>Ga0105048_10010587_pt1 | contig 14601 bp, 13 predicted proteins | sample MAT05_FD_78382 | JGI IMG/M metagenome (GOLD analysis project Ga0105048, IMG submission 78382) | Freshwater microbial communities from Lake Fryxell liftoff mats and glacier meltwater in Antarctica - MAT-05 | ecosystem: Environmental > Aquatic > Freshwater > Ice > Liftoff microbial mat | place...
ATTGCATTTCCAGTACCTTTGCGCCTTTGACCGCCCCCGCGACTACGACTACTTCCGCATCACCGCCGGTCCCCTGACACTGGCGCAGCGCTATGCGGGCCGTTCGCCGTCGAAAAGCCGGATCGAGACGCCGGTGAACCCCTACCGCAGCCTCGAATGATCCCGCCTAAGCCCCCCTCCCGCCCCAAAGGGGTGTCGCTGTTCAGCTACCTGCGGCTGTTTCGCGCCGATATCCTGTCGGCCCAGCCCGCCCGCCTCTACCGCGCCTGGATGGCCGAGTTCCGCACGCTGTTCTTTCGCAGCTATTTGTGCAACGACCCCGCCCTGATCCGCCGGGTGCTGAACGAACGGCCCGAGGATTTCCCGAAATCCGACCGTATCCGTGAGGGGCTGGCCCCGCTTCTGGGCAATTCGGTTTTCGTCACGAATGGTGAGGTCTGGAAACGCCAGCGCCGCATCATCGACCCGGCCTTTGAAGGCGGGCGGTTGCGCGACACCTTTCCCGCGATCCTTGCGGCAGGGCAGGCGGCGGTTGCGCGCCTGAAACCCGGCGTGGTAGAAGTGGAGGCCGAGATGAGCCATGCCGCCGCCGACGTGATCTTCCGCACCCTCTTCTCGATCCCTATCGAGAATGAGATCGCCTCCCGGGTTTTTGCCGAGTTTCGCCGCTATCAGCGCACGCAGCCGATCCTCAACCTTGCGGCCTTCCTGCCTTTGCCGCGCTGGATGCCCCGCCTGCACCGGCGCGAGACGAAGGCGGCAGCAGCGGCGATCCGCAGCCTGATCACCCGTCTGACAGAGGCGCGGGCGGCCGAGATTTCCGCAGGCACCGCGCCCGATGACCTTGCAACGAAGATCATGGTCACTGCTGACCCTGAAACCGGCCGGCGGTTCGAGACGTCAGAGATGGTCGATCAGGTTGCGATCTTCTTCCTTGCAGGCCATGAAACCAGTGCCTCGGCCCTAGCCTGGGCGCTTTATCTGATGGCGCTGTTCCCCGAAGCGCAGGATCGGGTGGCGGCCGAGGCGGCCACCCTTGGCGCGTCCCCCGACTTCGCCGCCCTGTCGCGCCTGCGCTTTACCCGCGACGTGTTCCGCGAGGTGCTGCGGCTTTATCCACCCGTGCCGATGATGGTCCGCGAGAACCGGCAGTCCGAGACGATGCGCGAACGCAGCGTGGCCCCGGGCGCGCAGATCGTACTGTCGCCATGGCATCTGCACCGCCACGAACGGCTGTGGGAGAGGCCGGATGACTTCGACCCGGACCGCTGGCAGACAGACGCGGGCAAGGCCTCGGCCCGGGATGCCTACATGCCGTTTTCGGCGGGTCCGCGGGTCTGCACCGGAGCGGGGTTCGCGATGGTCGAAGGGGTGCTGCTGCTGGCGATTTTGTTGCGCGCGTGGCGGTTTGCGCGGGTGGAGGGCCATGATCCGGTGCCGGTGGCGCATCTGACGGTGCGGGCAAAGGACGGGATCTGGCTGCGGATCGCGCCGCGCTGAACAGGACGGACCGCTCCGCGAAAGGCGTCTTCCTTCCTCGTCGCATCGCGAGGACGCAAAGGGCGAGGACCCAAAGGGCGAGCAAAAGCTCAGCGCCAGAGCCATGCCAGGCTGGCGAGACGTCCCTGCAGTTTCGCCAACATGCGGTTCCAGCGTCCCGGATGCGGCAAGGGGCCTGAAATCAACCGCTCCAGCACAACCTCGGGCGGGCAGGGGCGGCGGCTGACCGGGTCATGTCCGCGCGGATAGGCGATCAGGGCGGCATGGGCCAGGTGGATCAGGTCGGGCCGCAGGACAGGGCTGCCGTCGGCCTGCCGCAGCCGCCGCTGTGGCACCGGCCCCAGGTCGCGCGTCAGGCCCCAGCCCGCATAAAAGGGCGCGCCGAGCGTCGTGACCCGCAAGCCGCGCAGCAGCGCCTCGAACCCCAGAAGCGAGGTCATCGTCCAGACCTCTGTCCCCGGACGCAGCAGCAGAGCGGGGTCGGCGCCGGGAACCTCGATGGCCTCCAGCGCCAGCAGCGCCGCCCGGTCAACCAAACCGGGGCGCAAGCCCGCCTCCACATCCGGGTGCGGCTTGTAAAGGATCACAGCGCCCGGGTTCGCAGCCCGCACCGCTTGCAAGAGCGCAAGGTTGGTGCGGACATCACCAGCGCCCTTCAGGATCGAGGCATCGTTCTCCACTTGTCCGGGCACCAGCAGTCGCGCGCCCTCCGGCAGACCCGCGACGTCCTCTCCCTGATTGTATTTGGTGATCCCGGCGGCCAGCAGCCGCGCCACGAGGCGTTCAGCCCGCGCGCGGCCCCCGGGTGGCAGGGGCGTGGATATCAGCGTCTCCAGCCGCGAGGGGCGGGCGGGGTCGTAGTAGATGCCAAGGTCATCCGTCACCAGCGACAGGGGTGGCACCAGTTCGGCGCCAAGACCACGGGAGCGCAGGAAACCGTCCTCCACCCGTCGGACAGGAACCCCGGGTGTAAACCCGGCAGGCTCTTTGCCCTCCCAGATCAGCATGGGTCGGCCAAGGCGCATGGCGAGCGCTGCGGCCTCGGCGGGATCATCGCGAAAGATAAGGGGCTTCTGCCGCCCGAACACGGCCTGCAGGCGTCGGCGCTTCCACAGCCGCATACCCGCGGCCACATGGCCCAGGCGATCCTCGCGAAAGGCGCGGACCTCGGCCTCCAGCTGGTCCACCGCCGCCTCAAAGCTGCACAGGCGGTCGCGGCAAGGATCGTACCACAGGGGCGCGAGAAGCATCGCGCCCGCAAACAGTTGTGCCCGCGTGAGGGTACGGCGGCGGCGGGGCAAAGGCTGGCGGTCGGCCGTCAACCCCCATCCGGAATAGAATGGCGTCCCGAAGACATGCGGACGGTGCCCGGCCAGAATCGCCTCGAACCCCAGTTGCGACGAGACGGTATAGACCGCAACCGCCCCCTCCAGCAGCGCCCAGGGCGACAGCTTGGGGTCCGCAATCCGCACCCGGCCCCCCGCATCGCCCGGACCGAAATGCCCCGGACGCAGACCCTCGGTAGTTTCCGGATGGGTGCGGATCAGCACCTGTGCATGGGGATGCTCTTCTTGTGCCAGAACCAACATCTCGCGGAATGCGGCCACCCCGGCGCCCGAGGCCCGGACAGAGGCGTCACCCCGCGTCTGATCGATGACAAGCACATAGCCCGCGGGGGGTGGGCGCAGGGTCGGATCGTGGAGATTGTATTTTGACAGATCCAGCGCCCGCAGCCGTGCCATCCCGTCACGCGCCCGAGTCAAAAGCGCAGCGTCATCCAGAAGCTCGACACTCAGGACCCGCTCCAGCGCCGAAGGGGTGGCCGCGTCGAAATGCACGCCCCCCGTGGCATCCAGCAGCAGACCGATGGTCGCATCCCCCATGCGCCCGGGGCGGATGGAGCGCAAAAAGCCATCCTCCAGCCGCACCAGAGGCACGCCCCGCCGCGCGGCTGCTGCCTCTCCCCGGTGGGCCGTCGGGCTTTGCCCCCAGACCACCACGCCATCCCCCGGCCCCGGCAGGCCTGGGCGCAGCTCGTGCCCTGCAAGCGTCAGCATCCGCGACAGGCGGCGGTCGCGCAAGAAGGACAGGTTCTGATGGAAAAGCCGCCGGGGGGGTACCCCGGCGGCCATCGAACGTTCGTCCGGGGCCGGCATCTCAGAGGCCGGTGGTCGAGGCCAGGCTGTCAGCGGTAGATGCGGTGCCGGTGATTGCCGAAAGCGTGCGGTTCCACTGGACATAGGGCGCTTCGGTCACATAGACCGTATCGCCATCGCGGATCAGGAAATCGCGCGCCTCAAACACTCCGGTCGGTTGCGTCAGATCGAGCACGTAGACAAAGCGCTGGTCGCCCACGAGGTCATCGCGGCCGAGGACGATATTTGCGATCTCTGCCGGTTCGTTGCGGAAGACAAAGACGCCGGTGGGATCAGCGGTTCCGGCATTCAGACCGCCCACGGTTGCAATCGCCTCGATGGCCGAAAGGGTTTCGGACTCGAACGGCACAAGGCTTTGGGCGCCAGTCGCCCCGAGGGCCACGAACTTGCGGGTGTCCTGCTCGACCACGATCCGGTCGCCAGGGCGGAGCGCGATGTCAAGCGCGGGGTCGTCATTCAGATCGTTCAGCCAGACGCGTCCGGTCTGCCCGCCGCGTGTTACGCGCACAAGGGCTGTACTGGGGTCGATTGCCACGCCACCGGCGCGGGCGAGCATACCAGACAGCGTGCGGGTAGGGCTCTCGATCGGATAGACGCCCTGGCCGGTGACAACGCCCGATACGGTAACCGAAGAGCCGTCGCCTGCCAGCCGCCGCACGGTGATCTGCGGATCAGGGGTTTGCGCGTCCAGCTTGCGGGTGATCGCCTGGCGCAGGCCGTCCGGTGTCTGGCCTGACGCCTTGATCCGCCCGGCATAGGGAATGAAGATGAAGCCCTGACCATCCACCTGCACCTCATCCAGCGCCGAGACGCGCTGACCGGTGTTGCCCAGAAGCGGGTCATCGGCCACGTTTTCAAACACCGTGATCCCCAGCACATCGCCAGCCGAGATGGTATCGGATCCGACGAGCCCTGCATTTTCGAAGTCGCGGCCGAAGCCAAGCGCCTTGACCACAGACGTTGCACGCGTCACCCGCGGGTTCACCGTCACCACAAAGGCATCGCCCTGTTTAAGGACCGACCCTTCAAAAATCTCGCGCTTGTTGGGGCCGGGACGGGGAAGGCCACAGGATGCCACAAAGGACACAGCCGCAAGCAACAACAGGGCTCGCGCCCCGCTTTGGTAAATCCGTTTCACTGCTCGGGCTCCTTATGGATTTGCCTCAAGTTTTGAGAGCAAAGCTACAGAACCCCGCCGGAAAATGAAAGCGACTGATTCGCGGCCTAGTTCACAACGCGCAAATGTTGCCGCGGTGCCGCGCACCCGGACTGCAGCGCCTCATAGGGATCTTCGGACTGCAGCATCATGTCGACCACCTGGCGGAGCAGTTCCCGACGACCGCGGGCAGAATAGAAACCGCCTGCAACCTGCGAAGTTTCCAGCAGAAAATGCCGATAATCGCGATAGGCGCGGGTGTCCGGCCGGGTGGGTTGGGCAAAGAACTGGTCGAGCGGTTGTGCCGACACAAACTCTGGCTTGGCATAGACGGCGGCGCCAAAACACTTCAGCGGAAGTCCGCGCCAAAGCACCTGCTGACCGGCGGTGGAATTCACCGTGACGGCCGACCGTGCGTGGTTCAGCAGCTGCGCAAGCTTGCCGCCCCGCACGAAATGCACCCGTCCGATCAGGCCGTGGTTGCGCGCGAGGCGACGGATTTCGCGGGCGACCGGCACGCGCCCGTCCTCCAGCGGATGGGCCTTGAAGACCAGGTGATGGTGCGGAGCGGCACCTTTCGCGAACCCCTCCATCACCATGGCCAGAAACTCTGTCATGCTGCGGAAGCTGGAGTGGCGCTGAAAGCTTGCGTCGTGTTCCAGTTGCAGGATCACCAGATGATAGGGAAAACCGCCATGGGTGATGCGGAAAGTGGCAAGCCGCCGTTCTATCGCATGAAAGGGCAGCAAGGTCAGGCGTTTGCAGTAAAGCAGAAACTCCTGCCCCACCGAGAGTGCGCGGTGGGGGCGGAAATTGCGATAATCCCAAAAGCCGGTCAGCACGAACCAGTGATAGAGCGCGCCCCAGAACATGTGCTGTCGCATGTCGCCCCAGCGGGCAGGGGCGTCGGGCATGTCCATGTCGGCGCGGGCCAGAGCGTGTTGCATCTGGACCACGCTCAGATCCATCAGCCGCGAATGCCCGTTGGCGCCGCCGCGTTCATAACTGACCCAATAGGGGCGCAGATACCCTTCCTCAAAGACATGCACCGTCAGCCCGGATGCGCGGGCGGCGGTGATGGCATGGGCGTGAATCGGCCGGGTGTCGCCGTAAAGGACAAGGTCAGTGATCCCCTGAGCGGCCAGCAGCGCGGCGCAAGCCTCGGGCCAATCCTCCACCGTGCCGCGATAGGGGATGAAACTGGCCGAGCTGGGCCAGAAGGCGCGGTCGCCCCGGTTGAAGCCCACGCGCCAGACCTGTGCCCCCGCCGCTTGCAGCATCCGGCCAAGCTGGTGAAACCAGGGGCCGTGAGGACCCTGCAGGAACAAAAACCGCCTGTTCGTGCCTGAAAGTTTCATATGCCCCGCGCTTTGGGCAGACACTGCGCGTCCCCCCTGATCATCTGATTAACAGCATAGCGACAAGCACGGCAAATCTTTGGCATCCCGGCGGCGAGGGCGGCGGCGGCGAGGGCGGCGGCGGGGAAGGCAGCGGGCGGGGGTATCTTGCGCAAGCGGGGGCAGGGCGCTACCTCAAAGGGCAACGGGATCGCAAAAGGGGGCGGGCATGTTCACAGGCATCGTGACGGACATCGGCCGCGTATTGGCGGCAGATCAGCGCGGCGACCTGCGGGTGCGCATCGGTACGCGCTATGACGTAGGTGGTATCGACATCGGCGCCTCTATCGCCTGTGACGGGGTGTGCCTGACGGTCGTGGCCACGGGTAAGGACGCGGGGACCGCGCCGCAGAACTGGTTCGACGTGCAGGTGAGTGCAGAGTCGGTGTCGAAGACCAACCTGTCCAGCTGGGCGCCTGGCGCGCGCATCAACCTGGAGCGCGCGCTGCGGGTGGGGGACGAGCTGGGCGGGCATATTGTTTCGGGCCATGTCGACGGGGTCGCCGAGGTGACGGCTCTGCGGCCCGAGGGCGACAGCCTGCGGGTGACTTTCCGTGTGCCCGCGCCACTTGCGCGGTTTATTGCGCCGAAGGGTTCAGTCGCGCTGAACGGCACCTCTCTGACTGTGAACGAGGTGGAGGGCTGCGATTTCGGCATCAATTTCATCCCGCATACGCAAAAGGCCACAACATGGGCGGATGTGGCAGTGGGGGACCGGGTGAACCTGGAAGTGGATACGATGGCCCGCTATGTGGCGCGGCTGCGGGATTGGGTCTGAGAGGGCGGGTGAGCGGGGCCCCCGGAGGGTTTTGCACCCTCCGGACCTCCCGCAGGATTCTTGGGCAAAAGTGAAGGGGCAGGGGCGTGTCGAAGACGGGGATGATGGGGCATAATAACGGGCCGTCGATGGAGCCGGGTGTCGCCTGGCGCACCCACTGCTGGCGCGCCGCCCGGGAGCGGCTGTTGCCGACCTTGCCGATCGAGGTGGTGCGACTGCGGGTGCGGCGGGCGATGGAACTGGGTCTGGACTACAAGACCTATGCCTCGGTTCGGGCGAGTACAGGGCACGACGTCGTGGCGTTTCTTTTTTCGTCCAATGCCTTGCGGGTCAATCTTCATGTGCCGGTAATGCCGGTTGCGCGGGCTGCGTGGATTGCGGGGCTGAAGGGCTGTGCTGCAGTCGGACTCGCCACAGCGCCGCTGGCAGCCTCCCTGCTTGAGGCGGAAAACCCGGAGCTGCTGCGGGCGGAGCAGGCGCCCTGGGCATTGGCACGGTTTGGCGAGATCCGGGGCCGCATGCGTACGGCGCTCGGGCGGTTGCCTGCGGATCAGGTGATCCTGATCGGGGACCATGGGCTTGAGCAGGACTGGTGTGCGGCGGGCAGGCTGGGAGCCTATCTTGAGGCAGCGCGGTATTTTCCTGTCGCGCCGTGAAGAACGCGCCCGTAAGGGCTGTTCTGTGAACAACCCGTGAAAAGCGCGCCTTTAAACGCGTGCCCTTCAAAGACAGCGGCCCCACGAGGAGCCGCCGTTCCTTCGATTGTTAGATCCGCTCAGGCCGCGCGGCCGACGAGCACGCCTTCCACTCGCTTTTGCGCGCCGGCCTCGTCCACACCGGAGACTGCGGCCACTTCGCGGGTCAGACGTTCCAGCGCGGCTTCATAAAGCTGACGCTCGGAATACGATTGCTCGCGCTGATCGTCGGAACGGTGGAGGTCGCGTACGACCTCGGCAATCGACAAAAGGTCGCCAGAGTTGATCTTCTGTTCATATTCCTGCGCGCGGCGCGACCACATCGCCCGCTTGACCTTGGCCTTGCCTTTGAGAGTATCCAGCGCCTTGCTCACCACGTCGGGGGCGGAAAGGGCCCGCATGCCGATTTCCGTGGCCTTGTGCGTCGGCACCCGGAGCGTCATCTTGTCCTTTTCAAAGGAGATGACGAAAAGTTCCAGCGTGAGCCCGGCGATGGCCTGCTCTTCGATGGAAATGATCCGTCCCACACCATGTGCAGGATAGACAACAAATTCATTCGGGCGGAACTCGGGCTTTTTGGATTTGATCATTCAGGTCGTCCTTCGGTTCATGGAGCCCCTTCAGGTGACAGATGACCGTCCGGACCCCATTGTTCCGGGCGATCCTTGATCTCTGTCAAAGGAAGAACTGTCCAGGGTCAGCAGCCCCTGAGCGGCAGTCATAAGCGTCCAACGGTGGTTTACAAATATTTCATACCACAAAAATGGCATGATTCCAACCGTTCCAAGGGTCCACGCCGTGCTGTCACCCCCTGAAGATGCGTGAATTTCGGGTTAACACGGGATTTTGTACGCAATTGCGGCGAATCGGTGGGCAAACTGTGGGGGTATCAGCCTGCTTTTACCCAGAAGGGGCACGACTGAGTGTAAGGCAGGCGATTCGGACTCAGCCGCCCTGGCCTGGCGACTCAGTGAAGTAGCGCGCCAGCTTGTCTTTCTCGCCGTCCCGGGTCGCAGCCTCTGGCAACGGGTCTTTCTGGGTCACGATCACCGGCCACATTTCCGAATACTTGCGGTTGAAAGTGACCCACTTCTCCATGTCCGGCTCTGTATCCGGGCGGATGGCGTCTGCCGGGCATTCCGGCTCACAGACTCCGCAGTCGATGCATTCGTCGGGATGGATGACGAGCATGTTCTCGCCTTCGTAGAAGCAGTCTACCGGGCAGACCTCGACGCAATCGGTGTATTTGCAGGCGATGCAGTTGTCGATCACCACGTAGGTCATGAGGAATAAGCCCTTTGTTCTGCCAGTTGGATGCGGTCCGGCGCGCAGTTTCAGTAGAGCAGCCTTGGGCGGGATTCAAGCAGGTGAAGTGTCGCCTGTGTCCGGAAAAACGCGGTCGTCGGAGGGCTCTGCAGACGGAGCGTCGAGGTCGAGATAGAGCCTGCGGGCCTCGGTTGAGGGGCCGCGCCGGGCGCCGGCTTCGATTACCCGGATCAGGCGTATGCGTCCGGCTTGCGGGAAAGTCAGCGTATCGCCGGACGTCACGGCATGTCCGTGCTTGGTGCAGCGTTGGCCGTTCAGACGCAGATGGCCCGCCTCGATCACCTCGGCAGCGAGGCTGCGTGTCTTGAAGAAGCGCGCCTGCCAAAGCCATTTGTCGAGCCGGAGTTTCGGCTCGGCGGTGGGGAGTTTCGGACCGCCGGGGCCCGCCAAGCCTTACGTCCGCGTCTTTAGCGCGGCAAGAACCGCGAAGGGGTTGTCGGGGTCGATCGGCTTTTCGGTCCGGGGGGGACGCGCCTCAAATGTGCGGGGCTTGTCCTGCGGTCGCTCGCCTTGGGGGCGGTCGTGCTTGGGGCGGTCGCCGCGCCCTTCGCCGCGAGGCTCGCCTTTGCCTTCGGGCTTGCCGTGGCGGGGCTTGCCGCCTTGCCGGTCGCCCTGAGGCCGGTCGCCCTGAGGCCGGTCGCCCTGAGGACGGTCGCCCTTGGGCCGGTCGCCTTTCTGGCGGTCGCCGCGCGGGCGGTCGGACCTGGGCTGATCCGCTTTGGGCTGGTCGGCCTGGGGTTGCCGAACTTCGGCGGGTGCGCCCTCGGCTGCCGGTGCGGCATCGGGGCGGAGGGTGCGGTTCGGTGCGCGGTCCGGTCGGGCAGGGCGTTCGGGCCGGGAGGGCCGTTCGGGCCGGGAAGGGCGCGGCTTTGGTGCCCAGGTGAAGGTATAGAAGCTTTCCGTCTCCACCACCGCGGGCGCGTCAGATGCGGCTGCTACGGACGTAACCTCGGGGGCATTCCCGGGGGCGGGGTTGAGCAGGGAGACTTCTTCGGGGATCGGCTGCATCGGCTGGTCAGGGGGCGGTACGACAACGACCGGCTCAGCGGTCTTGACCTTGGGCCGTTCCGCCTTTTCGCCCTTGTAGCCAAGGCCCGCCATCAGGCCTGCGAATTGATCAAGCGTCATGCCGGTGATCGACAGCATCTCGGGTTGCGCCTCGAAGCCCACGCGGCTGTCCTTGGCGCGCAGAAGGTCGGCGAGGCGTTCCAGCATGTCGATGCGGATCGCACGGGCGCCTGCAGGGTGGTAGCCGGCCAGCGTATAGTGCTGCTTGGGCACATCGGGCAGATTTGGGATGGTCACAAGGCCGGGGGGCGGGCTTTCGGGAAACTCCTGCAAGCCATTCCAGAGCGACCAGAGCACCAACCGCAGGCGCGTGGGCGCGGGCTTCAGCATCAGCGGCAGAAAGATGGTGAACTGGCCAAAGCGCACGCCGTGCTTGCGCAACGCACCACGGGCCTCCTGGTCCAGATCCTTCACCTCGGTCTGCACCGCCTCGCGCGGCAGCACGCCAAGCGCCTCTACCAGCCGGAAGGCGAACCCGCGCGCAAGGCCGGTCAGTGTCTCGTCCCGGCTCATTGCCATCAAGGGCTCGAACTGCGCGGCCACGCGGCGGTCGATAAAATGCTGCAGTCGGCGGCGGACCTTTTCTGCCACATCTTCGCCCGCCTCGTCATCGACGAACGCCTCAAGCTGCGGACGCGCGATGTCGGACCCGCGCACAAGCTTACCCATCGCAAATGTGCCCCACATCAGGCCGCCCTGTTCGGTAAAGTCGAGTTCTGTGTCCGGCGAGTTATAAAATCGGTCCGCGCGCAAATGGAATTCAGGCCGCAGCGCCTGCACCGCGGCCTGTCGCAGGGTGCGCGCCTCCTCTGGGCTGCCCGAGGCATCCTGTCGGAAACGGAACCCCTCCAGTCGACCGACGAATTCGCCTTCGACCGTCACTTCGCCCTTGTCATTCACTTCGGCCACGAGGACCTCCTTCTGCTTTAACCGCCGCAACAAAACGCTTGTACGGCGATCAACAAATCTCTGGGTCAGCCGCGCATGCAGCGCATCCGACAGGCGGTCTTCTACAGCGCGCGTCGCATCCCGCCAATGGCTTTCGTCGTCGACCCAGTTTTTCCTTTGCGCAACATAGGTCCATGTCCGGATGTAGGCCAGACGCTTGGACAAAGTGTCGATGTCGCCTTCTGTCTTGTCGATGCGCGCGATGGCGGTGGCCAGCCAATCGGCGGGGATGCGCCCGCCACCAAGACCACGTCCCACGAGAAACCCGAAAATCCGGGCAAGCAATGTGATATGCTCAAGGCCTGTGGAGCCGCGGAAATCCGGAATGCGACACACATCCCACAAAAGTTGCACTCGTTTGGGTGAAGTTAGGGTGTCGCTGATTTCGGGCATGTCGCGCAGCGCCTTCAGCGTGACCACGTCGTCGGCATCGCGGGCACGGGTAAGCCAATCGTCCGAGGTGGGCGCCTCAAGGCTGCGGATCAGCCGCTCTGCACTGCCAAATTCCAGGATCGCATTGCGCCAATGCAACTTGCGTACGGGTTGAAAGCGGTGATTCTCTATCGCCTCGATCATCTCGTCTTCCAGGGGACGTGCCTCACCTGTGACGCCAAACGTACCATTCTCGGTATGTCGCCCCGCGCGCCCCGCGATCTGCGCCAGTTCTTGCGGGTAAAGCCTTCGCATCCGTCGCCCGTCGAACTTGGCGGTTGAGGAAAAGGCCACATGCGTGATGTCGAGGTTCAGCCCCATCCCGATGGCGTCGGTGGCCACGAGGTAATCGACATCGCCATTTTGATAGAGCGCCACCTGCGCATTGCGCGTGCGGGGGGACAGCGCGCCCATGACGACTGCGCAACCACCCTTCTGGCGGCGGATCAGCTCGGCGATGGCATAGACGTTCTCGACCGAGAACCCGACGATGGCTGCGCGCCCGGGCAGGCGGCTGATCTTCTTCGAGCCCGAATAGGTCAGGGTGGAAAACCGATCGCGCTTCAGAAAGGTGACGCCGGGGATCAGGTTCGCAATCGCCTGTCGCATCGCGTCGGAGCCGAGAAACAGCGTCTCATGCAGACCGCGCGCGCGCAGCAGGCGGTCGGTGAAGACATGCCCCCGCTCGGGGTCGGCGCACAGCTGGATCTCATCCACCGCGACGAAATCCGCCCCAATCTCCAGCGGCATCGCTTCGACAGTGCACACCCAGTAGGCGGCGCGGTCGGGGATGATCCGCTCCTCCCCCGTCACCAGCGCAACAACCGACGGACCGCGCTGTGCCACCACCCGGTCGAAGACCTCGCGTGCCAGCAGGCGCAGCGGCAGGCCGATCACGCCAGTCCGGTGCGCCAGCATCCGCTCGATCGCATAATGGGTCTTGCCGGTATTCGTCGGCCCGAGGACCGCCGTGACCCGCGGGGTCGCATCCATGCTATCTTACAGCTCCTGCCCCTCGGCGTCGTGTTCAAGCCGCTCGATGGCGTCCTCTACGCCGACAAGATGGGGATGTATAGCCCGGGCCGCCGCCCAGGCTTTCAGCGCGGCCTTGGGCCGGTCGGTCTGCTCCAGTATCACAGCAAGTCCCGTCAGCGCCCCGAAATGTCGGGGATTGCGCTTCAACGTCTCGGCAATATCGGCAACAGAGCGGCCATAATCCCCGGCTGCAAAGAACGCCGTGGCGCGGGCATTCCAGCCTTCGGCAAAATCGGGGTCATGGTCGATCAGGGCCGAAAAATGCTCGATGGCGAGATCTTTGTCGCCCGCCGTCATAGCATCACGCCCGCGCTGCAACAAAAGGTCCATCGCGGGAGAACCGGACTTCGACCATTCGAGCCAGATTTCCCGTTCTATCCGCCCGGCGCCCGCCTCGTCGGCGCTGGCGAGGCGTTGGAAAAGATCGTCGAGCTTGAAGGAGTCGCCACCGGCCTGTTGCGCCCCGGCGGCGGCGCACATCAGAAACATCGGCAGAATTGCCGCAAGGATGGAATTGTGTAAGCGCCCGCGCATCGTCATGCACTGAATGGTAGCGGAGTGGAGTGAAAAGGCCATAGGCTGCCTGTCACGAAAGGGAGATGACGATGAGCTCGGTAATTGACGCGGCGGTAGCCGCACTGACCCCTAAATTTGCGCAGGGATTTGATGGCGTTGTGAAATTCGTGATTTCGGGCGAGGGCGCCATCATGATCGACGGCGCTGGCATTCGCGCGGCGGATGAGCCTGCGGATGTGACGCTTACGGCAGACGCGGATGTTTTCCAGGCGATTCTTGCGGGTGATACCAATCCAACTGCCGCCTTCATGCAGGGAAAGCTGGTTGTCGATGGCGACATGGGGCTTGCGATGAAGCTTGGCGGAGCGTTGGGATAAGGTCTTGGTGCAGCAAACTGCCGCAGCAGACGAGGCGCCGTTCTTTGCCGATGTGGCTGATGCGCCGTCCGGCGGGGTCGTGCGCTGGCTGACCGCCGCTGACGGCGTTCGGCTGCGCGTGGGCCATTGGCTGCCTGAGCGGGCCGGGGGGGCGAAGGGGACGGTCATCCTTCTGCCCGGCCGCACCGAATACATTGAGAAATACGGGAGAGCCGCGGCTGACCTCGGACAGCGCGGCTTTTCCTGCGTGGTCATCGACTTTCGCGGCCAGGGTCTGGCAGACCGGCCGCTCGCGGACCGGATGACGGGCCATGTCGGCAGCTTTGCTGAATATCAGGCAGATCTGGACGCGGTGATGGCCTACGTGGAGCAGGCAGGCCTGCCGCGGCCGCTCTATATGCTGGCGCATTCGATGGGCGGCTCCATCGGCCTGCGTGCGCTGATGCGCGGCCTGCCGTTCTCGGCGGCGGCCTTCACCGGGCCCATGTGGGGCGTCTCTATCGCTGCGTGGCTGCGGCCGCTGGCGCAGGTGATCTCCGGTCTGTCGGGGATAGTGGGCATGGCGCATCATTATGCCCCGGGACAGGGGCCCAAGACTTATGTGGCCGAAGCGGCCTTTGCGGGCAATACGCTGACGACGGACCGTGAGATGTGGGATTACATGCGCCGCCAGGCTCAGGCGCATCCGGAACTGACACTCGGCGGGCCGAGCCTGGGTTGGCTGCATGCGGCGCTGGCGGACACCGCAGCCCTGAGCGCCATGCCTTCGCCCCGGGTGCCGGTGATCTGCGCGCTCGGCACGGCGGAGAAGGTGGTGGACACAGCGCCAATCCATCTGCGCATGGCGGGTTGGGGCACGGGACAGCTGGACCTCTACCCCGGAGCCGAACATGAGGTGCTGATGGAGCGCACGGCCACCCGAAAGCGCGCCTTCGACCGGGCGGCGTCGCTGTTCGAGGCGCATCGCTGAGCGGCATGGCGGAAGGTGCGCCGCTAACGGGTGTGGGGTCCTTTGGAGGAGAGCGGTAAGTGGTGCATATAGCGCGCGGCGCGAAGCCACGCGCTTACCCAGCTAGAGCGCGTTGCGGCTTTTCCGATCCGGGATTTCCTCGAGGCCGGATTTCTGATTCCCTGTCTGAACGACAGATATGGGGGTCAGCGATGGGCAAGCCACATCCTATGGCAGTTCGTATGCGCGCGGTCGGGTATGTGGAAAA
>Ga0105048_10010591_pt1 | contig 14598 bp, 14 predicted proteins | sample MAT05_FD_78382 | JGI IMG/M metagenome (GOLD analysis project Ga0105048, IMG submission 78382) | Freshwater microbial communities from Lake Fryxell liftoff mats and glacier meltwater in Antarctica - MAT-05 | ecosystem: Environmental > Aquatic > Freshwater > Ice > Liftoff microbial mat | place...
GCAGCGCGGCGGGTCAGGTCAAGTGCTTCACGATCACCGCGGGATTCCCCGCGACGACCACGTTCGGCGGGACGCTCTTGCTCACCACTGCGCCTGCGGCGACGACGCTGTTTTCGCCGATGGTCACGCCCTTGAGGATGACGGCGTTCATGCCGATCCAGGCGCCGTCTTCGATGATGACCGGAGCGGTCTTGAGGACGGGCCGCGCAGGGCGATCCTTGTAAAAAGGGGCGAGGGCGTAGGTGTCGATCTTGCGCTGGGCGGCGTCGAGCGGATGGAAGTCACTATCGGCGATGCCCACATTCCACGAGATGAGGACGTGCTTGCCGATCTCGATGCGCTCCTCGGCCATGATCAGCGCGCCATTGAGCAGGGTGAAGTCTCCAATCTTGCACGAGCCCTTTTCGCCGATGGCGAAGGAGACGCCGGCGTAGCACGAGACGTGGTCGCCGAGGACGACCGCGTCCGGGCGTTTGCTGCGCATGAAGCGGAAGATCTGTGCGGTCTCAAGGTAGAGGCCTTCCCCCCAGGTCACGCCGTCGGGGATGGGCTTCTGCCACCAGTCTTCCTCTACGCGGCGGTCGGGTGTGATGTTGCTCATGGGTGGTCGGTTTTAGTGGCCGAGATTGGCCGAGTGGTAAAGGGCTGCGTAGGCGCCTCCGCGCTCCACGAGTTCGGGGCCGCGGCCTTCTTCGACGACACCGCCTTTGCCGAGGACCACGATTTTTTCCATCTGGTGGATGGTGGCGATACGGTGGGTTATGATCAACGTGGTGCGGCCGCGCATCAGCTCCTCCAGCGTGATCATGATCGCGCTCTCGGTCGTGGGATCCAGCGCGCTGGTCGGTTCATCGAGGATGAGAAGGGGCGCGTTTTTCAGGAACGCTCTCGCGATCCCGATGCGCTGGCGCTGGCCCACGCTGAGGTGGCCGCCGCGCTCGCCGACCTGCGAGCGGTAGCCGTCGGGCTGGGCCATGATGAAATCGTGGGCTTGGGCGCGCTGCGCGGCTTCGATGACCTCCTCCTCGGTCGCATCGGGGCGGCCGTAAGCGATGTTTTCGCGGATGGTGGTGGAGAAGAGCAGCGTGTCCTGGAGGACGATGCTGATGTGGTTGCGGAGGGATTTTTTTTGGATCTCGCGCAGGTCGCGTCCATCGAGCAGGACGCGCCCGCCGGTGGGATCGTAGAAGCGCGGGACGAGGCTGAGCAGGGTGCTTTTGCCGGCGCCCGTGCCGCCCACGAAGGCGATGGTCTGCCCCGGAGAGATGCGCAGATTCACCCCGCTGAAGATGGGGCGCCCGGCGGTGTAGCCGAAGCTCACGTTTTCAAAAACGAGATCGCCCTTTGCGGAGGTGAGAGGGGCGGCGTTGGGCGCGTCTTTGACGTCGTCTTCCTGGTCCAGCACCTCGAAGCAGCGCTGGGCGCCCGCGGCGGCGCCTTCGAGAGCCCACGCGACCTGGGTGAGGGCTTCGAGGGGCTGGTAGAGGAGGATGAGGAGGGAGGAAATCCAGATGAGTTCGCCGAGCTTCAGCGAGCCCTCGAGGACGTGGATCGATCCCACGTAATACATCGCGGCGGTGCTCGCGGCGATGAGCGTGCCGATGATGAGCGCGCTCTTCATCGAGATGGTGTTGAGGCGGAGATTGGCTTCGAGGCTGCCGCGAGCGCTGATGTGGAACTGGCTGACCTCGAAGTCTTCCCGTCCGAAGGCCTGGACCATCTTGATCGAGCTGAGACCTTCCTGCGCGACGGTGAGGACGGCGCTCTCGCGCTCGGCGATGTTCGTGGACTCGGTGCGGATGCGTTTTGCGAACAGCACCATGGCTCCGACCATGAAGGGGACGACCGCGAGGGAAAGGAGGGTGAGGCGCGCATCCAGCCGCCACATGACGGCGAAGGTGCTGACGATGGAAAAGCTGGCCTGAAAGATAAAGACGGCCTTGCTGTAGAAGGCCTGAATGGCTTGCGAATCGTAAGCGACGCGGAAGCTCGAATCGGCACTGCGCCGCTGGTCGTGAAACTTTAGCGGGAGCGAATGAAGGTAGGCGTAGAGCTCGGTGCGCAGTCGCAGGAGCGTCTGCAGGCCCACACGGAGGAAAAGGACGCCGGTAAAGAGATTCAGGATGCCCGAGATCAGGTGAAACGCGACGATGAGCACGCACATCAGCGCCACGATGGCCGGCAGGCTCCAGCCGCTGAGGTCGTAGCCGAGCAGGCTGAGCGCGCGGTTGCCGGACTGGGCGGCTGGCAGGACGTGATCGACGATATAGGCAAACGGCCACGGGCGGAGCAGGCCGAGGGCGATGGCCGCGAGGGTGAGGACCACGGCGACGACCGTCTGGCCCAGGAAAGGCCGGTAGTAGGCGAGCGCGCGGCGGTAGATCTGCATCGGAGAGGGGAGATAAAGCCCGGGCGAGGTCGCCTTGGCAATGCCGCGGACGGGCGATCGAGTCAGATTGGCGGTATGCGCCGCTGCGCGGGTCACGAATTGTCCCGGTATTCTTACGAAGCGGCAGTCCCTGATCGTCGGTCGCGACCGGGTCGGCTGGAATGACGGATAATTTTTTGAACTTTTTCACGGATCGTAGCGTCTATCTCAGCACCGACACCGTAACTTTAGACAGCGTGGCACAACCCCTGCTCAACTAAGCTTGCAGCCGCAAAAACCACCCTCCCTCCTCACCCCTTATGAAAAAGAACCTCAAGAAATCCGCTCGTGCCAATTACAGCCTCGGCGACCTCATTCTCGCCGTCAGCAGCTACAGTAAGAACAACCGCGAGACGGTCGCCGCGGTCGCCGATCTTCTCGAAAGCGGCCAAGTCCGTTTCGCTAGTCAGGGCCGCAAGGTCCGGGCTCGCGTTTACTAACCGGTCTCTCTCACGGTCTCTGTGGGCCGGCGATAGGCGCAGTAGCGAAAGCGCTGTCTGTTCTGTCGTCCCCTCCTGAGCCAAACAGCTTCCCAAGACCCCGTCAGCGGCTTCCTAGCTCTGGCGGGGTAAGCTTTTTTTCGGGGGCGATCGGCGGCGAAAACCGGGGTGGGACAGAGAGGGTAAAAGTTTTCCTTTCCACGCCCCGGTGGGCTCCTAATGTCCGCCGCCGTGATCCCTCGCTACACCCTTCCTGAAATGGCGGCCATCTGGGCCGACCAGCGCAAATACGAAATCTGGCTCGAAATCGAGACGCTGGCCTGCGAGGCACAGGCCGAAATTGGCGTGATCCCGCAGGAGGATGCGGCGACGATCCGCGCGAAGGGAAAGTTCAACCTCGCTGAAATCGAGGAAATCGAGCAGCGCACGAACCACGACGTCATCGCTTTCCTCGAGAATGTCGCCAGCTACGTCGGCCCGGCGTGCCGCTGGATGCACCAGGGCATGACGTCTTCGGATGTGCTCGATACCACGCTGGCCGTTCAGATCGCGCAGGCGTCGGATATTCTGCTGAAGGATCTGCGCGACTTGCGCGAGGTGGTCGCACGGCGGGCGGTTGAATTCAAAAACACCCCGATGATCGGGCGCAGCCATGGCATTCACGCGGAACCGATCACCTTCGGGCTGAAACTGGCGCTGATGTACGATGAATTCGGTCGCGCCTTGGAGCGGCTCGAGCAGGTGCAGCCGCGCATCCGCGTGGGCAAGCTGAGCGGTGCCGTGGGCACCCATGCCCACTTGGATCCGCGCGTGGAGGAGACCGTGTGCGCCCGGCTCGGGTTGAAGGCCGCGGCGCTGAGCACGCAGGTCATTCAGCGGGATCGACATGCGGAGTTTCACACCGTGCTTGCGGTGATCGCATCGAGCGTCGATCGGTGGGCGACGGAGTTCCGCCATCTGCAACGCACCGAGGTGCTGGAGGTGGAGGAATACTTTTCCGCCGGGCAAAAAGGCAGCTCCGCGATGCCGCACAAACGCAACCCGATCACCGGCGAAAAGCTCAGCGGCCTCGCCCGCCTCGTCCGTGGCAATGCCCTCGCCGCCCTGGAAAACGTGGCCCTCTGGCACGAACGGGACATCAGCCATTCTTCCGTGGAGCGCGTTATCTTCCCGGATTCCTGCATCCTCGTGAACAGCATGCTCGTGAGCCTGCGCAAGCTGGTCGATCGCCTGCTCGTCTATCCCGAAAACATGGAGCGCAACCTGCGCATCACCAAGGGGCTCTACTTCAGCCAGACGATCCTTTTACAACTGACCGCGAAGGGCCTGGAGCGGAAGACGGCATACGAAGCCGTCCAGCGCGCAGCGATGAAGACCTGGCAGGGCGACCTATCGCTGCAGGAAAACCTCGCCGCCGAACCCGAGATCGCCGCCGTGCTCACGCGGGCGGAGATCGACCACTTGTGCTCCCTCGATATTCATTTCGCGCACGTGGACGCGACTTTCCGCAAGCTCGGGCTTGCAACCTAACGCGGCACCCGCACGATCACGCCGTGCCTCGCACTCACTCGTTCAACGACTGCTCCATGGGATCTATGTTTCGGAAAATCGCACTCCTCTTCGTTCTCGCCGCCCTGCCGCTTAGCGGCTGCAAAAAAGTGAAGGACTTTGCCAATAAAGAACTGCACAAGGCGACGCCCGAGCCGGTCGCGGTGGTGGCCGCGCCCGCTCCCGTCGTGCCGCCCGGGCCGAAGCCGGCGGCACCGACTCCGCGGCCCAAGCCCCCGATCAATACGCACGCCGAAGTCGTCGTGCTCTGTTACCACCGGCTCGAAGGTCGCGCGGGTGGGATCAACTCGATCGAGCCGGCGCTGTTCGAGAAACACATGGAGGAGATCAAGCAATCCGGCGTTCCGGTGATCCCAATGCAGGATTTCCTAGCCTGGCGCCGGGGCGAGAAGGATATCCCAGCCAAGGCGATCCTGATCACGCTCGATGACGGCTACGTCTCGGAGATCAATGTCGGCGTGCCGATCCTGAAAAAATACGGCTTTCCAGCGACCTTCTTCGTTTACCTCGAGTACATCAACAAAGGCGGCAAATCGGTCTCTTGGGCGCAGCTCGCGGAATTGCGCGACGAGGGCTTCGAGATCGGCTCTCACACCGTTTCCCATCTCGACTTGCGCCGTAAGCCGGCAAAGTTTCAGGGCGACCACGAGGCCTGGCTCAAAGACGAACTCGAGCGTTCCAAGAAAGCGATCGAGGAGCAGCTGGGTATCCGCTGCTCCACGATTGCCTACCCCTTTGGCAACCATAACGAAAAGGTGCAGGCCGCCACGAAGGCCGCCGGTTACGAGGCGGCTTTCACGACCTACGGCGCCCGCCTCGGGATGACGACCAATGAACTCACGCTCGGACGCTACGACGTCACGGCGAAGATGCCCGGCAACCAGAGCGCCTTCAACGTCGCCATTGCGTTCAGCGGCATGGCCGCGCCAAGCGGCGGGCCGGTATTGGCGCAGGATGCCGCGGCTTCCATGATCACCGAGCCCATGAATGGCGAGACCGTCACGAACCCGCAACCGGCGATCAAGGCGAACCTCGCGACGATGGGCGAACTGGATGCGGGCACCATCGTTATGCGGGTCAGCGGCCTCGGCCTCGTCTCGGCGACATACGACGCGGCTACGAGCAACATCAGCTTCACCCCTCCGCAACCGCTGAAAGTCGGCACCTACCGCGTGATCATCGGCGCGAAGTCCGGCGGGCGTCCGGTCGAGACCGGTTGGACCTTTCAATTCAGCCCGGACGGCATCGCCCCGGCCGCCGACCCCGTCCCGCAGGCCACGCCGGCCCCGGCAAAGAAGAAGAAGAAATAGCCTGCGGCGACCCGGGATGTCCCGATGGTAACCGCATCGCAGTTCCGATAGGGCTGCTCCTCGACAATGCAGGATTCTGCGCTATCGTCGCCGCCCCTTCGCCATGTTTTCGCTTCTCGCTGACAAGCTCCAGGACATCTTCAAAGACCTCCGCGGTCACGGGAAGATCACGGAGACGAACGTCACCGACGCGCTCCGCGAGGTGCGAATGGCGTTGCTCGAAGCCGATGTCGATTTCAACGTCGCCAAGGGATTCATCGCCCGGGTGAAGGAGAAAGCGCTCGGCGAAGAGGTCATTCGTGCCGTTTCGCCGGGACAGCAGATCGTCAAAATTTTTCACGATGAACTGACCGCGTTGCTTGGGGGTAATGCCAGCCCGCTAAACCTCGACCTACCTGCGCGAATCCTCATGGTCGGCTTGAATGGAGCGGGCAAAACCACCTCTTCCGGTAAACTTGCGGCGTGGCTGAAGAAGCAAGGCCGCGCTCCACTCCTCATCGCGTGCGATTTGCACCGCCCGGCCGCGATCGAGCAACTGGCGACCCTAGGAAAGCAGATCGGAGTCCCTGTGTTCATTCCGCCGACCGGGGAAAAGGATGTGCTGAAAGTGGCGAAACTCGCCCTCGAGTGGGCTAGGGAAACCCCGGGGAACGTGCAAATTTTCGACACCGCGGGGCGGCAGGAGATCGACGAAGCGCTGATCGAAGAGATCAAGAAGTTGCGTGATTTTCTGCAGCCTCAAGAAGTCCTGCTCGTCGCCGATGCCGCCACCGGCCAGCAGGCCGTCAGCGTAGCCACCCATTTCCACGAAGCGCTCGTCATCACGGGCCTGGTCCTCACCAAACTTGATGGCGATGCCCGCGGTGGCGCCGCGCTGTCGATGCGCGAGGTCACGCAGCGACCGATCAAGTTTGCCGGCCTCGGGGAGAAGCTCGACCAGTTTGAGCCGTTCCACCCGGACCGGCTCGCCGGACGCATCCTCGGCATGGGCGATATCGTCGGCCTCGTCGAGAAGGCCGCGGCCGCCATCGATGAGGATGATGCGCGCCGGATGGAGGAGAAATTCCGCACCGCCTCGTTCGACCTGAACGACTTCCTGTCGCAGTTCAAGATGCTGCGGAAGCTTGGGCCATTGGAAAATATCCTTGGCATGCTTCCCGGGATGGGTAACCTCAAGGACTTTTCGGTTGACGAAAAACAGATGAAGCGGGTCGAGGCCATTGTGCTTTCGATGACGCTGGACGAACGGACCCACCCGGACATTTTGAATGCCCGCCGCCGCCAGCGCATCGCCCGCGGCAGCGGCGTTACCGTCACCGAAGTAAACGATCTTCTGAATCGCTTCGCCCAAATGCGGAAGATGATGAAGAACATGGGCAAGATGAAGCAGATGATGTCGCGTCCCGGCGCCGCGTCCCGCTTCGGGCTCAAACGATAGTTTTTCCGAAACCCTCCTTTTTCCAACCCTACAAGAAACCAACCAAGATCATGTCCGTCAGCATCCGCCTCCGTCGCGAAGGAAACCTCAACCGTCCGTATTACAAAGTCGTCGTCGCCGATCAGCGCAGTCCGCGTGATGGCAAGTTCATCGAACTCGTGGGTAACTACGACCCGAAGAAGCCTGGCGATAATTCCAACGTGGATCTTTCCCGTATCGACTACTGGATCAAGAACGGCGCGCAGCCCTCGGACACGGTCCGCAGCCTGATCAAAAAAGAGCGGAAGAAAGAAGTCGCCGCCAAGTAAGGCTGGTCAGCAGAGGGGGAGCCTGATATCGCTCCCCGGCCATGCAGGAGTTTCTTGATTACGTCATCCGGAATCTGATCGATTTCCCGGAAGAGATGGTTTTGAAGAAGATCGAAACGGGAAAGAAGACCGTCTTCATGCTGCGTTTACGTCAAAGTGACGTGGGCAAAGTCATCGGAAAGCACGGTCACACCATCGTCGCGATTCGCAATCTCCTGGCCGCCGCCGCGGCCCGGCATGGAGACAAGGTGCTCCTTGAAATCGTCGAAGACGCGAGGCCGGCAGAGGATCGTCCGGAACGGCCGTCTTCCGCTCCTTGAAGCGGTTTCGGTTTCGGTTTTGGGAGGGTTTGTGGTCCGCACTATGGATCGAAAGTCCGATATGAACGCAGATTGTGCGGATTTAGAATCGGCTTCAATCCATGCCATCCGCGGCATCTTTTCTCCAAACATCGGGCTACCGTTATGTCTTCTCAGGGGCGGGTCGCCCGCTCGGGGTCGAAGCTTCTATGCGCCGCTTTGGCTCTGAGACTGGGTCGCGGGTGCCTCGGCTTCAGGCTCTAGCCACTCGCAGTATTCTTTGCGAAGGGCGGCGGCAATTTCAATGAGCCGACCCTGCGTGCGGTCGAGGTACTGATGGAGGCCGGTTTTGAAGATGTCGGAGATCGTCGTGTAATTGAGGTCCGAACAGAGGCGTCCGGAAAGGCGCTCGGCTTCATTCGCGAAGTTTGCGCGGCTGCAGCCGGAGATCCGGTGCAGCGCGGCGTCGAGGTGGTCTACGCAGAACCGGATGGAGCGGGGGAAGTCCTCGTGCAGGATGACGAATTCGGCAACGCTCCACGGGGCGACCGAGCCCCGGTGCAACTTGCGGTAAGCCTCGAAGGCGCTGCACGATTTCAGCACGGCTTGCCACTGGACGGCATCCACTTCGCCGCCGATCTCTTCACCCTGCGGGAGGAGGATGTGATACTTCAAATCCACGATCCGCGAGGTGCTGTCGGCGCGTTCGAGATACTTGCTCACCTGGAGAAAGTCCCACCCCTCGCCGTGGGTGAGCGTGGCATCGGTGGTGCCGTGAAACTGGTGCGCATAGTCCACGATATGGCGGTAGAAATCGATCGCGCTCCCGGCGAACAACTGTCGCGCCTCGGTGGAGTTGATCCAAAGGTAGAGGCTGTTGATCCGCTCCCACATTTCACTGGAGATGTATTCGCGGACGGTGCGCGCGTTTTCCCGCGCTGCCGTAACGCAACTGCGGATCGAGTTCGGGTTCTCCTTGGCGAAAGTCACGAACTCGCAGACCGCGTCGGCGTTCGTCACCGCGTATAGCTTCTTGAAGAGTTTCAGGTCCTCGAGCGTGGCGAGGATGGGCTCCCAGGAGATGCGGTCGGATTCGTCGCCGGAGTTTTCGTTGTCCAGAGTGACCTGGAGATTGACGTCCAGGATGCGGGAATTGTTTTCCGCCCGTTCGATGTAACGACCGAGCCAGAAGAGGGAGTCAGCAACGCGAGAAAGCATGGGATGGATGGAAGCGTTATTCTTCGTCGAGCACCCACGAGTCCTTCGAGCCGCCTCCTTGGGAGGAGTTGACGACGATGGACCCTTTGCGCAGGGCGATGCGGGTGAGTCCGCCCGGGATGATGGTGATCTTTTCACCACTGAGGATGTAGGGCCGGAAATCGACGTGCCGGCCTTCGATTCCCTCCTCGCAAAAGCTCGGGCTGCGCGAGAGGGAGATCATGGGCTGGGCGATGTAATTACGCGGATCCGCGATGATCGCTTGCCGGAACTTCTCATGCTCCTCCTTGGTCGCATGCGGCCCGATGAGCATGCCGTATCCGCCGCTCTCGTTGGCGCTCTTGATCACGAGTTGAGCGATGTTTTCGAGCACATATTTCCGATCCTTCTCGAACATCGTCAGGTAGGTCTCGACGTTGGGCAGAATCGGTTCCTCACCGAGGTAAAACTTAATCATCTTCGGGACGAAGTAATAAATCACCTTGTCGTCCGCGATGCCGGTGCCGATCGCGTTGGCGAGGTTCACATTTCCGCGGTAGTAGGCGTCCACGATCCCCGGCACGCCGAGCACGGAGTCCTTGCGGAAGACCTTGGGGTCGATGAAGTCGTCGTCGATCCGGCGGTAGATCACGTCCACCCGTTTCGGCCCCTTCGTGGTCTTCATGTAAACAATGCTGTTTTCCACGAAAAGATCCTGGCCGACCACGATTTCGATGCCCATCGAGCGCGCCAGGTAGGAGTGTTCAAAGTAAGCCGAATTGTAGATGCCCGGGGTGAGCAGCACCACGGTCGGATCTTCCGGATTGGGGCAATTCGCCGGCGCCACATAGCGCAGCAGGTTCAGCAGTTCCTCCGCGTAGTTGTCCACGGGGCGCACCTTGTAGCGGGCGAAAAGTTTCGGAAAAACCCGCTTCATCACCTGCCGATTTTCCAGCACGTAGCTCACCCCGGACGGGCAGCGTCCGTTGTCCTCCAGCACCAGGTAGTTTCCATCGCGGTCGCGGATCAGATCACTGCCGCAGATGTGGATGTAAACGTTCTTCGGCACGTCGAAGCCGGCGAATTCCTTCCTGAAATGTTTCCCGCTCAGGATCACTTCCTCGGGGATAATTCCCTCCTTCACGATCCGCTGCTCGTGGTAGAGGTCGTGCAGGAAAAGGTTCAGCGCCTGGATGCGTTGAATCAGGCCGCGTTCCACATGCTCCCATTCCTGGTGCGGGATGATTCGTGGGATGAGATCGAAGGGGAAAATCCGCTCCGTGCCCTGATTGTCATTATAGACCGTGAAAGTGACTCCCTGATTGAGAAACGTTCCATTGGCCAGGGCCTGCTTGCGCTCCACTTCGCCATCCTGCATCTCGTTGAACCGTTCCAGCAGCGCCCGGTAGTGTGGCCGGACGACTCCGGGGGCGCTGAACATTTCGTCGCAAAAATTTCCGACGTCGTAGTGGTTGAAGGTGTGTCCCATGAAAAACCCTAGGTTTGGCTAAGTGCCGATAAGTTGTGGCTCGTAATCGTGCGCGCTGCCGGTGGATCCGAACTTCGGGTAAACGAATTTGCACGCCGCAATGCTTTCTTTCGTAATCCCGGCAGCCCGGTCAAGCCCCGCCTTGCGGAGCAGCCGCAATGACGCCAGCAGCAGCGCGCTGCCGACCCCGCGATTGCAGTACTCGCTGAGCACGCACGGGCCGGAGACGAGATTGCTCTCTCCATCGATCTCGGTGGAGAGGACCGAGGCCGCGATGATCCGGGTGCCGTGGGTGACGACGACCGCCGGCGAGCTTTCGCGTTGAAAAGCGAGATCGACCTGCATCTCGAGCCGCTCGCGGAAGCCGTTCAGGACGTCACTCCACGAGCTATCGAGCGTCAGCGAAGTGAGGATCATGCCATGCACCGCTTTGCCCTCCTCGCGCGAGGCTTCGCGAAACTGAAAATGGGGCGGAAGCTTGTTTTCGAGCGGCGGGAGCTTGGTAAGATCCCAGATGAAGCGCTTCCAGCGCACTAATTTCATTGGTGGCTACCGTAGAAAAGCTAGAGCACGAACGCAATCGCGATTTCGCTGCAACTTCCTGAGCGGGAGCGCCGGAGCCCGTCTTGAGTTCTACTCTGAGTTTTACTCTTGAAGCCCTTCGGCCTCCCCGGGAAGGTGCGCGCCGCATTCATGGACACCCCCGCCGCTTTGCCCCTCTCTCCGGAGCAGGAACGCGCCACGACCGCCACGGTCACACGCCGACTGCTCCCGCTCCTTTTCCTCTGCTACATCATTGCCTACGTGGACCGGATCAACGTGGGCTTTGCGAAGCTGCATCTTCGCGAGGTGCTCGGGGTCAATGAGGCGGTGTTCAACAGCGTTTACGGATTCGGAGCCGGCCTCTTTTTCATCGGCTATTTCATCTTTGAAGTGCCGAGCAATCTCATCCTCCAGCGCGTCGGTGCGCGGATCTGGATCGCCCGCATCATGATCTTCTGGGGCATCGTCTCGGTCGCGATGATGTTGATCAAAAGTGTCACGACCTTTTACGTCATGCGCTTTCTCCTCGGTGCCGCCGAGGCGGGATTTTTTCCCGGCGTGATCCTCTACCTCACGTATTGGTTCCCGGCTCGGGAACGCGCACGGGCCGTGGCCATGTTTGCTACGGGCGGCGTCGTCGCCGGTGTGATCGGCTCGCCCATCTCCGGCGCCCTGCTCGGCATGCACGGCATCGTCGGTCTCGAAGGCTGGCAGTGGCTCTTTCTCATCACCGGCTTGCCGGCCGTGGTGTTTGGCTGCGTCGTTTTCTTCGTGCTGCCGAATGGCCCGCAGGATGCCCGTTGGCTCACCGCAGCGGAGAAGGCGTGGGTCCAGCGCCGCCTCGACGACGAAGCGGCGACCATGGCCCACTCCCAGGAGCATCACTTTGCGGCGGTTTTCCGGAGCGGGCGGGTCTGGCGGCTTTGCTTGCTCTACTTCCTGATGAATGTGGGCGGTTACGGCTACGAGCTTTGGTTGCCGTCGATCATCAAGAGCTTCTCGGGCAAGGGCGACGCCGTGGTCGGGATGATCAATGCGATCCCCTACTTCGTCGCGGGGGTGATGATGATCGCCGTCAGCCGGTATTCGGATCGTTCGGGTGAACGGCGCGGAGTCGTCGCCATCGCCGCGCTCTCCTCCGCGATCGGCTTTGCGTTGAGCGCCTATTTCAAAAACCCATTCTTCGCGCTCGCCGCTCTCACCGTCGCCTTCGTCGGCCTGAAGTGTACAATCGCGCCCTTCTGGGCCCTGGTCACCACGTTCCTCAGCGGCTCCGCAGCGGCTGGCGGCATCGCGTTGATCAATTCGGTTGGCAATCTCGGCGGCTTCTTCGGTCCCTTCCTCGTCGGCGTGATCAAGGACCGCACCGGCAGCAATGTCGCCGCGCTGCTCTTCCTCGGCGGCGCGCTGCTCGCCATGTGCGCGCTCGCGCTCACGCTGCCTCGCGGCGCGGCGAAGTCGTAACCCGCCGCACGCATTCCTCGATCACCGCGACGTGCGCCCGCACGCGATGCTCGAGCGCGAATTCGCTCGGTGTTTCCAGTGTGAGCGCACGTTGCGCGTGGCACTGGTGCAGCCAGATCGCCTCGGGGAAACCGATCCGCTCGAATAACGCCCGGTCGAACCGGCGCCGGATCAGCCCCGCCTTCGCCCTGCGCCCGTCGATGCGTTCCCGCGGATCCACCGGCATCTGCCGCGCCGCCACGCGCAGCAGATCTTCACCCCAGTGTGGCCGCTCGCGCTGGATCTCGTAGAGGTAGAAGCCCTCGGCGTCGTAGTCCTCGTGGAGCATCACCGCGACCTCGAACTGTCGCTGACCGGCGACCCGCTTTAACCCCGCAATGACCGGGTTATCGTCGATGTGAAACGAGCGGTTCAGGTCCACCCCCTGCGCGTCGCAGCGCATATTGTTGCGCAATCCCCACGGATTGAGGCATGGGAAAATCAGTAGCGGCCAGCGCGAAAGCCGGCTCGCGTGTTTCTCCGCCCAGGTGACAAGCGCCTCGCTCGTCGCCGCTTCGTCCCCGTGAATCGCCGCCGAGATATAAATCCCGCCCGTCGCCGCCAGCGCCGGGGACTGCAGATACACGAGTTGGTCCACGCCCGCCTGCGCAAAGCTCCGCATGCGCAGCCCGCTGCTCCCAGCTACGCTCCGCCAGCGCTGGACGAGGTGGCGGTAGGAGTGCGGACGGGAAAGCATTTCCGGCGTTCCTCCTAAGCCGTCGCGCCGGGCCTGTCGAAGCATCTTCGAGAGCCCGGTGCGAACATTCGGGCCGCCTTCGGAAATCCCTATGCGCTGATCCGCTCCTCCCAAGAAAATCGGGCGCCGGCGGAGTGCGCGGCGCCCGATTTCAAATAGATGCGATTCGCTTTCTCAAACACCCCGGCGGCGCCGGGAGAGCAGCCCCAACAGACCGAAGGCGCCGAGCATCGCAACGGTTGGCTCGGGGACCGAGGCGGCGGCGATGCTCCTCGTCGTGAAGGCGCCGGTCCCGATGCTCGTCGCGCTTCCGAGCGCGCCAGTGGAGAGGTTGATCGTGTAGAAGCTGTTGCTGTTTGAGACGTAGCCAGCCGTTGCACCCTGGTTGACGGAGACATCGAAGCCGACATTGGTCGCGCCGATATTCACGCCGAGGGGGCCGACAGCGGCCAGAGTGGAGAATTGTGGCCCTACCGAATGGATGACCAACTGATCGGCCGTCGTATCGAGGCTGTAGAGCGTTGTCGCCGCCGTACCGTTGAAATTGTTCGTGTACGCGGCAGCGACGAGGTTCGCGCCCGCTACCCCGGTGAACGCTCCATCGGTGGTCACCGTCCCAGCCGTCTGGACGCTATCGAAGGTCGGGGCGTCTCCGGTCAGGCGAAAAGTGTTCGTTCCCTGAAAGACGCGCAACCGATCGGCCACCGGGTTGAAATCGACCGCCGTCGGGGCGGTGATGGTGTTGGGCGCGATCTGTGAGGCAACGCCGATGCTGAGCGTCGCTGCGCCGGTCGTGGTATTGATGGAGTAGAAGTTTCCATCCGCCGCGATGCCGTAGAGCAACTGGCTCACCGGTGAAAAATCAATATCCACGATGGACGAACTCGCCCCGGTGATACTCGTCAGCCCGGTGACCGTCCCCGGTGTCGCGTGGTCGAACCGGAAGATACTGTTGACGGTCGTGAGGCCGAAGATGAGTTCGGCTCGAACTGGAGCGGCTGCAGCGAGGAAGGTAGCTGCGAGCGAGGAGACGAGGAGCTGTGTTTTCATGGGGATGCAGGTTGGTTGTACCGCAGGTTTACCTATTCGTTCGATGATGCCGATTAACGATCGGCACGAGTTCGAGGCTCAAATTGGAAAGCTGAGTTCACAACAACTTTCTACCGGAGCCGAACCACCCGCCGAACGTCTCGTGGAACGACCTACAACTCCTTCAGCAGCCGCTCGTGGATGCCGCCGAAGCCGCCGTTGCTCAGGATCACGATCACGTCCCGCTCGCGCACCAGCGGCTTCAGCCGCGCGATGATGGCGTCCACATCCGGTTCGTAAAACGCTGGCTTTCCCGTCGCCGCGATGTCCGCCACTACCTGTTCGGGA
>Ga0105048_10010593_pt1 | contig 14597 bp, 11 predicted proteins | sample MAT05_FD_78382 | JGI IMG/M metagenome (GOLD analysis project Ga0105048, IMG submission 78382) | Freshwater microbial communities from Lake Fryxell liftoff mats and glacier meltwater in Antarctica - MAT-05 | ecosystem: Environmental > Aquatic > Freshwater > Ice > Liftoff microbial mat | place...
GGACAGTACATTTTAAAAGCAGAATTGAATGGAGAAATTTCTGTTCAAAAAGTGCAACTGATTAAGTAAATCGAACTCTTAAATACTAAAAAAGCCACTCTGATTCAGGGTGGCTTTTTTTATTTTATGTAGGTTTCAAAACGAGGTCTGCTCAAAAACACTGCACAAAGGATTATTACATTACTTTGTAAAAGAATTTCTTCTTTATCGCTAAGCCTTAAGGGAATCATTTTTAAAAATACAAGCATTTCTTTTTTTTATAATTCCTTTTTTAACTCGTTGGTTAATTGCTGACTCAACTTTTTCTGGAAGCCCTAGGAATTTTGGTTTAATTTTGAAAACCCATGGCGATAGAAATAATTCGATTTACATTTAACGATACTTCCTTTGTAGAAAAGGCTTTTGAAATAAGACGCATTGTGTTTGTAATTGAACAAGAATGTCCGCCGGAGTTGGAGTATGAAAATGAAGAAATTTGTAAGCATTACTTAGCCTACTTCGATGGAATTGCTGGGGCCACAGCTCGTTGGCGCAAGACCGACAAAGGGATAAAATTAGAAAGATTTGCAGTTTTGAAGGAATTCAGAAAAAAGGGCTTGGCTTTGGCGCTCGTAAACCGATTACTTTTGGATGTACGTGATTTTGGGCGTTTAATTTATTTACACGCTCAAATGGACGCCATGCCTTTGTATGCAAAGGCAGGATTTGTAGCCGTTGGTGATCAGTTTGAGGAAGCGAGCATTCAGCATTATAAAATGATTTATATATATGCTTAAGGATAAACATAAGTTTGTCTGACAATGGATTATTTATGGTTTTGTCTTAACCAAACAAGAGGATAATTGTTAGAATGATGAATGTTATTGGTTTAGCAAAGCGTAAGGGGTAGAAGCGGTAGCCCACAATGAAGCGAAGCGGAATGAGGACTACAAGCGGATGGCCCGACCCGTAGGGATACGCCCAAATTCTTAGTCATGCGATTTAAGAAGTATTCTCATCGTAATTTAGCTTTAGAAACTAATCGTAAAAATGATTCTTGGATTGCTTTATTTGCAAAGGAATTTAATAATATTGAGGTGTTATAAGATTTAACAAATTGGGCCGAGTAAATCTAATTTTCTTGCTATTGCTTTCTGTTTCACTTTTTGCTCAAATCAAAAAGCGCGACAATGCCTTGTTTGAAACTGGTCAGTTTATTAAGGTGAAGCGAAGTGAATTGGCAGATGTTACACGAATAATTAACGAATCGGAAATCAGATTGCGTGGAGCCAATAATCTTAAAGATATTTTGATGATGGAAACGGGGGGGATTTTTAGTTACGATTTAATTAAAGGCTGGCAATTTCAATGGCATGGAAGCACTAAGGGTAATATTTTGATTTTGATGGATGGCTTGCCTTTTCGTTCTATTCAGTTTGATGAGAGTGATTTGCAGCAAATACCACTTGATAACATAAGTAGAATTGAAATAACGGAGAGTCCTCAGGGTGTTGCTTATGGCAGTTCGGCCATAATGGGGGTTATAAATATTATTTCTAAATCGACACAGACTAAGGTTTATAAACCATCGTTAAGGTTTCAGAGTTATAGTCCGGGCAGTTTTTATACCAACGTTAACATGGGTCGCCGCACGACTGAGAATTTTTTCAGATTTTCTTCTTCGGTAGATGCCTTTGGTGGTATGCAGGGGAACGACTCGGGCCGGGTAATGCAGTGGTTACCTTATACCCGAGTAACCAATCAGTTTTATTACTCTCATAAGGTTTTACAGTACATGGATTTGTCGATTGGGTTTAATAATTTATATGAGAACAAAACACAATTAGGGTATCCTTACCCGCAAACTGTAAGGGCATACGATCGGGAGATAAAAACTAACAATAATACCATTTATGCCGGATTAAAGGGCAAACTTACCAGATTTTATTCGGTTCAGGGAGATGTTCAATTAATGAATTTCAGCAGAAAAAATACGCTTTATTTGAAAGATATTGCATCGGCAGAGCAAAAGGCTGTAAATGATACTTCGCTCAACGACACCATTAAGTATAATTATTTTTTTAGCCGCTGGTTACTTACACACTATGATAAAGACAAAATGCTGAGTTATTTGGTTGGATTTGATATCTCGAGCACCGCAGATAAGTATAAAACAACAGTGGCCAATGTTCATCAAACCAATGCCACCACAGGCTTGTTCGGCAGTGTACAATATAGGCCATTGAAGGATTTAATAATGAATGCAGGTTTTCGTTTACCTTATAGTTCTAAATACAAAACAAAGCCGCTTTGGGATATAAATTTAAACTATTCGTTTACGAGCATGTTTCGTTTTAAACTGTTAGTTGCTCGAAGCACTAAAGCACCAACTTTTGACCAACTATTTGCTACTTATCTTACCAACGGCTACAGTATTAAACGAAACTTGAATCTTACAGACGAAAGTGTTATTTCGTATCATTATTCTTTAATATATCGCAATGAAAATTGGACGGTTGAGCCGGGTTTTTTTAGTTATTCGTTTAAGGATGGTATTGAGCTAATTGCCGATAAATCGAGTCCAGGAAGATTGGTTCATAAAAATTTTAGCAAAAAGCGAACCTTGGGAACCCGAATCAATATAGAAGGTTCATACAAATACTTTGATTTGAATGTACGGATGATACTTACCGGAAATAATCATTTGGCTAATTTAGACGATAATCAGCTTTTTCATGAAGAAGTTTACTCAAATATTACGCTAAAGGTGCCGCGTTTAGACCTAAATTTGTGTTATACCAATAAGATAACAACTCAAAGAGGTTATATGATTTTAGACGCAGTAAAAGGCCCCCAAACTTCGTTCAATCAAAGGTATTATTTAGCCGATTTGGTAGTTGAAAAATCATTTAGCAAAAAAATATTAACGATTAGAGCCGGTTTAAAAAACATGTTTAACGTTAAAAATATAGAAAGTTTTGTTTTACCTGTCAGCACAACAGGTCCGGTTAGTCCGCGATATTTTTCAAGCTCGTTGGCAGCGGGGCGCATTTTCTTTTTCGAGCTAAATATTAATTTATAACCTTGCACCTTACAACGCCAAAAAAGTTTCTGAACCACGGAAAAGTATTTTTTACCGTAGTTTTAAGTTTTGTGGTTTTATGCATCGTGTTTTTTTTAGATGCATGTGTACCTAAAGAACAGCCACTTATTGAAATTCCTGATCCGGCGGTTCAAACAATCGAAATTAATACCGAAAATTTAGCGACCCATTATTATAGTTTAAGTCAGAAAAAAGTGTTGACTTCGCATAAAATTACCGATTGGGATTTGCGATTATGTTCGCAAAGCGACAAATATTACGTTTATTTAAATACGGCAAAGCACATGCGTATTGCTCGTTACGTTGGCAAGTTCGGAGATTTGATAAAAGTTTCTACGATAAAGAATTGGCAATCAGATATTGTAAAAAATGGTAAAGATATTACTGCAATGGGCAGTTGGGGTGACTTTTCATTTGCTAATCCCAAGTCGTATGGGCATACTTATATTGTTGATTTGGGTTATTTAAATTACTTGCAAGAATTTGGATTTCGCAAGATTCAGATTTTAGGCTGTTCAGGTAATTTTTATACCATTAAGTATGGTGCGTTAAATGATCCGGAAGGGGATACGATTCAGATTGAGAAGAATAATAATTTCAATAATTTGTTCTTTTCGTTTAGTAATAATGGAAAGATTGTTGAAATAGAGCCTCCAAATTCAAGCTGGGATTTAAATTTTACTCAGTTTGGTTTAGCCAATTTGATTATAAAGGACAGTTTGGTGGTGGATACAGCATTTACTTGGACTGATTTTATAGTTTTTAACAATACACAAAGACAAATTGCCTGTGATACGTTTAAGGCATTTGATGACATTACATTTTGGGATGCCGAAAACTATAATTACAGCAAAGCGATGGATTTTATTGGAAATAGTTGGCGAACTTTATTTGCACAGCCGAATATTTACATGATAACAGATAGTCACAATTTTATCGTAAAGGATAGTAAAAATCACATCTATAAGATTGAGTTTAGAACCGTTGATAAATCAAATCCCAAAGTAACGAAAATAAGTTTTCGGGTAAAGAATTTATAGCTGGATTAAACTTATATTTTAATTATTTAGCGAATTGGTTACGTTTTTCAGATTATTGCTCAAATTAATTTCATTTTATTATAAATTAGTATAAAGCAAAAAAATTAAACCCAACTAAATCAAGTAGTTGTATTCTTTTAATCTTCTGCTGATTAAATCGGGTTAAATCGCCTGTGCTTTTCTAATTTAGCAGGGCAAAAAAGGCGTATTAAAAAATGATAGATTTTACAAATTTACATATTGATAAAGTTTCGGTCCATCGAGTAGGAAACAAAACAAATGGCGAAGATTTGGTTCTTTCCAAATCGCAAATAGATACTTCAGATATTTTAACCAATGGCTTACTTGCTAAATTTTTCACCTCGTCTTTTTCAAATCCTGAATTTTATTCCTTTACCTTTAGCAATGATGATTTTAACTTAAATCCTTTGTTTAGTTATGCAACGCAGGTGTTTAAGGGGTCTTCATTTCATTTAAATTCACTCAATATTGCTAAACATCTTTTCGAGATTTCATTACATCCGCAAATTAAATCGGGGGATTTGTTTGTTGCGTTACTTTCGGGGGTAAATGTTAAGGGAGTTGATACAGAAGCCATAGGAATATTTAAATCGGAGAACAAACAATCCTTCTTGAAAGTAAATCAGAGTCGCGAGGAATTTACTGTAAATTATGAAGACGGGATAAATACCGATAAGTTAGACAAAGGTTGTTTGATTTTTAATTTGGATGAAGATTCGGGATTAAAAATATGCATCGTTGATAAGTCGAATAAGACATCGGAAGCTCAATTTTGGAAAGATGATTTTTTAAAGATAAAAGCATGTAACGACGAATATCATCAGACTAAGGAATTTATGAATCTGACCAAAAGTTTTGTTACCAAGCAATTAGAGGAAGATTTTGTAGTAACCAAGGCAGATAAAATTGATTTACTCAATCGTTCGGTGGATTATTTTAAGACCCACGATAATTTTGACAAGTTGGATTTTGAAAAGGATGTGTTTCAAGACGAGGCCATTATTAAATCATTTCAAAATTTTAACGACGCTTATAATGAAACATCAGATTTTAATGTGAGTGATTTTTTTGAAATATCACCTCAAGCGGTTAAAAAGCAAGAGCGAGTATTTAAAAATGTATTAAAGCTTGACAAGAACTTTCATATTTACATACATGGTGACCGCAAGTATATTGTACAAGGTATAGAAAACGATGGCAGAAAGTATTATAAAATTTATTTCGAGAACGAGGCCTAGCGCCGGTAATATTTAAAAGGTTATAAATGGTTTGAACGGAAGTGCAGGTCTTTTAAAATTCTAAGTTTGCCCGTGGAAAACTATTTTGGAAGCATTTGGGATTGCTGAAAAGATTTTATACCAACTCGTTTTCGGCAAGATATTCTGCTATTTGAACAGCGTTGGTTGCAGCGCCTTTTCGCAAATTATCCGAGACAATCCAAAGATTTAAGGTTTTGGCCTGGGATTCATCACGGCGAATTCTTCCAACAAAAACATCGTCTTTCCCTTCCGAATTTATTGGCATGGGGTAAATATTATGTTCTATATCGTCTTGAATGGTAATTCCGGCTGAGTTATTAAAAATAGAAAAAATATCTGCAATTTCAAATTCGTTTTCAAATTCAATATTAACCGACTCAGAATGTCCGCCCATAACCGGGATTCGCACAGTGGTAGCGGTTAAACGAATACTTTCGTCGCCCAATATTTTTCTGGTTTCGTTTACCATTTTCATTTCTTCCTTGGTGTACCCATTTGGGGTAAATACATCAATTTGAGGAATTACGTTAAGGTCGATTTTGTATGCATACGCTTTTTCGCCATCAATTCCGGCGCGTTCATTCATTAGCTGATTAACAGCCTTTATACCTGTACCTGTTACTGATTGGTAGGTTGAAACAACAATTCGCTTAATTTTATAAGCATCGTGCAATGGTTTAAGGGCAACAACCATTTGAATAGTGCTGCAATTAGGATTTGCTATTATTTTGTCATCAATAGTTAAAACATGGGCATTTACTTCGGGCACAACGAGTTTGTTTGCCGGATTCATGCGCCAAGCAGATGAATTATCAATTACAGTAATACCTGCGGCGGCAAATAGCGGTGCTGCTTCCAAAGAAACCGAGCCACCTGCCGAGAATATAGCAACATGTGGTTTCATGGCAATGGCATCGGCCATGCTTACGATAGTATATTGTTTGTTTTTGAATGTGATAAAGTTACCAACTGATTTTTCGCTGGCTACGGGGATGAGTTCGGAAACTGGAAAATTTCGTTCATCAAGAACTTTAAGCAAAGTGCTTCCAACCAAACCGGTGGCACCAACAACGGCGACTTTATACATAAACTATTAACTTAATTGTGTTTTAAAAAGATTTTCAGGTATTGTTTTTCCTGAAATTTTATTGAACATTTTTAATTTCTCTATCAAATCTGAGAACTGCTCAAAGTGTAACGATTGAGGTCCATCGCTTAATGCTTTTTCAGGATTATTGTGTACTTCAATCATGAGTCCATCGGCACCTGCAGCAACGGCTGCTAAAGATAAAGGAACAACAATATCGCGATTTCCAGAAGCTTGACTTGGATCGGCAATAACCGGTAAATGGCTAAGTTGCTTAACTAACGGAATAGCAGCAATATCCATGGTGTTGCGAGTGGTATGGTCGAAAGTCCTAATACCTCGTTCGCAAAGTATAACTTGTTCGTTGCCACCCATTAAAATGTATTCGGCAGCAAGTAACCACTCTTCAATAGTGGCATCCATACCCCGCTTAAGCATGATAGGCTTATCTGTTTTACCCAATTCTTTGAGGAAATGATAATTTTTCATGTTGCGAGCGCCAATTTGCAGGATATCTGTGTAAGGATAAATTGTATCTAAAAGGCTTAAATCTAATACCTCTGTAATAATTGCAAGATTATATTTTATAGCAACTTCGTTGAGTAACAGAAGTCCATCTTCCTTTAAACCTTGAAACGAATATGGTGAGGTGCGTGGTTTAAAAGCTCCTCCTCGCATTATTTTAACGCCTTTTGAAGCAATAAATTCTGCGATGGTGTGCATTTGTTCTGCTGATTCAACAGCGCAAGGACCAGCAATAATTGCCAAATCATCCCCACCTATTTTTACACCATTTACTTCTATGATTGTTGCAGGTTTTTCAAGGTTTTTTTTAGCTAAAGGGTAAGCATTATTAACTAGCATGATTCTGAATTAATTTTTAACTTTGGTATAAGTGAGTCGCAACTTTAACGCCTTATAATTTGGTAATCGAGTATTATTTAAAATTAAACGGCTGGGGGTCATTGGACTATCACTAGGGATAGTAACATAAAAACCACGGTTTAAGTTTTCACCGGTTTCAAAATATTTATTGATAACACTTTGAAGATGACGGGTAAAGCGAATAGTATATTCACCAGTTAAGGTATTGTAAGTTCCCCCGTATCCTGAGCGCACACCGATTTGTGGATTAATATAATCTAAAAAATCTTGAATTAAATCGGAGTATTGATCGTTTGTGGCGTTTTTGGGTTGCAAAAGATTTAATCGCAAGGGTAAGGGGTACTCTGCCGTAATACTTCCGTTTTTAGGTGTAAAAACAAGAGCTGCTTCATTAATGATGATACGCTCCTTATTTAGGTTTTTGGCAAGATTAAGCAAATGCGGAATTTCAATTTTAGTTTTACACCCGGCCATAGCTTGCACATAAGTGGTATTTTGATGGTTACCCGGATTAGCAAGTTGACCGATTAATTCCGGATTCAAATCTTTTTTGCTGTAACTGTTAAAGTGCATGCAATTATCATTTAGCGCAAACGTTTGTTGAGAAGTGTCGTTATAGTGAATGATAAGTTTTGAATTACCTGAACGAATATCGACGCTTGTAATTCCTCCTTGTCCGGGTGAAATGCCTCCTTTTTGAGGAATAAGTACGATACCTTTCAAAAAGGCTTTAAAGGATTCGATACTGCTATAAACCGAAGGGTCGGCATTTGCCAAGTCTGTTGCAACCTTTTTACTAAGTTTAATCTTAATACCGGGTGCTTTTTTAACAATTTTTTTGCCTTCTCTAAGAACAACACTATCTGTTAAACTAAATTTACCATTCCAAATGCCTATTTCATCACCAAGCTTGGCAGGATAATTAGAATAATACTTTTTGGTTAAGTCAAGGGCTTCATTCAAATAATACAGGTTCATGTATTGGGTTGAATTGAGGTTGCCGTAGCTGTACTTTTTATCAAAAGCGATATATAGAATTGCCGAATCCATTTTTGGAGATGGTCCGAAACTAATATCCTTTTGAGTAATTGTAATTTGCGTTGCAATCGCTGCAGAGCTAATGCCAAAACCAGGGTCATTCATGGCTCCGAGAATACTAGTACTTAGACTTGAAGTTTCAAGCGAATCTTCACGAACGGTAAAAGCATTTACGGTAAACGTATCACTTTCGGCAGCGTAAATTTCTCCTTTATCCGCTCTAAGGTTTAATCCTAAATCGGAGTCAGTATTACGGCAAGATGCCAGAAATAACGTGTAAGTAAATAGTAAATAAAAAATTAAGCCTTGCGACTTAAGAAAAGGGTTGCGTTTAATTGCCAGTAGCCAGAACTGCGTCATAAAAATTTAAATACTTACTGGCTAGTTCTTCCTCTTCGTGATGCATTAAAGGTTTCTCCGGAGTATCGTTCAAATGTTTTTGAACTTCAGGATGCAGAGCTTCACCGCATTTAACAACAGCGTCAGCGTGTTTCATAGCTCCAATATGTAAGTTAGCTAATTCGCCTGCGCCAAATGTTTCGAGGGCTTCGTCAGAGATTGAATTCAAACTCGCCTTTCTTGTAAAATCTTGTCCTAAATCACCATGGATTTCATTATTGAAAACCGAGTAAATCACTTTGGTGTTTCTGAAAACCGGTTCATCTTTGTATATCGTTTTGAGATATAAAGGAATTAAACTAGTCATCCAACCTTTGCAATGAATAATATCCGGATACCAGCCTAGTTTTTTAACTGTTTCGATGGCGCCTTTACAAAAGAAAATGGTTCTTTCGTCATTGTCGGCAAACGATTCATCATTTTCGTCAGTAAAAACATGCTTTCGGTGAAAATAATCTTCGTTGTCAAGAAAATAAACCTGCATCTTTGTGCCTGGAATCGAAGCGACTTTAATAATCAATGGATTGTCATTGTCATCGATAGAAATATTCATACCTGATAACCTTACAACCTCGTGCAGTCTGTTTCTTCGCTCATTAATAACTCCAAATCTTGGAACCATGATTCTAACTTCATTATCATTCTCTTGAATAGCTTGCGGAACCATGCGGGCAATATCAGAGATATTAGAAGTGCTTAAAAAGGGATTCATTTCGGAACATACAAACAGGACTTTTTTACGGGTGTTTTCCATATAGAATTTTAAATTTAAAATTGAAATACAAAATTATAGCATATTTTCGGCATTATTTTTAACTAAACTACTTGTATATTAAGTATTTTTTTATATTATGTTTATAATTAAATCCGCTGTTGATCTGGATATTACGCTTTCTTCCCTTCGAAAAAAGGGAAATAATGTTGGCTTTGTTGCCACGATGGGAGCATTGCATGATGGCCATATTTCACTTATAGAACGCAGCAAACGTGAAAATGATACAACGGTGTGCAGTATATTTGTCAACCCAAGGCAATTTAATGATTCCAATGATTTAGCAAAATATCCAAGACCTATTGAACGAGATATCTACTTATTAGAGAATGCTGAGGTTGATTTTTTGTTTCTGCCGGAAGTGAACGATATTTATCCATCAAATTATATTGAGCCTCAAGTTGATTTAAATGGCTTAGAAAACATTTTGGAGGGCGCCGCTAGGCCTGGGCATTTTAAAGGAGTTGGGCAAGTGGTAAAACGGTTATTCGAGTGCGTTAAACCTCATCGAGCCTATTTTGGTCAAAAAGATTACCAGCAGACCTTAGTTATAAAGCAACTGGTTAAACAGTTTCAATTACCAATTGAAATTGCGAGTTGTCCGATTCTAAGAGAACCTAATGGATTAGCGATGAGTTCGCGTAATATTCGATTGAGCGATGCTTACAGACAGCAATCGGGCTTTATCTATGCGGCTTTATGTAAACTTAAGCAAAACTGTGCTAAAATGACTTCAACTGAAGCATTAACCATTGCCAGAAATGATATTGAAGGTCAGGAAGGCGCCGTTATTGAATATTTTGAAATTGTGAATGCAGAAAATCTTCAAACAATTCAAAGCATTCGTAAAAATGAGTTGGCGATTGCTCTACTAGTGGTTAATTACCATGGGGTAAGATTACTCGACAATTTATATTTAAGTTAGGGCCTAAAGAATAATACCCCATGAAGCGTTATTAATATATTTTTCGACAGAAATAAAATTATTGTCTTTTAGCCATTGACAAGTTCTTTTAGGCTAATATTAACCTAACCTATCGATATCACCAATTTAGTATTTAGGTAAAATTAATGATCCACCTCTTTCAGTCTTAAGAAAATTGCCGATGATATTTATATTATTTTTTCCAATTCGGAGGGGGAGACTTTGCTTTCACATCCGATGTTCTGTGAAAGAATTAATTCGTTACTAAATTCGATTGTCGCTGTTATGCCAATCCTTACCTGATAGTTTTCTTTTATGAAACCATTGCAGTGTTTTATGTAATGTCGTCTTTTACAAATAGGGTAATTAAAAAACTAAAGAAGCTCGATAGTGAAGAAAATTATTGCCATTTCAACCTATCTAGAAACAAAAATAAAAGTCCAGAAACAAAATATATTAAAAGAACAATTAATTTGCTTCTCTTTCTTTTCTTTATAATTCAATCGAACTTCTAAGCAAGGAAAAGTTGATGCGTCAAAAAGTCGTGTTCGTCAATTTTAAAGTCGATTGTCATTGAATTGTTTTCGTGGGGTTAAAGGATTGCAAGTTTAAGCAGTAATGCCATAAGAGTTTCAAACTTGTCTTGGAAAAAAAATTAAGTTGGAAGAAAAAACTTTCTTAACCAACAGGCCAGCATCCCTTTAAACCTGATGTTGGAGGCTGTTACTAATTCTCCAGCTCTTTTATCTTGCTCAATTCTGGATTCTCAGTCCAATAAATTATTATCACAGTGTCGCCAACAGCAAGAATGCCGATATGGTCAGTCGTGAAATATGTGGTGTATCTTTTGTTGGCAACTTCAAATTTGGCTCTTATTAAGAGTTCTCGTTTGGTTATCCATTTGTCGTAGACAATTCCCTTAGTTTGTTTAATACTTTCATCTAGTCGTTTGTCATCCATCTTTCCTTTGCAAAGTCCATAGGGAAATAGGTTAAATATGGAGCCGTAAGCAATTGCCTCTCTTGCGTTTTGATTTATTTCAAATTCAGTCAATATCTTATAAAGAAGGAACGGAAGTCCAATCGCTAATAGGCCAAAGAATCCAAGAATTATAAATCGTGTTTTGTCCTACAAAATAAATTCAGGTAAGTTGTCGGGCATAACAACTAACCATGTCCCAAGATAAATTATAATCAAAATCCACTTTCTCATTTAGTTGTTGGTCTTTGACCGGTGGCAATTGCCTTAACGGTTTTGTGGGTTGGCGAAGGTGGCGATTTTTACCAAAAAATTTTTTACGAAGAACCACACTTCAATTATACGAAAAATTATCATACGGAGCACTGAACGGCTCTCGTATTACACGAGACCAAACCGCTGTTATGCCTTCGTTGTTCTTTCCTTTCGTTGCTATGTTGTCCATGTTTACTGCTGTCTTGGTGCGTTGACTTGGTAGCTCATTTGCATTTTTTAGCGGTGATTTGTGCGTTGGTAAAAATGCAAATGTGCGACCAAAAGCGCTGGCTATTATGTCTTATTGTTCTTTACTCAACAAAAATCCATAACATCCATTACAAATGTTTTTTTTTATGCCCATTTTATCAGTCCATTTTACAATTATTTTTGATTTTTTTATAGAATTACACCTTTCACAAGTATATTCAATTACATTTTCATATTTGGAGTATTCTAATAAACCATTCAAAAATTTAGTTGCTTTGTCATTTATCATAAAATAAAATTCTTTTAATTTTTTTTAATTACCATTATTCTTCTTAAAATTCTCTGCCTGTTCAAAAATTTCTACATATACTTCGTCACGTTCTACTGGTGGATAACCAAACTCGTCCAGCAAAAGTATGAGTCCAACTTTCAATGCTGATTTGATGTCGTCACGTTTGTTCCAGTCAGGGAATTTAACTTGCCCGTCAACAAGGTCTTTAACGGCTTTTGCAAGTTCTATCATTTTATCGTTAGGATATTTGAAGTCATACTTTACACACAGTTCTTTCAGAATGTCGTAAAAAGCTTTTTCTTGAAAGTCAATTCCCAATTCGTCACCTGCCGAAAATTCTTTGTGAACTTCCCAAATCAAATCTGTCAAGGCGTTAGCCATTTCTTCATACACTTCACTTCTAAAAATGTCGTTTGCATCACGGTTGTTATAGCGTTCAACCAAGGCTTGCATTTTTTTAGTAAAGTCAATTCCTTTTACACGGTTTACTTTTCTGATTTCTGCAATCACTTTTGCAAGTAGCTGTTGAAGCAATTTTATTTTCGTGTTAGGCAATTTGATTTTATCAATCTTCGCTAAATAATCTTCATCAAAAATATCTTGCTCTGTTTCTGCTTCGTCACCGAGTTTGAAAATTTCTTCCACACCGTCACTTTGCAAGGCTTCTTTTATCATTTCCCGAACTCTTGAATTCATTTGTGCCGTGTCGGGGGCATTGCCTTTGGTGAGTTTAAAAACAATGGAACGAACAGCCAAATAGAAATGGGTGTAATCTCTTTCTAAAGTTGTTAATTGTTCGCTTCCTGCACAAATATCATAAGCGGCTTTTAGTCGCTTTACCAAAACCATAAATCGGGTTTCAAAGTCTCTGGTTTGTTGAACATATTCAGCAGCTAAATTCAAAGTGTTTAATTGCTCAATAGGAGTTGGGGCGTATTGCAATACGCCCGTACCAAAATATTTAGAGTTGTCGAACGTGTGAAATAGTTTAGCCAAAAGGTCTAAATGATTTCTTACAATGAAGATGGATTCTGCAATGTCTTCAAAATTGTCTTTGTCGCCTTCGCTGTATTGCTTCAACGCCAAATTCATTTGTGTTTTGATGCCGATATAATCCACTACCAAACCTTTGTTCTTGCCTTCAAACTTTCGGTTTACCCTTGAAATAGTTTGAATTAAATTATGTCGTTGAATTGGTTTGTCGATATAAATACTATCCAAGAATGGCACATCAAAACCAGTGAGCCACATATCAACCACAATGGCAATTTTGAAATTTGATTTTTCGTTTTTGAATTGGCGGTCTAATTCTTTGCGGTATTCTTTTGTGCCTAATAAATCGTAAAGTTCTTCCGAGTCGTCTTGCCCTCTGGTTGCGATAAGTTTAATCTGGGTGGGATGAAGCTCCTGCTTCATCGTATCGTTTAAATGGCAACCCCTAAAAAGATAGGCAATATTGTCTCCGGGCAATTTTGCCTTAAAAGGATTATTCAAAATATACCTTACTGTATTATTAAAATGCTCTTCGTCTCTAATAAACCTATCCCAATATTCAGGCATCCAAAATTGTGTAGCATCTTTGTCAATACCTAAATTATATTTTTTGTTATTAGCTAAAGCCCATTTACCTGTGAATGATTTCCAGGATTGAATAATTCTTACTAAATCACCAGAAGTCTTAATCAAAACATGAACGTGATTTGGCATTATCGACCAAGCCAGCAAATCATATTTATCACCATCGTGATGTTGCAATGCTTCCTGAACAACTTGAGCCATTTCTCGATTGGCTAAAGCACAACAACCAAGTCCTTTATCAAGCCAATATTGATATTTTTTCCTTTTTTCTATCTCTCTCTTATCTTCGGAAAGAATTTTGATTTCAATTTCAATATCTTTTAAAATACTTTGCGGCAAGCTATCTGCCAAACGGAAAGTTATAAATTGGATTAATCCTTCTTTATTCCGATGTGGAAGATTGCCTCTGTGCCACTCCTCGGGAAAACCAAAGTTTCTCGTAAAATATTGAGCATAGTTTGTGCTTTCTATATTCTCGAAGCTGGAGTTTCGAGCACCCAGATAAGCAACAATTTTTTTGTATAAGTCAAACGCAATTTCTCGTGTACTACAAACAAACATTGCTTTACCTTTTACAGTTGAGCCTTCTGAAACTCTTTTTTCATAATGGTTCACAAAATCTTGTGCAACTGCTTTCATGCGTTCAGGGTCGCCAATAATGGCATACATCTGCGCCATTTCTTTTTTGCTTTGCTCAATCTGATTTTCATTGCTTCCAATTTCAGCACACTTGGAATAGTAATCTTCAATCTCTTTGAGTTTTGAATTATTCAATA
>Ga0105048_10010596_pt1 | contig 14595 bp, 11 predicted proteins | sample MAT05_FD_78382 | JGI IMG/M metagenome (GOLD analysis project Ga0105048, IMG submission 78382) | Freshwater microbial communities from Lake Fryxell liftoff mats and glacier meltwater in Antarctica - MAT-05 | ecosystem: Environmental > Aquatic > Freshwater > Ice > Liftoff microbial mat | place...
ATGATGATGGGCACGAAGCTGGCGAGGCTCACGAGCGTGTTCAGGACGCCGAAGACGCGACCCCGGACGTCCTCCGGCAGCTCCTCCTGCAATGCCGTCTGGGCGGGCACAGCTACGAAGGCGTACGAGATGCCCGCCGTGAAGGCCACGAAGACGCTCACGTTGCGCAGCGAGAGCGCGCCATCGCTGGGCAGTCCCAGTCCCTGCGCCGCTCCCAGGATGAGCAGCGAGACACCCAGGGACACGAGCCCGATCTCGATGAGCCGTTTGCGAGCCACGTACTTGCCGAACACATTGAGGATGCCGATGCCGATCACGAGACCGATACCCAGCGGCAGCACCAGCATCCAGAAGTCGGATGAGGTCAGGCCCAGGGCCTCGACGGCGAACGCGGGCCCCAGCACGCCGAGCACCCCGATGAGGGACGACGTGATGGTCAGGTATGCCAACGCCCAGAAGATGCTGTTGTGATCCTTGATGTAGACCAGGCCGTCCTTGAGCTGGGACAGCGTGGCCCGGACAGCGACACCCATCTGACGCACCGCGTCGCTGGCGATATCGCGCAGCACGGACGGCGCAGGTGGCAGGGTCCAGCACAGCACGCCCGCCACAAGGTAGAGACCCGCCACGATGCCGATGAGCGCATCGACCCCGGTGAGAGCCACGAACAGCGGTCCCAGCACCGCGAATCCCAGCGCGAATGAGGCCTGGAGTCCGAGCACGAACATGCCGTTCGCGGTCATCAGGTCGCTGCGCTTCACCACGAGCGGGATCATGGCGGTCTCCGCGGGCGCGAAGAACGTGGTCAGGGTGGCCACGATGGCCGTGATGATGTACAGGGCGACGACGTTGGTATCGAAGAACACGAGCGCCACGAATAGCAGGCCACGGGCGACGTTGGTCCAGATGAGGATCTTGCGTCGGTCGTAGCGGTCGACGAACACGCCTGCGATGGCCCCGAAGACCACGGCCGGGACGAGGAACGTGAGCAGCAGGAACGCTGTCGACGTCGTGGAGTTGGTGAGGTTGAAGACCTGGATGGTCAGGCCGTACAGCACCATGTTGCCGCCGACCTGGGTCAGGATCTGGGACAGGAACAGGGCCAGGAACTTCGGGTTCGCGAGCACGCCCCGCGCGCTGTGTGCATCCGTACCGGGGTCGTCCGGCACGCCCATGACCATCTGTACGCCGGTTCCCTCAGACGTCACGTCAGGGTGCCCTGCCAGGGCTGGAAGCGGGGGAAGCGTCAGGTGTCGGCGCGTGCCAGCCGGACGGCAGCGGACCACTGGGTGCCGGCAGCGGTCCGTACGGCTGTGGCTCGCTGGCACCCTGGGCGGCCAGGAATGCTGCATCGAAGGCGGCGAAGTCGCCGCCCGTCGCGGCCGTGAACGCCTCATCGTCCGTCACGCCCCCGCGATACGAGGTGATGAGCTGCACCAGCTTGTCCTTGCCGTAGCTGTCGATGAAGAAGTCGACCGCGGCGACGCTCTCGGCATAGGCGAGGCTGAAACGCTCGTATGTGGTCGGGAACAGCCCTCCGAGTCCCGTCAGGGGGATGAGGTTGCCGCCATTCGCGGCGTCCTTGACCTGTGCCCGGTCGCCCACGCCGTAGCCCTCCGAGAGGTACACGGCGAGACCCTCGTTCAGCCAACGGGGCGGGAAGTGGTACGCGTTGCTGACAGCATCCGAGAACACGATGTGGGTCAGCTCGTGGGTCACCAGGGTGTCGACCCAATCCGAGCCGACCTCGTCCGCGGAGATGTTGCCGACCATCGTCCGGATGGCTGGGTTGGCCTGGCCGCCGACGTTCTCCCGAGCGCCCGGTGCGAGCGCGCCCCGGAATGCCTCTTCCGTGGAGTAGATGAAGAAGTCGACGGGCTTGACCTCCGTGACGCCGAGCAGCGACGCCGCCTGGTCGATGGCGCGCTGACCGATGTCCAGGGCACGGCGGGCGAACGCCTCGTCACCTTCGTACCAGTGGAGGGTCACGGTGGGGCCGGACATCGTCTGCCACTGGAAGCGGTCGTCGTCGACGGTCACCGCGCCCGACGGTCCCACCGCGATCCCAGACGGTGTCGTGACCCGGAAGCGGAAAGCGAGGGTCGTGTTCGCGGGCGTGAAGCCGTCTTGGGCCACCTCCGCGACGTAGCTGCCGTCCGTCTGGAGCTGTGGCACGACGCTGCGCACCAGGTCCGTGGTGCCGTCCTTGAGCCGCGTCAGCAACTCCACCCGGTCGGGTGTCTCGTCTGACCGGAAGGTGGTGCTGAAGGTGATGGGCGTGGTCAGGGTGCCGCTGCCGGTCGGCGTCCCGAACGTGACACCGATGCTCGCCAACGCCCCGGGCGATGTCGCCGCTGGCGATGGGGCCTGGGCGCGCGTCTGGGTGCCCGCGAGGACCATGCCCAGGATCAAGGTCACGACCACGAGCGCCATGATCACCCGCACGGCGGCGTCGCTGTTCCGGGACCTGCGGTTCCGGCTCGGTCTCATCGGTCGGCCCAGTCCAGGCCGGCGTAGCGCACGATGCCGATGCCCGACTGCGCTGCTCCCAGCAGTCCATCGCGGCTGAGGGCCCATGTCTCGCCGTAGCGCAACGGCATGACGGGCACCTGGTCCTGGACGATCCGCTGGGCGTCCGCGTAGTGCGCCTCCTGCTCGGCGGCATCACCCGTGGCTGCTGCTGCATCGAGGGCATCGTCAAACGCGGTATCGCTCCAGCCCCCCGCGTTGCTGGGGCTGCCGGTCTCGAGCAACAGGCCCAGGAAGTCGTAGGGATGCGGGTAGTCGGCACTCCACGCGAGGCTCCACATCCGGGGCGTATCGCTGTCGAGCCGCGCGGAATACTCGGCGAAGGGCATCTGCTCCGCGGTGAGGGTGATACCCAGCTCCCGCTGGATGCCGTCCAGGATCGCGTCCTGATATATCGAGCCGCTGGTCACCAGCGTGACCTTCGGGAAGCCGACCCCGCCGGGGTACCCAGCGGCCGCCATCGCGGCACGGGCCGCGTCTGGATCGAACACCGGGCTGAAGTCCCCGTCGCCCCGGCCGGCGATACCCGGCGGCACCATCGACGTGGCGGGCACTGCCGTCGCGTCGGAGAGCCGGACGATCGAATCCCAGTCGACTGCCCAGGCGAACGCCTGGCGCACTCGCGGGTCATCGAAGGGCGGACGGGTGGCATCGAAGCCGTAGTACTCCACGGACAGGTCATCGGACCGTCTCAGTTGCGGGCCCAGGGTGCGGTCGTAGCGGATCCAGGACGCGTCATCGGAGCTGATGTTGACGTAGTCCACGTCGCCTGCCTGGAAGGCATCCACGGAACCGTCGTCCAGGGAGGTCACCTGCCGGATGCGCTCGATGGCGGGCGTGCCGGCCCAGTAGCGCGGGTTGGCCGTGAGCAGGAACCCATCCTCGTCCTGGTCGGACGGGATGTAGGCCCCCGACACCACGAGATCGTCCGGCAACACCGGTCCGGACGCAGCGGCGGGCAGGGACGAGGGCACGACGGCCAAGGTCGGCGCTGCCGCGGCGGCCGGGAACCAGGAGGCGGGTCGCACGAAGTCCACGACCACCCTGTCGCCGTCGGCGCGGAGGCCGACATCGGACGCGGATGCTGTGCCCGCCATGTACTCCGCAGCACCGACGATGTCCGTGAGCAGACCCGATAGCGGACCCGGCGTGACAGGGTCGATGATGCGCAGCCAGCTGGCCACGACATCCTGGGATGTGATGGGTGTGCCGTCGCTGAAGGTGATGCCGGGTCGCAGGGTGAACGTCAGGCGATGACCGCCTTCGGACACCTCCCAGCTCTCGGCCAGGGCCGGCTGGACCTGGGCCGCGGGGTCGAAGGTGGTGAGGCCTTCCCACAACTGCGCCAGCACGGATGCGGACTGGGCATCCCCGGCCAGTGCCGGATCCCAGGCGACCGTTGAGGCGCCCGCGATGACGAGGTCGGCGCCCTCCGGACGCGCCGCGGGCACGATGGCAGACGGCTGTGGCGTGACGGACAGCATCGCGAGCACGGCGACGCCGATCATCAGCACCACCAGCACGATAGGCCCCACGAAACCGACGACCGAGCGCGGCCGGCCGGCCGGCGGCTCCGTCGTCAGTGCTGACGACTCGGCATCGATGTCGAAGGGGTCCGGATCCTCCTGCATGGGGCCCAGTCTATTGCTCATCGGGGTATCCGCGCGTCGCGCCCGTGGCCGGTGCTACGCTCAGGACTATCGCGGGACACCGTTCCTGAGCGAAACGAGGGGGCCGGCATGGACGAGTCGATCCAGGGATCGGTCTCCACAGGCACACACAGCTGACCGGCAACGGCCGGTGGTGCTCATCGAACGGGCCACTCGAGGGGATACGAGCGGCCCACCGTCGCCGTCAGGAGGCTGCGCATGACTGAGGACGCCGTTCCTTCGGCGAGTGCCGCGGAGACCCCGGCAACCGCGCCGGTCGAGTCTCACGCGGTCCTGCGACTGGTCGGCGGCGCAGGCCGCGTGGAGCTGCGCGCCGATGCTGCCGTCGAGGAGCTGTACCGGGCCAGCTATGAGCCTTCCTCGCCGGACGTGACCCTGGAGACCGACCGGGTCACCGTGCGCTACGCCCTGCACCGATTGCTGGGTCGGCTCTCGACATCCAGCGACACGACCAGCCGTTTCGCGCTCTCGACGCGCCAGCCATGGGACATCGCGGCCCCGGATGGCCTCACGACCCTCGACGCCGACCTGTCCGCCGGGCGGATCCTGGGTCTGCGGGTGGGGCATGGCGCCCGCACGGTCAAGATCCGCCTCGGGCGACCTGTCGGCACCGTGCCGGTGGTCATCGGCGGCGGCTCGACGGAGATCATCATCTTCCGGCCCGCGGGCATCATGGTCCGCGTTTCGACGCAGGGCGACGTGGCGAGGGTGGTCGTCGACGGTGGCCGACCCATCGGTCCGCTTTCCGGCTCCACGAGCGTCGAGCCGCCCGGTTTCGCGCTCTCCGATGACCGCTATGACGTCAGCATCACCGGCGGGTGTGCCAACCTGCTGGTCGCCACCGACCCCTGAGGCGCTGCCTGGGGGCATGAGGGCGTGAGTTCAGCGCTCGCCCGGGTCACCGCCCAGGAACGATGCCGCGCGCGTGGGCGAAGCGACCTGCTCGGGAGTCGTGAGCTGGCGCCGGTCGTGGCTCGAGTTGTGTGCGAATCCGGCCACCAGCTCCCGCAGCGCGGCGATGCGCGTCAGCTGCTGCTGCTCCACCACCGACCATCCACCGGATCGCCCGGGTGCGGCCATGAGCGTCACGAGGTGCTGCAGACACAGCTCCGCGGCGCCGATGGCCTCGGCCCATCGAGCATCGGCGGCCAACCGGACGAGACTGCCAGCTGACACCTCATCGATGTGGGCGGACTCGGTGCACACGAGGCAGGCGGGCGGTCGCGCCGCATCCTGCACACGCCTGCCCCGCGAGATGCCGCCCGCCGAGTGCGCGGTCCGCAGCTCCTGCTCCCGGATGCGCAGGATGGCGCCCAGCAGGATGGCACTGCCGAGCATGCCGCCGGACAGCCGCCGATCGGCGTCGAACAGAGCGTGGGTGTGCAGGTCACAGCAGCCACGTGCGGTGTCCAGGTCGCGCCGGAATGTCACGTCATTGACGCTCTCGTACAGGAAGCCCTCGATGAAGCGGCGGACGGCGCGGGCACGGTGGTGACACAGCGGGCAGCCGGCCGCGCGCATCGACTCCGCGAGCTGGACGGCGTTCAGGTCGCGCGCGGGCAGCGTGGACATCGAGCGGCGGCGGTCAGGGCCTTCAGTCATCGTGCACCATGATGACGGCTACCAGCCGGGGTCCTGGGGGAGTGCCATGACGCGGGGATGGGGATACACCGCGGCGGCCGCGCCGGGAGATCGCATCGTCACCACGCTCAGTCGCCGATCCGGCTCGAACGGATGACCACGCGCGCGGCAGCGGTCCACAACAACGCGATCTGGTGCGATGCCGTCTGCCGGGCCTTCGGCTGCACCACGAGCCGGGTCGCCGGTCTGTGGGTCAACCACGACCCAGCCCCCCGTACTACTCCAATGCGGTGACCATCGACCCTGCGGTACTGGATGACCAGCGATCGATGGTGCTGTCCATGCTCGCGGGCCCCCTCCCCCGGCCCTGGACCTGCAAGGACGGGTTCCACACCCTGGATCTCATGCCCATCGGCTTCCACATCCTGTTCGCCGCTGAGTGGATCGGGCTCACTGGCGCAACGGCGCCCGCATCCCCCGATACCGAGGCACGTTGGGCGGCCGTCTCGACGGACACCGGGCTGGTGGAGTGGGAGACCGCCTGGCGAGGCGACAACGCCAATGCCGACGCCGCCGGGATCCGAGGCTGTTCCTGCCACGGCTGCTCGATGATCCGGACATCCGATTCCTTGCCGGGCGACGGGACGGGGACATCGCGGTCCAGGCCGCGTATCCCGGGCTGCCGGTGGTGGGCTACGAACGCGGTGCCGATCTGGCCGCGATGCGTGCCCTGGGCTTCCGGTCGCTGGGATCGCTGCGGGTCTGGATCACGGACGACTGACCGGCTCGCTGTTCCAGCGCACCACGACGGGTGTCGCGCGGTCGTAGCCCAGCAGGGAGACGGTGGCGGTATCCAGTGCGAACGACCGGCCGAGGGTGATGGGTTGGCCCATCCAGCGCGCGGCGAGTGCCCGCAGTGCATGGCCATGAGAGAAGCACAGGACACGACCGCCGGCATCTCGCACACGGCCGATGACCCGATCCAGCCGCAGCGTGACCTCGGCGGGTGACTCGCCACCGAGGCCGCCATGGGTCCAGACGGTCCAGTCCGGCACCGACTGGTGGATCTGGGGTGTCGTCAGGCCCTCGTACGCGCCATAGTCCCACTCCGCCAGGTCCGGCTCCACGATCGCGTCCGGGAATCCGGCCAGCGCCGCCGTCCGCCGGGCGCGCAGCCGGGGACTGGTGAGCACCAGGTCGAACTGCTGCGCCGCCAGGCGCGGGGCGAGGGTCATGGCCGCGTTCTCACCCTCCGGCAGTAATGGCAGGTCGGTCGTGGAGGTGTGCCGCCCGTCACGGGACCATTCGGTCTCACCGTGTCGCACGACCCAGAACTCGGTCATCGGCGGGGTGTGGTGGCGCAGTGCAGGTGCATCGCCCACAGGGTACCCGGGCCGTGCCGGGGGCTGGGGCAGGGTGTGATAGCGTCGGGAACGTGAGCACGCAGACACCCGCCCCGCCGGAACGCGGCGATTTCATCCGGGAGATCGTGGCTGGCGATCTTCGCGCCGGCACGCACGAGCAGGTCGTCACGCGCTTCCCGCCCGAGCCGAACGGCTACCTGCACATCGGACATGCCAAGGCCATCTGCCTCAACTTCGGCATCGCCCAGGAGTTCGGCGGCCGCTGCCACCTCAGGTTCGATGACACCAACCCGACCCGGGAGGAGCAGGAATACATCGACTCCATCCAGGCCGACGTGCGCTGGCTGGGCTTCGATTGGGGCGACCACCTGTACTACGCCTCGGACTACTTCGAGCAGCTCTATACATGGGCCGTCCACCTCATCGGCGCCGGTCTGGCATACGTGGATGACCTGACGGCGGACGAGATCCGCGACCATCGCGGCACCCTCACCGAGCCCGGTCGGAACAGTCCCTGGCGTGACCGGCCAGCGGCCGAGAACCTCGACCTGTTCACGCGGATGCGGAGCGGCGAGTTCCCGGACGGGGCGCGCGTCCTGCGGGCGAAGATCGACATGGCGTCGGGCAACATCAACTTCCGGGACCCGGTGCTGTACCGGATCATGCATGCCACGCATCCCCGTACTGGTGACGCCTGGTGCATCTATCCGACCTATGACTTTGCCCACGGGCAGTCCGATGCGATCGAGGGCATCACGCACTCGATCTGCACCCTGGAGTTCGAGGACCATCGGCCGCTGTACGACTGGCTCATCGAGCACCTGCCGGTGCCGTCCCGACCGCACCAGTACGAGTTCGCACGACTCGAGCTCAGTTACACGGTCCTGTCCAAGCGATCCCTGCTGCGGCTGGTCAAGGACGGGCATGTCCGTGGCTGGGATGACCCCCGGATGCCCACCATCTCGGGCATGCGCCGACGCGGTTTCCCGGCCGAGGGCATCCGTGATTTCGCTGCCCTCATCGGGGTCGGCAAGGCTGACGCCCATATCGAGGTCGGTCAGCTTGAGTACTCGGTCCGCAACGTGCTCAACAGGTCCGCGTCGCGTCGCCTCGGCGTGCTGCGTCCGCTCAAGCTCGTCATCGAGAACTACCCAGCGGAGCAGGTCGAACAGCTCGAGGTCATCAACAACCCGGAGGATGCGTCCGCCGGCAGCCGCCAGGTCGCCTTCGCCCGGGAGCTGTGGATCGAGCAGGACGACTTCATGGAGGATCCCCCGGCGAAGTTCTTCCGGCTGGCGCCCGGCCGCGAGGTGCGGCTGCGCTCGGCGTACTTCGTGACCTGTACCGAGGTCATCAAGGACGCGGAGGGCATGATCGTGGAGCTCCGCTGCACGTATGACCCCACCACCCGCGGCGGCGACGCGCCAGACGGTCGCCGACCCAAGGCCACCCTCCATTGGGTCTCGGCCGCGCACGCCGTGCCCGCTGAAGTGCGCCTATACGACCACCTGTTCACCGTTCCGGACCCGGCAGCCGATGGCGACCTGCTCGCGCACCTGAATCCCGACTCGGAGACCGTGCTCGAGGGCTTCGTCGAAGCGTCCGTGGCCGGCCTGCCGTTGGGCGAGACGGTCCAGTTCGAGCGCCTGGGCTACTTCTGCGTCGATCCGGATTCCCGCCCGGATCGGCTGGTGGTCAACCGGGCGCTGACGCTCAAGGACACATGGGCAAAGCTGCAGGCGCAGGGCCGCCAGGACAGCTGAGGCCGCGCAGATCGGGTCCGCGGTAGACCACGTCCGGACTATCCTCCACTCCCGTAGGAGGAGGCGTCACATGTCGGTCCGTCGAGGGGCACGCCGGTCGAGCGCACTCGTGGTCGTGCTGGGTCTGGCCAGCGTGACAGCGACGGCCATGGCTGAGGGTGCTCTGCCCAGTCCGTCACCCAGCCCCGCTACCGGGCCCGGTTGGATCGGGGCGGACACAGAGGTCTATCGGGACGTCTTCTCCACCCCCACCGGCTGGTCGATCATCGACGATGACGCAGGCAGGACGGCCTACCAGGATGGCGGTCTGCTGATGTCCGCGGCCTCCGATGGGAGCACCGTCTGGGATGACCATCGGTTGCCGGATGCACACGCGGTGCTGCGGGTCGAGGCCCTCGTCTCTGGCCTGGAGGGTGCCGGCGCTGCCGGTGTCGCGTGTGGCTCCGCGCTGGGGGTGCCCAGATACCTGTTCGCGGCCGTCACCGATGCCGCCGACTGGATCACTGGAAGGATCATCGACGGCCGCGTCCAGGTCCTGGCTCGTGGCCCGCTGCCGGGTGACGTGGACGCCAGCCACGTGCGTGTGGGCATCGAGTGCGCGAGCGCGCCCGACGAGGGTGGTGACCATGTCCTCGTGACGCTCGACGGCGTGAGCGTCGCCGTACCGCGATTCGACATCCCGGTCGGGCCGTATGACGCGGCCACCCTGGTCACCAGCGCCGACGTGGCACCGGTGTCCGTGCTGTTCGATGACCTGCTGGTGCATGCCGGGGCCGCATACGCGCCCCGCGCGCAGGAACGCGACCCTGACGCACCGAGCGTCTGACGCATCGTCGTTCTCGAGGGCATGGGTCGGATCCGGGGAGGCTAGCGGGCGCCGCTGCGGCTGGGTAGGTACCCTTCGATCATGCCCGCTGAATACATCTACACCGCGTACAAGCTCGCCCGCCACTATCCGCCGGACCGGACGGTGCTGGAAGACATCTCCATCTCGTTCTTCCCGGGCGCCAAGATCGGCGTCATCGGCTCCAATGGTGCCGGCAAGTCCAGCTTGCTGCGGATCATGGCCGGCCTCGATGACGGGTTCACGGGCGAAGCACGGCTGACGCCGGGCTACAGCGTCGGATTCCTGAGCCAGGAGCCGCAGTTGGACCCGTCCAAGGACGTCAAGGGCAACGTGCTCGATGGCGTCCGGGAGGTCCAGGACCTCATCGACCAATACAACGCGGTCATGGCCAAGTGGTCCGAGCCCGACGCGGACTACGAGGCCATCGGCGTCCAGCAGACGGCGCTGGAGGACCGCATCCACGCGGCCGACGCCTGGAACCTGGAGCGCAATGTGGACATCGCGATGGACGCGCTGCGCTGCCCGCCGGACGATGCCGACGTCACGACCCTGTCGGGTGGCGAGAAGCGGCGGGTGGCGCTGTGCCGGTTGCTGCTCCAGCATCCCGACCTGTTGCTGCTGGACGAGCCCACCAACCACCTCGATGCCGAGTCGGTGGAGTGGCTGGAGCGCTTCCTCCAGGAGTACGCGGGCACGGTCGTGGCCATCACCCACGACCGGTACTTCCTGGACAACGTGGCGCAGTGGATCCTGGAGCTCGACCGCGGCCGCGGCATCCCCTTCTCCGGCAACTACACCAGCTGGCTGGAGCAGAAGCTGGACCGCATGACGCGAGAATCCAAGGCCGTGGACTCGCGCCAGCGAACCCTGGCGCGCGAGCTCGAGTGGGTGCGACTGTCGCCGAAAGGGCGCCAGGCGAAGGGCAAGGCCCGTCTGAGCGCGTACGAGCAGCTGCTCGCAGAGTCCCAGGGCGACAAGGACGTCAGCCGCGAGCTGGAGATCGCGATCCCGTCCGGACCACGTCTCGGCGAGCAGGTCATCGACGTCAGCGGCCTGCGCAAGGGCTACGGCGACCGGCTGCTCATCGAGGATCTCACGTTCTCCCTGCCGCGCTCCGGCATCGTGGGCATCATCGGACCCAATGGCGCCGGCAAGACCACCCTGTTCCGGATGCTCGTCGGCCAGGAGGCCGCTGACGCAGGCACGGTGGAGATCGGATCGACGGTCCAGATGAGCTACGTCGACCAGAGTCGCGATTCGCTCCAGGCCGACCGGACCGTGTTCCAGGAGATCGCCCAGGGCACTGAGGTCATCAAGGTCGGCAACCGCGAACTGCCCGCGCGGGCCTATGTGTCCAGCTTCAACTTCCGGGGCACGGACCAGCAGAAGCTCGTCGGCGCGCTCTCGGGTGGTGAGCGGAACCGGGTGCACCTGGCCAAGCTGCTCCAGGCGGGCGGCAACGTGCTGCTCCTGGACGAGCCGACCAACGACCTGGACGTCGACACCCTGCGTGCCCTGGAGGCGGGCCTCGAATCGTTCCCGGGCTGCGTGGTGGTCATCAGCCACGACCGCTGGTTCCTGGACCGCATCGCGACCCACATCCTGGCCTTCGAGGGTGACAGCCAGGTGCGCTGGTTCACGGGCAACGTCACGGAGTACGAGGCGTTCCGACGCAAGGAGCTGGGCATCGCTGCCGAGCAGCCGCACCGCATCAAGTACAAGCGTCTGGCGACCGCCTGATCGAACACGCCCATCGCGGTCTTTTGGTGCGCGTCGTCACCGAGGTTGCGGTCCGGTGAGGTCCCGGGGGTACCCGGACGATGGTCCTATGAGTACTCTCGTGCGATGCGACCTCACCTGCCACGTCTGTCCCGTCTGCGCGGCCGCAGCACGCCCGCTGCCGCCTCCGCCGTCTCCGGCATGGAGTGGTACGAGCATCCCGCCGCGGTCCACTTCGAGACCGCCTGGGCGCGCCTGCGTTTCATCCGCATCGATCAGTTGCGTGACGCCGTCCACTTCATGGCACCCCGGATGCGTTACTGGCCTGGTCAGGCAGGTCCGGACGCCGCCATGACCCAATCGGTGACCCGATCCGTGCTACCGGACACCGTGACCTGCGGCAGTGGCTACATCGAGGTGCTGGCCTTCGTGGAGGGTGGCATCGTGGTCAACGAGGTGCGCACGCATGGCGACCGGGTGGTGGCGATGGGCGGTTGGGTCTCGTCAGCCTACTGACCCAGCGACCGGACGCCTAGCGCGACCAGACGACCCGCGAGCGCTGGCACCTCTCGGTCGGTCAGGACGACGCTGACGCGTATCATCGATGGGTCTGGAGCCTGCCGCGGTGTAGCCGCAGGCGGTGAGGTGCCCACGCGGTGACATGCCCGATGAACCAGGGAACGGTCCGGGCGTTGAGGGGTCAGGCTGACGTGACGGGGCAGGAACGGCGCATCGCCGTGCGGACGACTGGCACCGCCGCACTCGGACTCATGCTCGCGGTGGGTGCAGCCGTCAGCGGGGTTGCCGTCCGTCCGGCGGATGCCGGTCTGGTGCCGGTCGTGGGGGATCGAGCCGTGTCCGCACACGTGTTCGTGATCGTCATGGAGAATCACGGCTACGCCGACCTGATCGGATCCCCTGCCGCCCCGTGGATCACCCATGCCGCAGCCACCTACGGCGTGGCGGACACGTCGTTCGCCATCACCCATCCGAGTCAGGCCAACTACATCGCCCTGACCTCTGGAGGCATTCAGGGAGTCACCGATGATGGTGATGTGACGGTGGACGCCACGAACCTGGCGGACCAGGTCGAGGGCGCGGGTCTGACATGGACGGCCTACATGCAGTCGCTCGACGCCTGTGGCGGTGATGTCCTGCGGGCCTTCTGCGGAGGTCAACTGTACGCCCGCAAGCACGACCCGTTCGCCTCGTATCGCGATATCGCGTCCGACCCGGCGAGACTCGCCCGGATCGTGGACCTGTCAGCGCTCAACGGCGACCTGGCCACCGGATCGGTCCCGGACCTCGTCTGGATCACTCCGGACCAGTGCCATGACATGCACGGCATCGAAGGTTCTGCCGACGCGCCATGTGATGGCGCAGACGACCAGCAGCGCATCGCGGCCGGGGATGCCTTCCTGGCGACCACGGTGGACTCCATCACCGCGTCGACATCCTGGACCTTGGGCTCCTCCATCTTCATCACGTGGGATGAAGCCGGATTCCAGGACACATCCGGCTGCTGTACGGCCGATCCGGGTGGCGGTCACATCCTGACGCTTGTCATCGGACAGGGCCAACAAGTTCCACTACGGTCGGTCGTGCCGTACAACCACTATTCACTGCTGGCGAGTGTGGAGCAGCTTCTTGGGCTTGATTGCCTGGGACAAGCGTGTGCGGTGGCGCCTATGGCGGACCTTCTGGCCGTCGCCGCGGTTCCCGACGCTCCCCCTGCCTCGCCCGCCAGATCGGGCTGGTGAGACGAGCCTGATGCCCGTCCGACATGGGCGAGGTCAACTATCTCGCTCGGAGTACCGCAGTCAGCTTGCCTGTCGCCGTCAGTATCTGGCCTGCGGCGGCTCGGGTGATGCGGTCGTCGATAGCGCGACCAAGACCAAGAACCGCCGTCAGTTCGACGAGCAGGACGTCATCTGTCGCTGGCGCGTCCAGTTGACGAAGGGTGTCATACAGGTTGAACGCTATCCCTGCCAGATCGTCCAGTCGACCCAACGACACGAACTGCCAATCGGGGGGCAGCTTTGGCAACCGGTCTTCGTAACCCAGGTAGAAGACGTGCGAGGCGGTGAGTGTTTCCAGCGGCGGCCGAAGATACGGTAGACCGGGCGTGACGGCGAGCGTGCGAGACGACGGGGAGTAGTGTCTCGCGAGCATGCCCGGTGATGTGCCACTCCGGTCGTGATGACTCGGCAGCTCGGCAACGCGCAGGCCCTGGTCAGCCACGGCCCGTATGAGCTCCTCGTTCGTGACCGCCCCATGCCGCAAGACGATGATGTCGTCACCATCGATCGTGACGACGGTGGACTCTATGCCGTGATCGGTTCGCCCGGAGTCGATCACGATGTCACATCGATCGCCGAGATCGGCAAGAACATGCTCGGCGGACGTCGGGCTCACGTAGCTGAACCGGTTGGCGCTCGGCGCCGCGATCGGTACGCCTGCCGCCCGGAGGAGCGCTCGGGCCACGGGATGGGCCGGACAGCGCACGGCCACGGTCGAGAGGCCACCAGTGACAGAGTCGGGAATGCCCGGCGCGCGATCCCCGACGATGGTGAGTGGACCCGGCCAGAAACCGTCCATCAGGACCCCTATCGTCCGTGCGCCAGAGCCGGGCGTCATGACCCTGGAGAGGGGCCAGTCCTCCAGCACATGCACGATGATCGGATCGTCGGCCGGCCGGCCCTTGGCCGCGAAGACGCGCTGGACGGCGTCGTCGTCCAATGCGTTGCAGCCCAGGCCGTAGACGGTCTCCGTGGGAAACGCGACCAGGCCCCCCTGCCGGATGACGGCTGCCGCGCGGTCTATCGCGGCGTGGTCGATGCGATCGGGCGGGATGGGAAGTAGCTGGGCGGTCTGCGGCGACACGCCAGCGACACTGTCGGTTTCACGCATGGCTCATCCTAGCGCGCTCCATCGCCACCGGGCTTCGGTGCGCCCCAACGTGGGCGCTTGCCGCGCCGCTGCCGGTGCGGCAGTCCGTGCGGAAGGTGCGCTGCACCGTACGATGAAAAGTATCGGTGTCACTGAGCTACGGCAACACACAGCAGAGATCCTGGATGCGCTCCACGACTCGGAGGAGCCTGTGGCGATCCTGCAGCGATCGC
>Ga0105048_10010599_pt1 | contig 14594 bp, 9 predicted proteins | sample MAT05_FD_78382 | JGI IMG/M metagenome (GOLD analysis project Ga0105048, IMG submission 78382) | Freshwater microbial communities from Lake Fryxell liftoff mats and glacier meltwater in Antarctica - MAT-05 | ecosystem: Environmental > Aquatic > Freshwater > Ice > Liftoff microbial mat | place...
CGTTATTGGATGACGACTCACGAGTCTTTAGCCAATCGGTAAAGGCAAGTCGCAAGGATGGTTTCAGTGTCTGCTGAAGCGATTCGCGTTCCGTAACGACCCCTTTCAAGTTGGCTAACTTTTCCTTGCCACTGGCATCGTTCAACCAAAGCGTGGGCGTAGGGGGCGAGCGAGTGAAGTAGGAGTAGAGGCCCGCTTCATCAATGTTTTGAAACATCGAAAAGAGCTGATAGTATTCTTTTTGAGTGATCGGATCGAATTTGTGATCGTGGCAACGAGCGCATTCGAAAGTCAGACCAAGAAATGCCGTCGCAAAAGTCTGAACTCGATCGCAAACGTACTCGACTCGATACTCCTCCTCGACACTGCCTCCCTCAGACTCTTGCTGATGCAATCGATTGAATGCGGTCGCAAGGATCTGATCGTCGGTTGCATTCGGAATCAAATCACCTGCAATCTGAAACTTGATGAAATCATCGAAGGGGAGATTGTTATTAAAAGCTCGGACAACCCAGTCTCGCCATGCCCACATGTCTCGTTCGCGATCGACTTGGAATCCATAGCTGTCGGCATAGCGCGCCACGTCGAGCCAATCGACCGCCATTCGTTCGCCGTACGCGGTTGATTCGAGCAGACGATCGACCACGCTTTCGTATGCGGTTGGAGACGAGTCGTTTAGAAAGTCCGCTATTTCTGCAGGTGTTGGTGGCAGTCCTGTGATGTCAAAGCTTAACCGACGGATCAACGTCCCTCGATCGGCGGGTTGCTGTTGGGTAAGTTCACGCTTAGAGAGTGCGTCCCGAACGATGGCATCAATCGGGTGCTGGTTTGCTTGCTTCTCGGGCAGCATGATGGGCCGAAGCGATAAAAAGGACCAATGGCCTTCATAAATCGCCTCTTGTTGGATCCACTGTTCCAGAATGGCAATTTCTCGCTCGGTGAGCGGCTCGATTTTCGAAGCCGGGGGCGGCATGTGTTCCTCGGGATCATGACTTTTAATTCGCTTGACCAGTTCGCTTTCCGCGGGTTTGCCGGGAACAAACGCATTAGCCGAAAGAGCATCTTCGCGCACATCCAGTCGCAGGTCCGCTTCGCGTTTGGCCGCATCTGGACCATGGCAAAAGAAGCACTTATCGGACAAGATCGGACGGACGTCTCGATTGAATTGGATCGACTCTTCGCCGAAGGCCGAAAGCGAAAGAAAGATCAGAGCAGGAAGGAAGGGCAGGTATCGCATGATCGTCTTATTCTAATCCAACGAACCGAACGAACACGAGGACTAATGCCGCAATCGAGAAATGCCCCATCACCGAGGGGCGGTGAAATGCCCCCGAGTTTTACTCGGGGGATATTTACCATTCCTCTAGAAATAGATGGTCATAACTCCTTGCTGCCTAACCAAAAAGTAATCGAAACTCATAACGAAAAGTTGGGTTAGGAATCCTGGGACAGGTGGAACGCCAATGAAAGGACCTCGCGATGCCTCAACGACTATGGCTTTGGATTGCTGCCATTTTATGTGCAGTTTGTATCCAATGCGCATATGCTGACGATGAAGAAGACGAAGAAGACGAAGAATCTGCTTTTCCCATCCACCAATCCGACGGTAGGTCTGCCCTGTCGTCGAATCTGGGTTTTCTGTTCATCAATGGCAAATATATTTCGCTACCTCATCTCATCAGCATATCAGAAGAAGGAAAACTGATCGTCAATGGTTCAGTATTTCAACTTGAGAGTCGGCATGAGAGCCCACGTTTCTCAGGCAGATCCGATTTTGCAAATCGCGGATCAAATCGTGGATCGGGCGGCAGGGAATCCTATTCCAGCCTAGCAGATCGAGTCTATGGTTGGTTGGAGTCCAATTCGCTAGTGATCCTGACTGAGGAGCAACAACAGCCCGAATTGTACGCGACTTCCGAAGTGTACGACATCCTTCAGGCCCTCCTTGACAAAAGCGGCGAGAACTTGGATGTGATTCCCGTTTCGATCCGGCCGTATTTGCCCGCGTTGCGTAGCGACATGGAGTTGATGGCTCGCTCAGCGGAATACACGGCAGCCGAGGATGCGATGAGCGAACGCAACATAAGATCGAACCAAAGCGTTCAGCGGTTAGATGCTTTTGCTTTTCCTTTGTCCTTAGCTGGCATGTTGTTGGTCGTTTTTTCGACTGGCCAATTGCTTCTCAAAAGGCCCCCGGAGGGGAAGGAGTTGAGAGAACGTTCGGACGAGTCTAGTTCAAACACCGGCCTATTCGTCACGTTGATCATCGCTTTTTCCGTACTCGACCTTATTTGGACGATGCTAGCATCGCACGACGGTTCGATGCGCGAGCTCAATCCAATCGGCAGGCATCTCCTTTCGGACCCAATCTTGCTGGCTTGTTTTAAGGTTTGCACAACGGGCGTGGCAGTCGGAATTCTCATTTATTTGCGAAGCCATCCACGCGTGCATCTAGCCGCATGGTGGCTTTGTTTGCTGCTCACGCTGATGACCGCGCGCTGGCTTGTTTTTACGTCCATGCTTGTCTAGGGCCACATGTAGCTGGAAATTCGGCCGGGAGCGATTTGGGATCCGAAATTGAGTTTGCAAGGCGTAGCGAGTATCATAGATGAGCCGTTTTATGTATTTCTGCTCATCTTACCCTTCCGCCTTCACCTTTCCCCAACCCGCCGGAGTTTTGCTTATGCGCCATCCCCAATGGTGCTCAGCAGTCATTGCTTGGGTCGCCGTGAACGCGATCCTGTTATCCGCTCAAGCGGATGACGTTGTGCACGACTCGACACAACTGGCACCCGCAAGTGTCGTTGGCTTCATCCAGAAGCACTGTATTGATTGCCATTCGGCTGAATCCCCGGAGGCTGGATTGAACTTGGTATCCCTCTCGGAACAGTCCATTAGCGGTCGCCATTTTGATATCTGGACCAAAGTTCATGACCGGGTTCTCGCCCGTGAAATGCCCCCCAAGAGCGAACTCACGGACGAACAGATTGAGCCAATTGCCCGCGGGCTTTTCGACGGCTTGGTGGAGCTCGATCGGCGAGAACTAGCTACGTCTGGCCGTTCGGTTTGGCGGCGCATGAATCGATACGAATATGAAAACAGCCTGCGCCAACTACTCAGCGCCCCTTGGTTGCAACTGAAGACAATGCTCCCGGAGGATGGAGAGTTGCAACGATTCAATAAGATCGGCGAGGCACTGGATACGTCGCATGTCAATCTCGCTCGGTACATGCAAGCCGCCGACTATGCGTTGAGAGAAGCCGCTGCGAAATCACCGACACCCCCAGAGAAATCCATTCGAAGGTATTACGCTCGCGAGCAACGCAGCTTCACAGGCAAAGTCCGCTACACGGAATTCAATCGCAGTCCAGAACGAGCCACCTTTCCGCTGATTGACTACGACGCGGATATAGAAGTTCTTAACAATAAAGACGCACCGTATACCGTAGGCGAGAGCAATCCCGAGAAAAGAGAACGAGAAGCTTTTGGAGTTGTCGCGAGCAGCTACGAGCCTATCGAGCTGCGCTACAGCAATTTCAAAGCATCCGAGTCCGGTCGTTACAAGCTTCGTTTCAAGGGCTACACCTTCTGGGCTGCTGGCGAAGAGAAGAAATGGTGGCGACCAGATCGGGAAAAGATTTCGCGTGGACGACGATCCGAACCTATTGCCATCTATTCTGTCTCAACTCCGCGCCAACTACGAAAACTGGGTGAGTTCGATTTCCAAATTGAACCGACCGTGCAAGAGCTAGACGTCTACCTTCTTGCAGGCGAGTCGATCCAGCCGGATGCGGTTCGCTTGTTTCGCTCGCGTCCATCCAACTGGCACAATCCACTGGCGGAAAAGGACGGCATGCCAGGCGTTGCATTTAGCTTCTTAGAAGTGGAAGGCCCCATCGTGGATCAGTGGCCAACTCAAGGACATCGACTGCTTTTCGATCAGTATTTGCCTTCAAAAGATACGGACCAAGTCGATGTCAAATCGGTCGAGGCTTCTGCAGAGGCAAAGCGTTTGCTCTCGAATTTCTTGCAGGCAGCCTATCATCGCAACGTCGAAGCTTCGGAAGTAGATCGTTTTCTCGGAGTCGTGAGTGCAGCCATCGAAGCGAAGCTCCCATTCCAAGAAGCTCTCATTTCAGGCTACACGGCCATCTTATGTTCGCCCGAGTTTCTCTGTCTGGAGGAACATGTCGGCCCGCTCGACGATTTTGCAATTGCAACCAGGCTAAGTCTTTTTCTATGGAACAGTTTGCCCGACGCCGAGCTTCGAAAGCTCGCCGACGCCGGGAAGCTCCACACAAAGTCAACCTCGGATAAAACGCACCTCAAACAACAAATCCACCGTCTGTTAGACGACGAAAAATCAACGCAGTTTGTGGACGCATTCTTGGCGTATTGGCTCGACCTACGCAAGATCAACGACACGTCCCCGGACGAGCAACTCTATCCCGACTATTATCTCGATGATTCGCTGGTCGACTCGGCGTTGGCGGAAACCCAAATGTTCTTTCGAGAAATAGTCCGCGAGAATTTACCCGCCCGAAATATCGTCGATTCGGACTTCACTTTTGTCAATGAACGTCTGGCCGAGCACTACCAACTCCCGCCATTCGAGGGCGTTGCGCTGCGCCGTGTGAATTTACCGAGCGATACTTCTCGCGGCGGAATGTTGACCCAGGCAAGCGTGTTGAAAGTCACCGCTAATGGAACGACAACATCTCCCGTGGTCCGTGGCGTATGGGTTAACGAACGCATCCTCGGTATCAAAAATCCTCCTCCGCCAAAGAGTGTGCCAGCCATCGAACCCGATACCCGCGGTGCAACCACCATTCGTCAGCAACTTGAGTTGCATCGAGCGGATACTAGTTGCAATCGATGCCACGCGATTATCGATCCGGTAGGATTTGCCTTAGAGAGTTTTGATGTCGCCGGGGGTTGGCGAGATCATTATCGAAGCGTCGGAGATGAGGGTAAGCAAATCGAGGGATTTGGGAAGAATGGACAACCGTTTGCATTTCGCCAAGGCCCACCAGTTGATGCTTCCGGAAACCTGGCTAACGGGAAAAAGTTTGCGAATATCTTTGAACTGAAAAAACTTTTGGTCGAAGACGAACGGACCATTGCAAAAAATTTGCTACAACAACTAGTCGTCTACGCAACGGGGGCCCCGATGAGATTCAGTGATCGCATCGAAGTGGACCGTATCTTGGATCGACTGGCAAAGGATGATTTCCGAGTGAAATCGATGATCACGGAAGTTGTGACGAGTGATTTGTTCCTGTATAAGTGAATTGAAACGAAACACTAAACTGTTTTTGAGACTTGAGAATGTGCCATGGAAAAGCCGAACAACATCAAAAATCTAACCAATAAGTCACTGCCGCGGCGAACGTTGCTACGCGGGATGGGTGTCGCGATTTCGCTGCCGCTGTTGGATGCGATGCTGCCTGCGATTGCGACCGCCGCCAACAAAAGCCAGTTGGATGCAAACAATCCACCACGGCGAATGCTGGGGATATGCAACAACCTTGGTCTCTTGCCCGAGAAGTTTTTTCCTCAAGCGGCAGGCAGCCAATACGAGCTTTCTCCATATCTTCAATTGCTTGAGAAACATCGGGATGATTTTACCGTTTTCAGCGGGGTTTCGCATCCCGATGTGGATGGCGGGCATCCGGCTGATATCTGCTTCCTGACCGCAGCGCCGCATCCCGGAAGCGGTGGCTTTCGCAATACCATTTCGCTCGACCAGTTCATCGCCGAACGTGTTGGACATCTCACGCGATTTTCGTCGCTGACCATGGGCGTCAACGTTCAGAGAGGGCAACGCAGTTTGTCTTGGACAGGTGCGGGTGTTTTGATCCCATGCGAAGAAAAACCTTCCAAGGTTTACGAACAACTGTTCCTGCAAGGTTCGAAGCGAGATATTGAGTTGCAGCTTCAGAAACTCGAAGTTGGCAAGAGCATAATGGACGCCGTTGCCGGGCAGACGAAAGACTTGGTACGAACCCTGGGACCGAAAGACCGCGATCGAGTCGATCAGTATTTGACTGCCGTTCGCGAGCTAGAAACGCGACTCGAAGCGGCCGAGCAATGGGAGAACGTCCCCAAGCCAACTACCATTACACCTGCGCCTTTAGATCCGAGCGATCCCAAGGAATACATGGAAAAGGTCCGACTCCTGTACGACATGGCGAGGCTGGCGTTGGAGACAGATTCAACGCGAGCGATTACATTGATGCTCGATAGTGTCAACTCTCCAACGATCGACGTTCAAGGTGCGGATATCACCGAAGGTTATCATAGCTTGTCGCACCACGGCAAGAACGAAACCAAGATCAAGCAACTCGAAGCCATCGACCAATGGCACATGCGACTTCTCGACGAACTCTTTGCAAACATGAAAAACGTGAAGGAGGGGAACGAAACGCTGCTGGACAGGACCATGATCTTGTACGGAAGCAACCTGGGTAACGCCAATACCCATGTGACGACGAACTTGCCCGTCTTATTCGCTGGCGGCGGGTTTAAGCACGGGAATCACTTGGCTTTTGATACTAAGAACAACTACCCATTGCCAAACCTGTTCGTGTCCATGCTGCAACGCATGGGAATCGAAGTCGACCGATTCGCAACTTCGACAGGAACCATGCGTGGGATAGAATTCGCCTAAGGCGATCGGCAGACAGAAGACTACCAGGCTAGGCCACCGTGTGGCACGCCCAAAGCGATTAGCGCGATTAGCGATGGGCGTGGGAAGTGTGGCAAATCACTCTAGCGATTCACCACGCCCTTCGTACCTCAGAGCGTGCCACCCAGTTTATAGGTAGATTTCAAGCTGCCCCTCGCCTAAAATCGCGAAGGGAAAACAAAGCGAATCAAATGCCCATAGTCGCCTTGAGGAGTTTTTCCGCACCATGACGAACGACGTCGTCGGTCGGCAAACCAGTCTCAGCCTCCGTCTTCGCAATCTCATAACGAACCTCCGCGTCGGTCAATCCATGTGTATTGAGGGCAATGCAAACGACCTTGGTTGGCGCAAATGTACCCCCAGCATGAGCAACCGTTTCGTACATGTGGATCACGTCGCATAATGCAGGAATCCTCGCCCATTCTGTAAATCGAATATGCGTACGATTCGACTTGTGCACTAACACCATATGGGTCGCTTGTGAACCCCGTAGCAATGGTAATGTTGCGGTCGATGCTGGATTCAAGAACGATCCTTGCCCCTCCACCCATACGACATCCACGCTGTCGGCACATGCAATAACCTCTTGCTGTACAGCCCCGCCGGCGAAGTCTATTCGGACTGCATCCAATGGGATACCGTCCCCTGCTAGCATGATGCCAGTTTGTCCTGTTGCCATGAATTTAGATCGTATGCCTGCTGCCGTAGCTGCCCGATCGAACTCGACTGCCGCGGACATCTTGCCGATCGACATGTCCGTGCCAACGAAGAGCACTCGCTTACACGGAAGAAGTCTGGCAGCTCCGTTAGCTACGCTCAAATTGGGCGGTTCCTGCCGAATATCCCAAACCCACTGTCCTTCCTTTAAGAGTGATTTGACACGAGGGTCTTCATTCAGTTTGACATGCAGACCGTTGAGAACGTTCAGGCCTCCACGCACAGCATCTTCGATATCAATGAACCATTCTTCAGGCAAAACTCCACCTCCCGGAGCAATTCCTATTGCCAACGTCTGCGGTTGGTATTTCAAAGCCTCAGCGGTACTATTTACGATGGGAATATCTTTTGTCAGCGGAATCCCAGTGAGATCACGCAGTGATCCGCCTGCGTGCTTCTGATCGATGACGACAACCACTCTTTCAGGAGCGAATCGTAAGAGCACCAATCCCGTCTTACCGCGATCCGAGGTGAGTCCATCGTGCATGAGCAATGCAAGCTTATCGTCAGCACGATAGAGCGGATGTTTAGGCATAACGTACTCCAATTCCTGGCAAGTCTTGATTAACCAAATAGCCGTTCTCAAATTTCAACCCTACGGTCGGGTTATTGCTCAGATTTAGGTGGCTATCGAGATCGATGTAGTCGATCAACGATGCAATTTGATGAGCAGCACCGTTTCCAAGTGCAGTGTTTCCATAGCAACCTACCATCGTCTTCAACCCAAACGCGTTGGCCGTTGCAATCATTCGAAGCGCTTCCGATAAACCGCCGCACTTCGTGATCTTAATATTGACTCCGTTCACAGCGTGCCCTAACCGAACGATATCCGCACACGATCGGCAACTCTCATCGATGAAGATGGGTAGTTCGCTCTGCTCCTGCAGTTGATTCAAAAGGTGGTCGTCCGCAACGGACATCGGTTGTTCCATATGCACAACGTTTCGAGACGCCAACCAAGTCGACATTTCGATGGCTTGCGACAGACTCCAACCACCATTTGCATCCACGCCGAGATAGGCATCTTTGGGAGCGATGTCCCGTATAGCCTCGAGCACCGTTTTGTCCGCTTCGACACCATCGGGCGATCCCATTTTGATCTTAATGGCGAGGATCGTTCCGAGCTCCAACCATTTGCGGAGTCGTTCTTGTGCACCAACAGGGCTATTGATACCGATCGTTACCGAGATTGGGCCACGCGGTTTCGGCTCCAAGCCCAGAAGTTTCCAAACAGGCAGGTGCGTCGCCTTGCCTGCCCAATCATAGAGAGCCATATCGACTGCAGCTCGTGCAGAAGACCCAATCTGGGACGCAATCAGAGTCGATTCAATTTGATGTCGTTGGGTCGGATGATGGCCCACCAGCAACGGGACGCATCGCTCAAGGTCTTGTAAAATACGTTTCTCATTCTCCCCATGCTCTGGGATCTCAAACTCCGCTGCCTCGCCGATCCCTACAATTCCGTCTGCTTCGACCTCGACAATCGTGCTACTCGAGCCGGAAGAACTACCGCGACTGATGGCCAATGCAACTTTTTTGGAAAGTTGAAAAGTTCGAAAACGGAGGGTGGCCATCGTGTTGCGCTACAGGTTGAGAAACGAGCTGAATGGAAATGGAAGTAAGATATCGAAGACGGACGTTTTCGTACATCCTTAACTAAGGCGACAGACGAACCATCGCTAGCCCATCCGTTCGAGGCTTTTCCCCGACGAATGCATTTTGGCGTACTACAATTGGGCGTCCCAACTCCCGTTCCCCTCGGCTTCGCAGACCTCGTAGACAGAAGGCATGAGAGTCTTACGATTTGGAGCTGCGAACCCCAAGGTTGATGCTGTTGCCTGCAAGTTGTGCAAACGCCTTTTGAGTGCTCCCAAGAAGCTGTTTCAAGTCACCTTGCGAGTCCAACGAAAAGACCATTCTGTCACCAGATGCATGGACGACAATTCCTGCATCAGGCAGCCGAAGCGTGAACTCGGTGCACTCCGGATCGTAGTTTAAATGCGCGGCCAAAGCATCAATTTCCTCAATGTCATCGATCTTCGACTCCAAATCAAGGTTCGCTTCCAATTCGAAGACAATTCGTTTGCAGTACTTCGTAAAAATCGCCAAGAAATTCGGGTCATCGATCACCGTTGCGTTGCGAAACGACCGAACCTCGGTCGTCAGCAAATACTTCTCGGCATCGTCTGGGTCTTGACATAGCGACATGTTGACATCGAAATCTGGCCCTTTGATCGATGCCGTGGATGCGATGTTGGTGAAGCTAAGGTCCTTGCGTTTGTATCGAAAGAATTCACGAAGCTGTTCGAAGATCTCCGTTGCGTGAGCTGTGACCTCACTTGCTCCACTCTTCTCCACAAAATCTCGTTCCCAATCATTGTGAGTGGCCAGCGGCGTTTTCGGTTTTGTGAATCCGCGGAGTTCGCGAACGCGCCCCCGGATCTCACCTGTCAAGCAAGAGTCTTTGATTGGGTTCGCCGATCCTCCCATTGCCAGCTGCCGTTTTTGCATGCGTTCGGCCAGATCGACAATAACCAATTCCTTGGTCTTGCTTCCAAACAGGACGGGCGTTTGTTTGACGGCACCGGCTACGGTAACGCGGAGTATGCGAGGGACTTCGGCTAGCAAGTAGCTTTGTAGGGACGCTGTGGTGACTCGGTTGTCTTTGCCGATGGCTTCCTTGGCGGAACCGTCGATGGCTTGAATCAGGCAGTGGGTCCAAATGCCATGATCGAGAGTTCCACTGGCATGCGAAACCTCGTTCGGTTTGCATGAGGTGAATGCAAAACGGGAAGCGGCTTCCTTGCAGAAAACCCGAAGTTCCTCGCCAGGAAAATCGCTCTCCAAAACTGGCAACGCGGGCGCGCCGGAATGCGTTGAATTGGAGCGGTCAGCTAGGCTGTGGCAAACATCCAAAAACAGCAAAACCTGACCGCATTTGGCCTGACGAATCCCGTTCAAAATCTGGCTAAGCGGAATACAGGACTTTTCTGGATGGTCCGCTTGCGTATCCGATGCCGTAAGGAAGCCGACGCCTTGGATCGATGCTCCATGCCCTGCGTAAAATAGAACCAACCGATCTTCAGGGCCTAATCGCACTAAAAATTCGCTGAGACAAGATTGCAAGTCAGTGTGAGTCGCCTGATCGCTTTTGAGGGTGACACAGTCGGCGGCCTCGACGCCCAACTCTTGCCAAGCGTCGACAAAGCTTTGAGCGTCTTGTTCCGCGTAGACTACGCTTTGGAAGGATGTGTCTTGATAATCCTCGACGGCAACAGCAAAGATATAGGTTCTCGGTCTCATGCGAATGAGTCTATCAAAGTCAACACCGATCGTGTAGATGGTGTTCTATTGCTCCTCGGCTGTGAATTTATTATTGTCGCCTTTTGCTCCGCAAAAGTGCGCCTCGTCGGCTAACGCCACAAGTAAAGTTTCTCGTTCCCGGGCTCTGCCTGGGAACGCACTGCTCCCGAGGCTCTGCCTCGCTTCGCAATGCAAGCGAAACACGTATGCTTGACGATTCGGCAGGCAGAGCCTGCAAGTCAGTGGGTTCCAAGGCAGAGCCCTGGACCCAGTCGGTGGCGAGAAGTGTCTGAATTCTGACCGATTCGGCTATTGTACGTTATAATCCGCGGCACTCCTTTCGTTCTAGAACTCTTCCAGCAGACTGCCGCACCATGATCGACATTGCTTACCAACAAGAACCGAATCTTTCGCCGGTCGAGTTCATTGACTGTTTGGTGCGATCGACATTGGCCGAACGTCGCCCAGTGGACAATCGGCAAACCATTGAAGGAATGCTAAAAAACGCGGATGTGATTTTCACGGCCAGGACGAGCGAAGGCTTACTGGTGGGCGTTTCGAGGGCGATTACCGATTTCCACTATTGCACCTACCTGTCCGATCTAGCGGTGGACCAAGCATTTCAAGGTCAAGGCATCGGTCGGGAGTTGATTGAGCGAACGCATGAAGCGGCGGGGCACGGAACGATGCTGGTGCTGCTTTCGGCACCGGCGGCGGAATCTTACTATCCGCATATTGGGATGACGGCCCACCGCAGTGCCTGGACCTTGCCACGGAGTTGAATCGTTGCCGCGCCAACCGTCGGCATATTGCGTAGGGACAGACTATCAATTAGAAATAGTCCGCAGTCGTTGCTGAAGCTCGCCTTACCTCTCCTCGCCTACGGATCCTCTGCAAGTAATCCTGTTTTTGCTCAGGCTGTCCAAAGTTGGATTATGCTGGACATCTGAAACTGGTTGGTCAAATTCTCATTGGATGGAGTGAATAGTGCACGTAGGTAACCCGCAAGTCTCGAAACTCAATCCGGATACGCTACCGACCCTTTTCGGGCATCCAACGGGCCTTTACACCCTGTTTTTTGCCGAGATGTGGGAACGGTTTTCCTATTACGGAATGCGTGCGTTGTTGCTGCTCTACATGTTGAAGGGGTTCTTGGGATATGGCGACAAGGACGCGAACGCGGTTTATGGAGCTTACACGGCATTGATCTATATGACGCCATTTTTTGGTGGCATGATCGCGGATCGCATGCTCGGTAAACGGACGGCGGTAGTGATCGGTGGGCTGCTCATGGCGGCCGGCCATTTGCTCATGATGGTCCAAACAGAACTTTGGTTTTTTTGTGCGCTCGGTTTATTGATTGCGGGCAACGGATTTTTCAAACCCAATATTTCGTCCATGGTGGGGGAACTGTATGCGGAACAAAGCACGAAGCGAGATAGCGGCTTCACGATTTTTTACATCGGTGTTAACCTAGGTGGTGCGATTTCGCCCCTCCTTTGTGGATACATTGGCGAAACCTATGGTTGGCATCTAGGGTTCGGGCTTGCGACCATCGGAATGCTGATTGGCCTTGCCGTTTTCGTCGCACCGAATCTGCTCACGCAAGTCCTCATCGCCCTTGCCGCCACCAGCAGTGTTGTGGCCATGATTCGATTCAATGCTGGCGACACTTTTTCGCTGATCCTAACTTACTTCGTGGTGTTTGCATTGATCATTTCCGCAGTCGTTGCCATAACCGCACTCATGCGAGGCGGACTTCCGAAAGAAATCGGACGGGCCCCTTATCCGGAAATGTGGGGCAAGAACCTTATCAAGGTGGTGATCGGAATCGGCTTTGCAATACCGATTTTTGTACTTCTCGTTTCCGGATTTTCCGTCGTGCCAGGATTCGATAAGCAGTTGACGCTGATCCCTGAGTCGGTGATCCAACCGTTGCAGGAAAGCCAAAGCAAACTGGTGAAAGGCGTTGCTCAGTTCGTTGAAGAAGCCAGTCGACCTGCCGGACTTGTTTTGAGTTTGTCGGGTTTGATAGCGACGTTCTATTTGATTCGAGAAGCGATGCGCATGAACAAGATCGCACGAGAGAGGATGTTCGTGGTTTTTATTCTCACCTTTTTTTCCATTTGGTTTTGGGCATTCTTTGAACAGTCCGGCAGTTCCGTCAATAACTTCACCGACCGAAATGTCGATCGAGTCCGTGAGACAAGACTCGTAAGCCAATCGGATGTCGGCCAATCGGTCGAATTTCGGTTGACGGCCGAAAGCGAACTGGACAGCCTCAACTATTTTAGTCAAGAATTCCTTGGCCATGATAATGGTTCCACTAAGGTAAATGCGCAAATCGAGCGAGCGGTGCGGCAAGTCGAGGGAGCGAAGGAAGAAGCCAAGCGTATGACGGAGAAAAAACTCCAGGCAACCGTTCTGGTTCTTCAGAATGAACCCAAGATGACCATGACCGCGATGACCTACTTGCGCGAGTCTGCGAAGCAGGAAAACGCGACCCTAGAGGACAAAAAAATCGAATGGACGTTTACGGAAGAAAACATCGGTAGGATAGGATTGGGTGGTGCGGAAATTCCAGCGTCGGTTTTCCAAGCAGTCAACAGTATTTTCATCATCCTTTTGGGTCTCGTCATGACAGCCTTATGGGGGTTTTTGGGCGCGCGGGGATTGGAACCGAGTACGCCCGTAAAGTTTGCATTGAGTCTAGTCCAAGTTGGATTGGGGTTTGCCATGCTTTATTTCGGAGCACAGACAGCGGATGCGGATGGAATGGTCGCGTCTTATTGGCTGATCCTGATGTACTTGCTACTGACCACAGGCGAGTTATGCTTATCCCCGATCGGTCTGTCTATGGTTACGAAACTGTCGCCGGCTCGGCTGGTTAGTACCGTCATGGGATCCTGGTTTCTGGCAACGGCATTTGCGCAATTCCTCGCTGGAATCATTGCTCAATTTGCATCCGTGAACGAAGGTGGCGGCGATATCGTTCCAATTCCATCGGCAACCGTGCATATCTATGGCGATGTGTATAAACTATTGGCTATTCTGGCATGCGGTTCAGGTGTCGTTTGTCTTGCCCTGTCGCCCTTGCTGAAGAAATGGATGCATATCGGTGAAATCGATCCGGAATCCTAACCATGATCTTTGATTCCCAAAGAATACTCACATTAGCCAAGCAAGGGGACGAGTCTGCCAAAGGGGAGTTGTTGAATCGGTTTCGCCCGTATCTCAACGTCATCGCTCAGCGATTGCTCGATGAGCGCTTGCAAAGTCGCCTCGACTACGCAGACGTGGTTCAAATCACATTTCTCGAAGCCACGCGCGACTTCGATAGTTTTCGCGGCGATTCGGTCGAGTCGTTGCTGGCATGGCTGCGCAATATTCTCAAGAACAATGTCTCAACGGCGCACCAACAGCATTTGACCGCCCAGAAACGCTCGGCTCGCAAGGAAGTTAAGCTTCGCGTCAGCTCCGAGTCGGGTGGCAGTTCGTTGGGCATGCAGGACATGGTCCCTTCCGAATCCTCATCACCAAGCCAACGCATGATGCGGGATGAAGCCTCGGTGGTGCTTGCAGCCTGTCTGGAGCAAATCCCTGAAACGCAACGCGAGGCCATCCGCATGCGGTACTTAGAAGGCATGTCACTCAAAGAAATTTCGGAGAGAATCGCTAAGTCCGAAATGGCGGTCGCTGGCTTGCTCAAACGTGGCCTACGCGCGCTGCGAGAGGAAATGGCCGCGCGAACAAACGGGCTTAGCGCTTGATGTCAGGCGAGCGGCAGGCTGAAAACTACCAGTGTGATGCAACCCCTCTCCGGCCTTTCAGGCCGACTCTCCCAAAGGGAGAGTGACTTCACCCTCCCTCTGGGAGGGTCGAGCGA
>Ga0105048_10010602_pt1 | contig 14592 bp, 10 predicted proteins | sample MAT05_FD_78382 | JGI IMG/M metagenome (GOLD analysis project Ga0105048, IMG submission 78382) | Freshwater microbial communities from Lake Fryxell liftoff mats and glacier meltwater in Antarctica - MAT-05 | ecosystem: Environmental > Aquatic > Freshwater > Ice > Liftoff microbial mat | place...
CGGATGAACCACTGGGGCGTGTTGCGGAAGATTACCGGTGCACCGGAGCGCCACGAGTGCGGATAGCTGTGTTCCAGCCGTCCGCGCGCCAGCAGGTTTCCAGCCTCGATCAGCTTATCCATGACCGCTGGATTTGCGGGACCGAACTTGCCGGACTTCTTGCCCTCGGTTTCCAGCACTTTCAGGCCGGCGAACAGGGCCACGTGGGGATAATAGGCCCCGTCGGCGTCGACGGTTTCCGGGATCTCGCGGTGGCCGTGCGCCATCCACACCACATAGTCGTCGGCTCCATGACCGGGGGCGGTGTGCACGAACCCGGTGCCCGCGTCGTCGGTCACATGGTCGCCGCTGAGCATCGGCACGCTGAAGCCATAGTGGGCGTCCAAATTGGCCAACGGGTGGGCGCAGACCATGCCCTGGCAGTCGACCGCCTCGATCCTGCGCGCGCTGGCGATCATGGCGGCCTTGAAGACCTCGCCCGACAGCTTGTCGGCCACGATCAGCCGGTCGCCTGGTTTGGCCCAGGGCTCGAAGGCCAGGTCCGGCACCATCGCCTCGACCTGATAGACCGCATAGTCGATGGTCTCGTTATAGCTGACCGCCCGGTTGGCAGGGATGGTCCAGGGCGTGGTGGTCCAGATCACCACCGAGGCACCAAGTGCGGCGTCCGACCCCTCCACCACCGGGAATTTTACCCAGACCGTGGGACTGTTGTGGTCATGGTATTCGACCTCGGCCTCGGCCAGGGCGGTGCGTTCCACCGGACTCCACATCACCGGCTTTGAGCCGCGATAGAGCTGGCCCGAGGCCACGAACTTGTGGAACTCGGCCACGATGGTGGCCTCGCTGGAATAGTCCATGGTGGCGTAACGGTTTTCCCAGTCGCCGATCACGCCCAGGCGCTTGAACCCGGCCATCTGCACGTCGATCCAGTGGCTGGCATATTCGCGGCAGCGGGTGCGGAACTCTGCCTTGGAGACCTCATCCTTTCGCCGGCCCTTCTCCTTCAGCTCTTTCTCGATCTGCCATTCGATCGGCAGGCCGTGGCAGTCCCAGCCGGGCACATAGTCGACGTCGTAGCCCAGCAGAAACCGCGAGCGGACCACGAAGTCCTTCAGCGTCTTCTGCAGTGCGTGGCCAATATGGATGGCGCCGTTGGCATAGGGCGGGCCGTCGTGCAGCACGAACAGCGGCGCCCCGGCCCGCTGCCGCTCGGCCCGCATGGCATTGTACAGATCCATCTCCGCCCACTTGGCCAGGATCTGTGGTTCCTTCTGCGGCAACCCTGCGCGCATGGGGAAGGGTGTCTCGGGGAGGAAGACGGTCTCGCGATAGTCGCGTGAGGTCGAGGTGGCGTCGGCCATGATATTTTCCGTTAGGTTCGGGTTCTGGTGTGCGGATTGAAAACCCGGCGCACGCTGGATCAACATCCGACGGCGTCACGCCGGGCGGGTAATTCGCAAGGCTATCCGAACCAAATTCATGGACGTGGCTGTATCAGAGCGCGGCGTGGAACCCAAGTGTCAGGCAACGAGAAGTGCCCGCGCCTGCATCGCGTCCTTCATCACCTGCCTGGTCATGATCTCCAGACTGTCGAACTTTTCCTCGGGGCGCAGGAAGGCGATCAGGTCGGTTTCGATGATGCGGTCGTAGATGTCCTCGTCGAAATCGAACAGCCACACCTCGAGTAACGGCGCGGTGATGCCGTGGACCGTCGGGTTGATGCCAATGTTGGCGACACCGGCCAGCTCGCGGCCATCCGACAGCCGGGTCCGCGTCGCGTAGACACCGAAGCGCGGCGTCACATAGTCGGCCAACGCCACATTGGCGGTGGGGAAACCCAGTTTCCGGCCCAGCTGGCGGCCGCGCTGAACCGGGCCCTCGATGGCAAAGGGACGGCCCAGGATTTCGGCGGCGACCTCGGGTTTGCCGTCACGCAGGGCGTCGCGCACGGCGGTGGAGGAAAACTTGTCGCCGGTCTCGTCGCCGAACGGTGCGGCCACCGAGACTCCGAAACCCATCTCGCGACCGTAGGCTGCCATGGTCTCCGGTGTGCCGGTGCGGCCCTTGCCGAAGGAGTTGTCGAAGCCGACCGAGACGTGGCGCGCGCCGATCCCGTCGTGCAGCACCAGGGCGGCGAATTCGCGGTCGCTCATCCCGGCCAGTTCGGCGTCCAGCGGCAGGACGTAGAGCATGTCGACGCCCAGCTTTTCCAGCGCGCGGGCCTGCTGGTCCGGCTGCATCAGGTGAAATGCGGGTTCATCGGGCCGGAAGAACACGCGCGGATGCGGGTCAAAGGTGATTACTCCCAGCGGAGCATCCAACTCGTGCGCCGCGTTGGCGGCCAGCGCGATCACCTGCTGGTGGCCGAGATGCACGCCGTCGAAGCTGCCCATGGCGACCGAGGCCCCCCGGTCGACCGCCTGCAGATCGTTCCAGCCGCGAATGACCCGGATACGCTTCATGCAGCTCTGCGGGGCGCGATCACGACGGCTTCCCCGTCCATTACGGTCTTGCCACCCACCTCGCAGACGGTTTCCAGCGTCACGCGACCCTTGGCGTCGTCCAGGGCGGTGACGGTGCAACGCGCCACCACCATGTCGCCGATCTTGACCGGACGGCGAAAGCGCAGGGACTGCGACAGATAGATCGCCCCGGGTCCCGGCAGCCGTGTCCCCAGGATCGCCGAGATATAGGCCGCCGACAGCATGCCATGGGCGATCCGTTCGCCGAAGGTGGTGGTGGCCGCATAGGCCGCATCGAGGTGCACCGGATTGTTGTCGCCGGACACCTCGGCAAAGGCCTCAATGTCGGCGGTGCCGACGACACGGGTGGTCTCGACCGCCTGGCCGACCGTCAATTCATCGAAATAGAAGCCCTGCACCGCGTAATCCCCTCACCACCTGATCTTTTAGTAACTCACCACACCATATCGGCTATGGCCCATGTGGCGTGAAGCCCATCCTGACGCAAAAGATCGCTGACCACCGGCATGATCAGGCCGTTCGGTCCTACGGTCTCGGCACCGTGGATGCCGTTGGCCACGAACAGCACATCCAGGCCGCGCGCATTGGCACCCCGGATGTCAGTAGGCAGACCGTCGCCAACGCAGAGCACACGGGCGGGGTCGGGGCTGCGTCCCAGCTGAACCGCAGCGGCGCTCAGCGCCATCTCATAGATCGGTGCATAGGGTTTGCCTGCCATGATCACCTGACCGCCCAGGCTCTCGTACAGCTGCGCCAGCGCCCCGGCGCAGTAGATCAACGTGTCGCCGCGTTGCACGACGATGTCGGGATTGGCGCAAATCAACGGCAGTCCGCGTGCCACACACCCGATGAACCGCTCGCGGTAGTCGCCTGGCTCGTCGTTCTCGTCGTCATAGGGGCCGGTGACGCTGATGAAGGCGGCGTCCTGCGGCGTGCCGAAGTCGAGGCCCAGACCTTCGTAGAGGATGGCATCCCGCTCCGGGCCGATCGCCCAGACGGGGCCTGGGGACCGGCTGGCCAGCAGCGTCCGCGTCGCATCGCCGGATGTGATCAATTGGGTCCAGGCCGTCCGCGGAACCGCCAGTGACGCCAGCTGTTCGATAATGGGCGGGCTCGGGCGCGGGGCGTTGGAGATCAGCATCACCGGCCCGACCTCCGCACGAAACCGCGACAGCGCCACACAGGCCGCCGGAAAGCTCTCGCGCCCGTTATGGATCACGCCCCAGACGTCACACAGCAGGACATCGTAGCGGGTGGCGAGCTCGGAGAGGCCCCCGATGGCGGCAGGATGCGGTGTGGGGGAGCTCATGGGCGGGGCGATATCACACGCCTCGCGCCGCGCGAAGCCGGAGGATGGACTATCCCTGCGCGGCCACGCGCTGCGGCATCTGAACGACGCGGCCCGGCGGTGGGCCGGTCTCGGCCAGCACGGCATCCTTGATGGCGCGCGGCTCGCCGAACAGATGGCCCTGCGCCAGCTTGATGTCGAGGTCGAGGATATCCACCACCTGACGCTCGCTCTCGACCTTCTCGGCGATCAGCTCCACGCCATAGCGGCGCATCAGCAGCGCGAAATCTTCGGCGGCCAGGTCGGGCATGGAGCGCAGGACCAGCCGGTCGCCGATGTCGGTCAGCTCATCCAGCAGGTTCTGGGCCCCGACGCGCACAAACTTCACGTCTGACCGCGACAGGTCCTGAAGATCGAGATCGAGGTCGGTGACTTTGTCCAGGCTGAAGCGGAAACCGATCTCGGCCAGTTTTCCCATGTTTCGCGCCTGTACGGCGGTGCGCGCGTCAAACGCGGCCTGACCGACCTCGAAGATCAGCGCCGGTGCCAGATCGCGATTGGCCCTCAACAGTTCGAGGAACTGGGGGAAGAACTCGTCGTCGCCGAGACTGGCAATCGACACGTTGCAGAAGATGCCGATCTGACGGTCCTTGGCGGCAAGGCGACGCACGATCTGGACGCAGCGGAACAGCAACAGGTTGTCGATGGCGGTCATCATGCCACCGGGCTCGGCCACGGCCAGATACTCCGCCGGCATGATGATTTGGCCGGTCGGATCGCGCAGGCGTGTGAAGCTCTCGTAGAACATGGTCCGGCGCTGCGGCAGCGACACCACGGGCTGCAGGTAGAGGTCCACCCGGTTTTCGGCCAGCGCCTCGCGGACGATCTCCATCATGCCCGTGGCCGGATTGGCTTCCGGGGTGCCGCGCGTCATGGACTGGGCCCCGATGGGGCGATCCTCGAAGCGGCGGCTCATCTTGTGGACCAGATCCTCCAGCATATGGACCTCGTCGGTCAGTTCGGCATTGCGGGTCAGGTCTGCGTCAATGGCGCGCGCGACGATACCCATCCGGCCGTCGATTTTTTCCACCTGGTCCAGCAGGATCTTGTGCGCGTCGCGAACGGCTTCGACCTCTGCGCGCAGGTCGCGCATCTCCAGAAAGCGCATGATCATGCCATGCGAGGCCAGGCACAGACCCAGTCCGCCCAGCAGCGCCGAGATCGACACGCCCCAGCCCGACCCGTTGCGCCACAGCGTCAGCGCCACGATCAGCGACAGGCAGAGATAGGTCGCAAGGAGGAGACCGAGGGTAAGTCGCCGCATGGTTCCTGTTCCGAATCACCGAGCAGTATCCGCTGCGGGAGCCAGGTAAGTCGACTTCATTCACCATGCGGCGGTTTGGCGGCGCTAATGCCTGAACTTGACCCCGATATAGCCCGCCATCCCGGGCTCGCCGTACCCGAACACCTCGGAATAGCGCTTGTCGGTCAGGTTTTCGACGCGGCCGGTCAGCGTGATCTGTTCGTTCAGCGCATAGGCCCCGGAGACATCCGCCGTGACGAAGCCTTTGCGGACGGTCCGGCTGAAGCCGTTGCGGGCAGTGTCGGATTGGCTGGACTCTCCGCGCACCGTCACCGTGCCGGCCCGCGGTCCATCCGACCAGAGCAGCGCCGCCGAGGCAGAATGGTCCGGAACCCGCAGCAGGCTGCGGTTGGTCGAACGGTCAATGGCGTCCAGCCAGGCGTAACCCAGCCTGAGGCGCAGGGTCTGGCTGATCCGGGCGTCGAGTTCAGCCTCCACGCCCGACGAACTGGTCTTGGCGACGTTGACATAGCGCGAGGCAACGTAAGCGATCTGATTGCGCACCAGCAGGCGGTAGGCCGTGACGGCGGCGGAGATGCGCTCATCCCCCCATCCCAGGCGCAGGTCGTATCCCTCGGCGCGCTCCGGACCCAGGGGCACGGCCGGGGCGAAGCAGAAGTCGCAGACCACCTGGCTGATCGTGGGCGTCTTGAAACCGGTGCCGGCCGAGGCCACGGCGGTGAAGCCGGCCCCCAGGTTAACGGCGGCGGCCAGGCGACCCGTGGCCCTGGCTTTGTAGGCTTCCGGGTCGTCGTATCGGGCACTGGCGGTGAAGGTCAGGCGATCCTGCTCCAGACGCCCGACCCCGAAGGCCGCCGTGTTGGACAGGTCGCGGCTCTTGCCCGACGACAGATGCGCCGCGCTTTCCTGATGTTCCGCACCGAAAATGAAGGCGTCGCCCCGAGCCGCTGTCCAGCGCAGCACCTGACGCTCGGCATCAAACGTCGACGGGAAGGCAGAGACGTTCTGGCGATGCAGATCAAAGGCGCTAACACTGATTTGATGGGTCAGGCCCAGCGCCTCGACCGTGGCACGGGTCGAGCCCTGCCATGTCCGGCTCCGCGCCAGATTCAGCGTATCGCCAAGCAGGAAGGTTGGCGGAGCGAAGCCGTCGATCTCGGCAGTGCTTTGCGTGTAGCGGAGGCGGGCGTCGATGCGAGCGATGTCAGACACGTCAGCCCGACCACCGACATTGGCCGTAAACGTGCGGAAGCCATCGTCCTCTGTCCCTGTGTCCGCCTTGGAGATGCCCTCGGTACGGAACCCGGCCAGACTCGCATTCAGGGCATAGCCGTCGGTGGCAGTGCCGATGCCGGCGAACCCGCGTACAGTGACATTCGAACCGGCCTCCAGATTGGCACGCACCCCGTCCAGTTCGCGGGTCGTGAAGGCGACCACGCCGCCGATGGCCTCGGAACCCCACAACGAACTTTGAGGGCCTGCCAGGATCTCGACGCGCTCAAGATCGCCTGACAGCAGCGGCGAGGCATCGAAGGCGCCGTTCGGGTCGGAAGGATCATCGACCGGCACACCGTCGATCAGCACCAGGGTCTTGTCCGGACTGGCACCGCGGATGCGGATGGCCGTGACGCCGCCGAACGCGCCGGTGCGGGCGACGCCGACGCCGGGGATTGTCGACAGCAGATCGGCGGCAAAGGTTACGTTCCGGGTTTCGATCTCTGCGCGGTCGATCACCCTTGCGCCGGTCACGACATCAGGCTTCGTAGGCAGAAGGGTGGCGGTGATGATCACTTCGTCGACGGTGGTTTCGGCGACGGCGCAGGTCGAAAGCGCGGCGAACGCCGCGGTGGTCAGCAACAGGGTTCTCATGGTCGTAGGGACTCCAGCCTTGGAGTCGCGGCGTCAGAGCGCTCATGGCTCTGCCGGTCGTTGGCCTGATCCCGGGCCGCGGACGCGCGACGGAAGAAGACGGCAGGTCTCCTGGCTTGCGGGTCAATGAACCGCGTCCTCGCCTTCCCGGGCCCCTTGATCGAGATCCCAGTGACGCCCCGTTTCCGGGGAATGGACACAGCCCTCGCCGCTTACAGTTGCGGGCACAGCCGGGGATTTACACCCCGGTTCCCTCTTGGCCTCCGTCTCCGGAGGACCGCCTTCACAGGCCCCTATTGCGACGATTGGGGCCACAGGGCAAGGTCTGCGTCATGCGGATATCCATACTTGCTCTCGCCACCCTGATCGCCACACCGGCGCTGGCCCAACTGCCAGGCAATGATCATTCAATATTAAATAATCTGGCTGCCGCAGTTTCACCGTTGCGCCAGAAAGCGGCGCTTGAGAGGCTGGTCGGCTTTGGAACGCGCCATACCGGCTCCGACACCACATCGGACAAACGGGGCATTGGCGCTGCGCGGCGATGGATCGCATCGGAATTCAGTTCAATATCGAAAGAATGTGGTGGTCGCCTTCAGATCGAGACTCCCTCCCGGGTGATGACCGCCGAGCGGCTTGCGGGTCCGACCGAGGTTGTGAATGTGCTGGCCATTCTACCGGGAACCACCGATCCGAACCGGGTGATCGTGATCTCGGGCCACTATGACAGCCGCGTCACCGACGCGAAGAACTTCACTTCTGACGCCCCGGGTGCCAACGACGACGGTTCCGGTACCGTGGCGGTGATCGAGGCGGCGCGCGTGCTCTGCAAGCATCAGTTCCCGGCCACCCTGGTGTTCGCGGCACTGGCCGGCGAGGAACAGGGCCTGCTGGGCGGCAAGGTGCTGGCCGACCATGCGCTGGCCAAGGGCTGGTTCGTGGAAGCCAATCTCAACAACGACATCATCGGCAATACCGAGGGCATCGGCGGCACCCGCGACAACACCCACGTCCGGGTGTTCTCGGAGGGAACCCGTACGACCGAAACACCGGAACAGGCCACCACCCGGCGCTATAACGGTGGCGAGGTCGACAGCCCGTCACGCAATCTGGCACGGTTCATGGACCGGATCGCTGACGACTACCTGACCAATATGGATGTGATGATGGTCTACCGCACCGACCGCTTCAGGCGCGGCGGCGATCAGGTGGAAATGCTCAAGGCCGGTTTCCCGGCGGTGCGCGTGACCGAGGCCGTCGAAAACTACAATCGCCAGCATCAGGACGTGCGGATTGAAAACGGGGTCCGTTACGGCGATCTCCTCGACGGCGTGGATTTCGCCTATCTGGCGCAGGTGACGCGACTGAACATCGTGACCATGGCGGCGCTGGCCCGGGCACCTCGCCCGCCCGTCGGCGTGGATATCGCCGGTGCCGTGAGCGCCGATACGACGGTCAGCTGGACCCCGGCCCCGGACGGCGTCGCCTACCGTGTCTGGTGGCGCCGCACCACCGATCCTGTCTGGACCTTCAGCCGCGTTGCGACCGGTAGCGCACTGAAACTGACCGGAATCAACATCGACGACTGGTTCTTCGGCGTCAGCGCCATCAGCCGCGATGGGTTCGAAAGCCCCGTCGTCTTCCCGGGCCCGGCTGGCACATTCGAACGCGGCGGCGCGACGCCCGGATAGGGCACCGCGCCTGCCCTAAAGGAACAGCTTGCGAAAGCTGAACCGCACCGTCCGGCCCACGGGGTCGAGGTTCGCGGGCTGATAGCCCACCGGCGTGGCCCCGGTGGCGTCGCGGACCTGGACCCGCGCATCAAACACATTGGCCAACGACAGCGACACCCGCGACCCCTTGAGCCAGGGGGCCTTGGCCAATAGCGGCTTCTGCTGATCCAGATCGGCGAAGAGCCGCAGGTTGACCTTGCCGATGTCCGAGAACCGCAGGTCGCCGGTTGCCGAGCCGGGTCCGCCCCGGACGGTGGTCCCACTCTTCCAGTCGGCGCTCATGCGCGCGCCAAGGCCCTTGGCCGAAACGCCCAGTTCCGCCTCGATCTGGTGCCGCGACTGGCCGCCGCCGGTGCCGTCAGCTGCCGCACCGTTCAGACGGTCCAGCGCCAGCCCGCCGCGCCGGACCAGGAAGAGGTCGTCAAAGATCACCGTGTGATAGAGGCTGGCCTGCAGTCGACCGCCATTGCCGCCCCCACCGCCTGGTCCACCACGACCCCCGCCGAATCCGCCGGGCGGCGGTCCACCGGCGGCAAACGAAGGTGGACCGCTCGGCATTCCGCCACCAGGACCGCCGCCCGGGCGACCGCCTCCGCCGGGGCGACCTCTGGGTGCCGGTTGCGGGCCCACGGGCTGGGAGTAGTTGAAACCCCAACGCAGGCTCCGGCGCTCCTGCCTGGCGAAATTGACCGGGCGAAAGTCGACCTGGATCAGGGTTCCGGCGGCGTCGCGCAGGAAGCGCCCGGGGAACGCGGCCTCGATATCGGCAGTGGCCGCCGGGAAGGTGACGATCGGCCGGTTGGCGCGCAGGTCCACATAGTTGGCGCTGAACACCAGGTCGCGCTTGGTGAAGGGGCTGTAGTTCACCCCTAGTTTCACTGTGTCGCGCTGTTCACCGGCCAGGCCGGCGTTTCCCCCACTCAGGCGAAGGACGTCGACCGTGCGCCCTGTGGCAAAGTCAAAGATGCGCGCGCCAGGCGTGAAGATCACCGGATTGCCCAACTGCTGGATGGAGGGCGCTTCGTCCTCATGACTCACCGACGCAATCAGGCTGAACGTCGTGACCGGTCGCCAGTTCAGGCCGTAGCCCAATGTGACCAGGGTCCCGAAATCCGACACGTCCTCAAGCGCCAGATTGGCATTGGCTGACAGTTCGCCCAGTCCCTCAAGAAAGCCCGCGCGGCGACTGGCCAGAGGAACGTCGAGGTTGGCCTGGCCGTTGAATGCCGTGCGCGACAGGTCTGTTGTCTGGGTCACGCCCAGCCGTTCGGACCTGGAACTGAGCGCGATCCGGGTGACGCCCAGCCTCAGGCTGGTCCGGACAGCGCCGGCCGGGATACTGAACAGCTGGCCACTGGCCAAGGCTTGCAATTCGGCGTTGTCCGACTTCGAGCGCGCGGTGTTCTCGCGGAACGAAATCTGCTCCGCCGGGAAGGCCCCGAAGGGGTTGAACGTCGGCGATCGAGCGGTGACCAGCGCCTGCAACGCCGTGACGCTGAGCCCGGCGTCGCTGCGGGTGCGGCTGTTATCATGCTCGTAGGCCCCCGTCAGCGACAGACGCCATCCGGCCAGGTCGCGATTAAGCCCACCGCCCAGCCGGCCGTTCCAGCTGTCTACGGTCTGGGTCAGGGGACCCAGCGTTGGGACGTAGCGATCCACTGATACCGGTCGACTGAACGGCGAGAACGGATTGCCCGTCGGTACGATCAGGCTGACAGCCGGCAAACCCAGCTGACTGTCGTTCTGCGTCGCTTCCAGTGTGGCGTTCAGCGTCGCGATCATGCCGCCGAAGATCGGGCGACTGTAGACCGCATTGGCGGTGGCCTTGTCGGTGGCCGGCAACAGCGTCCGAAAGCGACCGATATCGCTGGCGTTGGCTGTCCCCGCCCTGGCGGCGAACTCGGCCAGGGTGGACGCACGGGTGGCGGCAATGGCGGGCACGCCGGCCACGGTTACTGCCCGACCGGCCACGGCGCTCAGCGCGGGATCGATCTCGCCGCCCAGTGTCGCGGCGGTGACATTGCCGACCAGATCAAAGGCGCGGCCCGATGTCAGGGACTGCAGATTTCGCTCGTCCTCGCTCAGGGCCGTGGCGGTCTCGACCTTGAGGTCGATGTTGAACCGCTTGTCGTTCTTGATGTTGAAAAAGCCGAGTTCCGCCTGGCCGGACACTCGCCCTCCTCCGGTGGGGCCACCGCCCGAAAGCTCTGTCGTCGTGGCCTTGAATTCGGGTCGCAACACGAAGTTGACGACCCGCTGGCTGGCTGAAAAGCCGTACTTCAGCGCCGCTTCCTCCGGCAGGATGTCCACCCGCAGGATCGCCTCGGTCGGCAGGTCGCGGATTTCGGCAAAGCCCGAGATTCGGCGTCCATTCAGCAGGATCACCGGTGCCCCTCCACGCCCGCGCTCACTGCGGGTCTGGGCGGAGAGCTGGCCCAGCAGTTCAGCCATGGTGCTGACGCCATAGGCCTGAATATCGGCCGGATCGAGCTGGAGCTCGGGGACGACATCGCCCACGACCGCGCCGGATTGTGCGGCCGTCACGACTACCTCGGAAACCGTGGTTTCAGCGTCCGGGGTTTCGCGCGCGACCCCGCTGGACTGCGCCAAAGCTGCAGGTGCGACGGCCAACCAGATCAGCGGGCCAAGGGCGAGGCCCCCCGGCACCCAGTTCGTCAATCTAGAAATCGCCAATCCCTCCGAGAGGCGATCACTGTCGCCGAACGCTGACCTGCCTGTGTCGCCAGATGACATCAAGCCCGGTCGCGCGTTCGAAAGAGGGCCGGGATTTGTCCGGCCGGTTACGAACAGGCTATGGCGTGACAGGATTGTCGCATTGTGGTGCGGTCAGTCCTTGTTGTCTGGCGGTCGTCAGGAACTCCAACGCCGGGGTATGGCCTGATCCGTCGCCACCGAACTGAAAATCGGCGGCGACGAGACTCAGATTTGACGTGCTAGGCGACGATCGTCCTGCGCTGACGACGCAGAACCGCGCCTGCCAGTCCAAAGCCGCCGATCATCAGCGCCCATGTTGTAGGTTCAGGAATGCCACCGATGACGCCGGTGGCCGTTCCGCTGGCCAGAATATACGACCCCCCGAACCGCAGGCCATAGATGTCGGTGGTGTCATCGGCGATGCCGCGAAACTGGAAGGCATTGAATCCACCGGGCGTGGAGATCGGCGCATCGGTGCTCAGGTTGTAGGAACTGATCACATTGCCCGCAGCGTCGAGCGTCGAGATCACCGGATCGTCCCCGACGCCGGGCGCGTAGTTGAAGAAAAATCCGATCTGGCGGTAGGCGACTGTGCCCAGCAGCTGTGCATAGCCCGTCGGTGAATCAACGCCGATATAGACCGCGTCGCCGCCAAAATTGCCGTTGGCGTTGAGGCCGTATCCGCCTTGACCGACCACGGATCCAAGGCCGGAGTTTCCGCCATTATTGGCTGATGTGAAGGTGAATTCGCCGACGGCAACCGGGCCGAATGTGAAGTTGTAATTGCCGTTGTCATAGCCGCTCAGGTCGAGATCGGGGCCGGTATAGCCGACATCGGACGTCAGCAGCGTGGGAGCGGCAGACGCTGAGCCTGCCAACAGGGTTACCGCCGCGACGGTGGCCATGAGTGTTGTGAACCGCATAGTCGTCTCACCAATTTCGCCATGAAGTCCCCACTTGCATGGTCAGCCCAACCGTCAATCAAATTTCAACCATAAGTTATCTACAGGCGCAATATATTTCTCTCCATAGTAGAGTTTGATCTCAGGCAGGCAGGCAGGCGAACCTGATTGCGCGCCTAGCTAATTCTGGAGAGTGCCTGGATCCGGCGATTCCGGTTTCCAAAGGGGGCCTGAGGGCTTTAGCGTGAACCCAACAGGCCCGGAATGAGGAAACGCCATGACCGCCCCCGCAGATAGCGGCGCTGCCGCACCCATCACCGCCGCGGCCGTCGATGGCAGCCCGGAAGTGCTCTATGAAGTCTCGGAGCACATCGCGACCCTGACACTCAACCGGCCCGAGCGGCTCAACACCATATCCGGGCCGATGCTGGTGCTGCTGGGCGAACTGCTCCTGAAGGCTGACCGCGACAAGGACGTCCGCTGCATCATCCTGACCGCGACGGGCCGGGCCTTCTGCGCCGGTCTCGACCTGCGCGGCGCGACCAGCGGCTCCACCGGCCTGCAGGGTGCCTCGACGTCGACCGACATCGACCTGCGCTCGACCCCGCCCACGGTACTGTTCAATCTTGGCACGCCCACCATCTGCGCCCTCAACGGCTCAGCCGCTGGCTACGGGATGGACACGGCGCTGGGCTGTGACATCCGGATCATGTCTGACACCGCCAAGATGGCGGCAGCCTTCACCAAGCGCGGCATCGTGCCCGAGAGCGGCGGCACCTGGATTCTGCCCCGTCTGCTGGGCTGGTCGAAAGCTGCCGAGATCATTTTCACTGGCCGAACTCTGACGGCAACGGAATGCGTCGAGATGGGCCTGGCCTCCCGCGCCGTGCCCGAGGCGGATGTGGCCAGGGTTGCCCGGGACCTGGCGCTGGAAATCGCCGGCAACGCGCCGCTCGCGGTGCAAGCCTCCAAGCGTCTGATGCGGATGGGCCTGTCCGAAGGCTTTGACGAACACGTGCACCACGTATTCCTGCAACTCCTGCCGCTGCTGCGGACCGAAGATGCTCTGGAGGGCATGAAAGCCTTCATGGAGAAACGCCCGGCGAACTACACGGGGAAATAGGCGACCTCCATGCCGGGCCCGGCCGGCACCGACGACCTCCTCGCGTCGATACGCGCCTGCACGGTCTGTGCAGACCACCTCAACGCCGGACCTCGCCCCATCGTCCAGTTCAGTCCGACATCACGGCTGGTGATTGTGGGCCAGGCGCCGGGCGCACGGGTCCATGCCAGCGGCATTCCCTGGGACGACGCCAGCGGGGATCGCATGCGTGATTGGGTCGGTCTGTCGAAGCCGGAGTTCTATGATCCAGCCCGGGTGGCGCTGCTTCCCATGGGGTTCTGCTTTCCGGGCTCCCGCGCCGGCGGCGACCTGCCGCCGCGGCCGGAGTGTGCCCCGCTCTGGCATAACCAGGTGATGGGCATCCTGCCCGAAGATCGTCTGATCCTGCTGGTCGGCAGCTACGCCCAGGCACGATATCTTGGCAAGGACCGGCGGGGGTCCTTGACGGAAACGGTCCGCGCTTTCGACGCTTACGGTGCGAACCTCTTCCCCCTGCCCCACCCGTCGTGGCGCAGCAGCGGCTGGATGCAGCGCAATCCATGGTTCGAGGCCGAGGTGTTGCCTGCGCTCAGAGAGCGGATCGCCGGACTGGTGTTTCCCAGCTGACACGCTCACAAACCCATGTGACTCTCTGCGCCCTACGCCGCATAGTCAGACAAACGCCACGAGCGGTCCGGAGGATCTCCGGTCCAACGCGCGGGCCATACGGGAGAATGTCATGACTTACGCACCCGCGAATCGGCATTACTACGACGCCGACAGTCACATCATGGAGTTGCCCAACTTCCTGAAGGACTTTGCTGATCCGGCCCTGCGCGACGAGATACCGGAAGTCAGTTATTCGGCCTCCATCGTCACCGATGAAGAGGTGGCGGTGATCATGAGCCAGGGCGGGCGGCATAGCCCGGAGCACGTAGCCGCGCAGGTCGCGATGGGCGCGCAACTGATCGAGAAGTCCAAGGAGATTCAGGCGCTGGGGGCGTTCAATAGCGCCGACAGGACGAAGGCGCTCGACATGTTGGGCTTCAAGAAGCAGCTGGTGTTCGCCACCCACAGCCTGCGCATGCCGTTCTCGCCCAGCTCGAAGCTGGAGCACCGCCTGCGCTATGGTGCCGCCCGCGCCCACAACCGGCACATGGCCGAGTTCTGTAA
>Ga0105048_10010610_pt1 | contig 14587 bp, 9 predicted proteins | sample MAT05_FD_78382 | JGI IMG/M metagenome (GOLD analysis project Ga0105048, IMG submission 78382) | Freshwater microbial communities from Lake Fryxell liftoff mats and glacier meltwater in Antarctica - MAT-05 | ecosystem: Environmental > Aquatic > Freshwater > Ice > Liftoff microbial mat | place...
CTCATCTACCGACACGCGCTCTTTCCAGTCAAACGCGAGGGAGGACAGCTTTTCGTAGCTACCAGCAATCCGCTCGATCTTTACCCGCTCGACGAAGCATCAGCGGCCACGGGGCTGGCTGTTGTTCCATTGGTTGCAGAAAAAGATGAAATCGCAAAGTTAGTCAAAAAGCATCTTGGCGTTGGTAGCGAGACCGTCGAGGGGCTCTTGGCCTCCAAATCGGACGAAGATGCCGAAATCGAGTTGCTCGAAAAGATTGAAGCGGACGGCAGCGAGCTGGGTGAACAAGCTCAAGAGGCTTCGGTCGTTCGATTGGTAAACGAGCTTTTGGTGGAAGCCATCGACACTCGAGCGAGCGACGTTCACATCGAATCGCAAGCATCTGGGATTGTCGTCCGCTATCGCATCGACGGCATCCTACACACCCAAGCCATTCCACCGGAAATCAATCGCTTTCAAGCGGCCATTATCTCGCGTCTCAAGATCATGGCGCACCTCAACATCGCCGAAAAGCGCTTGCCGCAGGACGGTCGAATCAAGTTGCGGGTGCATGGCCGGGAAATCGACATCCGGCTTTCCGTGATCCCCATGATCCACGGCGAAAGCTTGGTCATGCGTATTCTCGACAAAGGCTCGATGAAGTTCGATCTGCGAAATTTAGGAATGGGAGAGGCGACGTACAAGCTATTTAGCGAACTCATTCGCCTGCCGCACGGAATCATCTTGGTAACTGGCCCGACTGGTTCCGGTAAGACCACAACGTTATACAGCTCGTTGCTGGAGATTAAGTCCCCTGAAAACAAGATTATCACGACCGAGGACCCAGTTGAGTATCAACTCGATGGTATTAACCAGATCCAAGTCCATCCGAAAATCGGATTGACGTTTGCGGTCTCGCTGCGAAGTATTCTACGACATGACCCGGACATCGTTCTGGTAGGAGAAATCCGCGACGCGGAAACTGCTGAAAATGCGATCCAGGCTTCGCTGACCGGTCACACGGTTTTCAGCACATTGCACACCAACGACGCAGCCAGTGCCTTCACTCGAATCGTGGACATGGGAATCGAACCTTTTTTGGTTGCCAGTACGGTTGAGGGAATCATGGCACAGCGACTCGTCCGTCGATTGTGCGTTGAGTGCAAGCAAGCTTATCATCCGACGCCGGAGGAAGTCCCTAGAGATTTCCCGTGGGAAAAGCTGGACGGAAAGCCGCTTTACCGACCGGCCGGATGTCGAGCCTGCCGAAATCTTGGTTACGCGGGCCGATTCGGGATTTACGAATTGCTGGCGACTACCGAGGATGTGCGTCAATTGGCGCATGATCGCGCTAGTAGCTTTGCAATAAAGAAAGCGGCCTTAAAGCATGGTATGCTCACGTTGCGCGACGATGCCTTTCGCAAAGCCATTGAGGGGACAACGAGCATGGAAGAAGTGCTTCGAGCGACCAAAGGGGACTCGCTGGGCTAAAAATATTTTGGTAACCCGACGCGTAAGCGAGGGGCCTCCCTGAAGAATCCTCGCGTAAGCGTCGGACAGCGATCCTTAGTTAACTCCCAAACCCAATATTATGCCTGATTTCGCATACGTAGCACGAGACATGTCCGGCAAATCGGCCGCAGGGACCATTGCGGCTGCCAACGCGCGGGATGCGGCCACTCAGTTGGGTGCTAAGTCGTTGTTTCCCATCTCGATCACGGTCAACAAGACTTCGCAAGTAAAAATGACTCGGCGAGTCCCTGGATCGCAAATGGGAAGCTTTTACGCACAGCTCGCATCGCTTCTGAGAGCCGGCGTGCCAATGCTTCGGACGTTGACCTTGTTGTCCAATCAATCCGGAGGAAATAAAACGCTCCAAAATGCAGTCGGTGAAATAAGGGGAAGAGTCGAAGAGGGGGAAGCTCTGGGAGAAGCCATGTCCCGTTACCCGCGTATTTTTAATGACATGGCCGTCAACATGGTCCGGGCTGGCAGCGAAGGCGGTTTTCTCGAGGATGCACTGGAACGCGTCGGCACTTTCGTTGAGAAGCAAGAAGAAATAAAAGGCAAGACGATGGGGGCGATCGCCTACCCCATATTCGTTATGACGGTCGGCGTCGTCGTGGTTTCCGTGTTGCTGATTTTTTTCGTACCGCAATTTGACGAAATTTTTAAGCAAATGCGAGAAAAAGGCCAACTGCCTCAAGCCACCGAAATTTTGCTGGGGCTCAGCAAAGCCATGACAAGCTATTGGTGGGTACTGCTGGGAGTGGCTTCCCTCGTTGGACTTGGATTGAACAGATACTTGAAAACCCCTACTGGCAAAAGAAATGCCGACTTCCTGAAAATCAAGACGCCGTTGTTGGGTACGGTATTTCTTAACTTGGCGGTTGCGAGATTCTGTCAGGTGCTGGGAACACTGTTGCATAACGGAGTTCCGATTTTGCGATCTTTGGAAATTAGCCGGCATGCGGCTGGAAACTTGATTTTGGCGGAATCGATCGAAGCGGCTAGCGAAGAGATAACGGCTGGAGAACGATTGGCCAAGCAATTGGAGAAGAGTGGACACTTCCCGCAGACGGTTGTTGAAATGATTTCTGTCGCCGAGGAGTCCAATAGCCTCGATAGCGTGTTAGTAACCATATCCACGAATTTGGAACGAACTACGTTTCGCCGTTTGGAGACGGTAGTTGCCTTATTGGAACCAATGATGCTGCTAATTTTGGCAGCGATGGTTATGTTTGTTGTCTTGGCTCTGATGCTGCCGATCCTGAACAGCTCAAATGCCCTTTAAACTTTAGAATAGGATTTTTTTACCATGAAACGTCGTATGCTTTCCCAATCTAGGCTCCGTCGCGGTTTTACACTGCTGGAATTGCTGTTGGTTCTCGTTATTTTGGTCGTGATTGCTGGGTTTGGCATTCAGGCTTTCAATGGCACTCGAGAAAACGCCAAAAAGAAACAAGCGAAAATTACGCTCGGAATGCTATCGGCTTCGTTAAAACAGTATGAAATGGAAGTCAATAATTTGCCTTCGGCACTAGGTGCACTATACGAAATGCCCAGCGACATCAGCGATCCAAGCAATTGGGTACAGAAAATTGACAAGCCTGTTCCCAGCGATCCCTGGGACCGCCCGTACGAATACAAACTCAATGGAAGCAAATTTGAATTGCGCTCCATTGGGCCGGATGGTCAGTCGGGTACCGAAGACGACATTACCCCATAGTCACCAAAAGTAGGTTGATCATGTGCCATACGCGAGCGAGCAAGCGATCCGCATTAACTCTATTTGAGTTACTGCTTGTGCTGGCGCTGATGGTCGCGTTGGCTGGTATAGCGATCCCGACCTTCGAGTCGATGATCGGCAGTCGACGTTTGGGGCAGTCGATTGATAAGCTACAAAACGAAATCATGGCGGGTCGAGTTACCGCCATGCGAACTGGCCAGGCTCAAGTCATTCGGATGACTCTGCAGGGACAGGACTATACGATTGCTCCCTGGCTGGGAGGCAGTGAAGCCCAGGATGCGTCCGCTGGGGCGACGGTTATGGAATCCGGCCAAATCATTCAAACGCAACCGCTTTCCGGAGGTGCGGTTTTGGCGTCGGAAGGATCCGGCAGCACCAAACAGTTGAGCGAAGGGGTCCAGTTTTCGGCCGTGGAAACCTTGGTGGATTCGCGAAACGCGTTGGCAATCGAACAGGCCGGAGGAACTGTTCCGACCGACGTGGGTTCATCTCAAGGTGATGGGTCCGGGCTTTCCTCACCCCTTTTGCTTTACCCGGACGGTTCGTGCACCACGGCGCAAATCATCTTGGCGGACAGCAAGGGACGACGCATGGCGATCCAACTTCGCGGTGTGACCGGGCAATTGAAAACCTTGCGTTTGGCCTCCATTGCTACTCCTTGAACAATGCTTGGAAAGTGCCAAAACAATGAACACAACAGAATCGGATCCCAGTGTAGAACGGCACTCCGTGCCGTTTATCTCGGCACGGAGTGCCGATCTACACTATTTTGGCACCAAACCACCAAAGTTTCGTCATGCGGGCTTATCATTGCTCGAAGTCGTATTGGCACTCTCGATTTTGGCAGTGGCTGCTGGACTGTTGGCACAAATTACGAAACAAGCCACCGACAATGGATTGCTCGCCCAACGACTAGCGACCGCTCAAATGCTCTGCGAATCGAAAATGTCCGAAGTGTTGGCAGGCGCCATTCCTTTGACTACGTCGAGTTGGACTCAGATTACGGACTCAGGCAAAGGCAATTTCTATTATCAAATCCAGACCGAGTCGGCGCAACGCCCGAACATGATCGGTGTTCGTCTTAGCGTGACGGATCAACCTGAATCGTCGACCTCCAATCCGGAGTTGTTCTTCATTGTCCGATGGATGATCGATCCTAGCTTAGGGCTCGATACGCCTCCGGCGGCAACTGCGTCGACCGGTAGCGCAACGGGTTCCGCTGGAGGTGTGCCATGAGCGTTCGAATAGACGCCTGTCAACGAACGCCGCCCAGACAACGCGGTGCTTTTACGTTGTTGGAGTTAATCTTGTCGCTGGCGTTGACGGCGGTGATAGCGGGACTTATTGGCGGCTTAACTCAGCTTTATTTGGTCAATCAACAGACAGGCCGAGATAGCGTTCGACAAGCGCAAATGGCAAGAGCGATTCTCAATATGATTGCGGAGGATGTTCGGACCACAGTCCGTTATCAACAGTTTGACACGTCTGGACTGGTGCAACTTCTGTCGACCGACACAGGTTCGGGCGGCGGAGGCGGAGGTGCTTCCGCTGGTGGAGGAGCGGATGGTGCAAGTGCAGGCGGTAGTGGCTCAAGTGGAGCACCGACTGGTGGGGCTTCTAGTGGTGGGGCACCGAGTGGAGGAGGAACGCCCAGCGCCCCAACTGCCAGTGAACCAACCGCGTCAACCGCTCCAGCGTCATTGCCACCGGGAATCTATGGTTCCAATACGTCCATCGAAATCGATTTGAGCCGTTTGCCTAGACCCGATGAATACTATCCAAAGTTTGGAAATACCTCCACGGGATCCTTAGGCGATATGCCAAGCGATGTCAAAACCGTGGGGTACTATGTTCAAGCTCCTCGCAGCGACGGCGTTCAGGATTCTCTAGGACAACTCAGTCAACAAGCCGCAAGTTTGAATTCCAACGCGGTTTCCGTGACCAACGGTGGTTTGGTTCGACGTTCCGTGGATCGAGCAGTGACACAGTATGCCTACGAAGTTGGACAGAGCGATCAACTGTTGCGAACAGGCGATCTGATTGCACCCGAGGTGCTCGCGGTCGAGTTTCAGTATTTCGACGGTACTGATTGGCAAATCGAGTGGGACGGCAGTACGCAAGGGTTACCGCAGGTGGTCAAGATTACTATTGCCATGCAACGGGAGAGCAAATCGAAATCGAATCCACTCGCTCCAGGCATTGCCATAACCTCGATCAACGCTGACATGATGAAGGAATATGGCATTGAAGTTTATTCCACCAATACGATCATTCCTGGGGCACAATTGCTTGTCGCACCTCAAGGAACAACGGCTTCTGGTTCAACGGATACGGGCATGGGTTCCGTCGGTTTATAGGGATGAAGACAACCATGAAAAAAACCAAACAACGTCGTGTGGAATCGAAAACCGCAAATCGTCGAGCATTTATTTTGTTGGCGGTCTTGCTCGTGCTTGCAGCTATAACGTTGAGCGCTTTGGCGTTTTCTCAATCGATGTTGATTGGTCATGAGGAGTCGCGATTGGCGGGAGAATCGATACAAGCTAGGTATGCAGCGGATTCGGGAATCGATGCTGCTCGCCTTTTCTTGGCGTATCCACGACTTACCCGCGATGAAGAGGGCGGGACGTACAGCAACCCAAATACTTTTCAAGCCATCCCAGTTTTGACCGGTCGGGGTTTGGGGAATATGTGCAATTATTCGTTGGTCGCTCCCGACATGAATGAGATTGGCAAGTACGCGAGCTATCGCTTTGGGCTTCATAATGAATCGGCGCGTTTGAACATCAATGTCCTACCGATCATCGACAGCATGATGTCGATCGGCCAGATTGCCCAGCAAATGGGAGGTGTGGATTTGTCCAGTCTTGGACTGGGAACAGCTGGTGCGGGTGGGGCAGGTGGTGCGGGGGCAGGTGGTGCATCGGCGTCCGCGATGGGTGCTGGGGCTAGCGGCGGAGGGGCTGGAGCAGGGCGAACTCTGCTGATGGCGTTGCCGAGCATGACCGAAGACGTTGCGGACGCGATTCTCGATTTCATCGATGCAGACGACACACCGCGAGAGTACGGAGCCGAACGCGAGTACTACACTAGTTTGCCTATTCCATATGCGCCTACCAATGGCCCGCTGCAATCGATTGAACAATTGCTCCTCGTTCGAGGGGTGACTCCGAGTTTGCTATTCGGCTTGGACCAAAATCGGAACGGCGTGTTGGAACCTTCGGAGTCGGCAGTGGCTGAGCAATCCGGTTCCGGAATGGGGACTTCCGCAACCACAACGTCCGACTCGACAATAACGGAGTTGCCGGACCTGGGTTGGGCGATTTATTTGACTTTGTATTCCAAGGAAAAGAATGTGGCTGGAGACGGTACGCCACGCATCAATATTAACGGTTCGGATTTAGCAACGCTGCAAATAGATTTAGCGGCCGCGGTCGGAGACGATCTCGCGACGTTTATCATTGCTTACCGAGTTAACGGAGCTGGGGCTGGCGGCGGCAGTGGTGGCGGTGGTGCCCCTGGCGGCGGTGGTGCTGCGGGTGGCGGATTCGGTGGTGGTGGCGGATTCGGCGGTGGTGGTGGCGGACCCGGCGGTGGTGGTGGCGGACCCGGTGCAGGAGGTGGCGGAGGTGGTCGAGGAGGACAGGGTGGTGGTCCCGGTGCGGGAGGACAGGGGGGCGGGAGAGGTGGTCCTGGGGGCGGAGATGGTCAAGGTGCTGGTGGTCAAGGAGGAGGAAGAGGCGGACCTGGCGGTGGCGGTGGACCTGGAGCTGGCGGTCAAGGAGGCGGTGGTAGAGGTGGACCTGGAGCTGGAGGACAAGGCGGAGGTAGAGGCGGTGCCGGTGGGCAAGGCGGTGGCGCACAAGGTGGTGCCGGCGGACGAGGCGGGCGCTCCAATTTTGATCTGTCGATGATCAGTATCCAACCGTTTTCGATGGTTTCATTTCTTCAACCACCCGGCGGTGGCCGGGGTGGCGGGCGCCAAGGAGGCGGACGCCAAGGTGACAATGGCGGACAAGATAGTGGTGGATTTGGCGGCCAGGGTGGACAGGGTGGTGGACAACCTGGTGGACCAGGCGGCAGACAAGGTGGACCAGGCGGCGGCGGACAGGGAGGACCTGGAGGGGGCCGAGGAGGAAACGATGGCCCTGGAGGCGGAAAAGATGGTGGAGGCGGGGGCGGAGGCGGAGGCGGGGGCGGAGGCGGCGGCGGCCCTATAGGTGGCGGAATGGGCACCGGAACTGGCGGAACTGCAGCCGCAGCCCCAAAAACAGTTCCTTGGAAAGCCGATTTGTTCGATTCCTTAAAAATCGATACGTCCCAGGGCGCAAGTGGCAAAGTCAAACAAGTTTTGGACCTCATCGACGCGAAGTTTTCGGCTACCGTCGATGGCGAACAGGTGACCTTTACTTCACCATTGAGCTCGTCGCCGATTGCAATGGCTCTATTTTTGCCAACGATCATGGACAAACTTACGGCTGTAGAGGCTACAGTTTTGCCGGGACGAATTAGTATTAATGAGGCCCCTAGGGAAATCCTTGCCGGCTTGCCTGGCATGACGACGGAGATTTTGGACAAATTGATCGAAGCCCGTTCCCAATCAGCAGACAATCAAAATCGCAAATTTGAAACGTGGCCCATGGTCGAAGGGATCATCTCGCTTCAACAAATGCAGATGATTGCTCCATTGGTCACGGGTGGAGGAGACGTCATGCGAGTGCAAAGCGTCGGGTATTTCGAGCAGACCGCCGGATATGCTCGAACTGAGGCTGTCATTGACGCTTCCGGACCGATTCCGATCGTGGCGCTCTATCGCAAGATGGATCATCTCGGTCGTGGGTTTAGTCAAGCGACACTTGGACAAACCTCGCAGGGGTTGGCGACCAGTCGCTAGTCACAGAAAACACTTTATCAACAACTAGACCCAGTCGGCTTAGCCGAAGGTATTCATGTCACGCATAGTAACCATCGATTGCACTCCCAACGAGATCCGCATCGCCGTTGGAACCAAAGGACTTACTGGGGTTGGCCTGGAGCACGTCGTAAGTTGTCCGTTAGAATTGGACGCAAACGAGGAATTGATCAGCAGTCCAAAGACGCTTGAAGCGATCCAATCTCTACTCAAAAAAGTCGGAGTGCGGTCGGGCGATGCGATTGTCTGTGTTGGCAGAAGCAGCATCGAGTTGCGAGCGCTGACCTTGCCGACAGTGGATCGCAACGAATTGCCAGACATGGTTCGATTCGCGGCTCAACGTCATTTTGCCAATGTCGGCGACTCATGGCCCATTGACTATGTGACGATGCCTTCGAGTCAAGAAAACATGACCGAATGCTTAGCCGCCTCGATGAACCCAGCGTTGATTGAGCGGGTGCACAAGGTCTTAGAAACATGCGGCCTGACGCTGACGCAACTCGTTCTGCGGCCAATGGCGTCGGCCACCATGGCCGTAGTGAAGCAGCCTCAGTTGGCCAGTTCAGTCGTCTTGCTGTTAGACCTCTTCCGAGATGAGGCGGACATGGCGGTGGTCGAAAACGGCCATGTTGTGTTCATGCGTAACGTACGGTTTTCCGGCTCGAATGACGTTGCCAATCAGCAAGTGCTGACAGGTGAAATCAAACGAACGATGATTGCTGCGGCATCGCAGCGTCCCAATCTCAACGTCGAACAAATACGCATTTGGGGCAACGATTCGCAACACGCAGAACTGTGTCAAACTCTTTCGCAAGCGTTGAGTGTACCGGTAACCAGCCTTGACCCGTTCCCTTTGTTCGATGCGACCTCATCGGTCAGAGCAGAAGCGGGAGGTGATGCAGGCAAATTTGCAGCCACTTTGGGTGCGTTGATTGCGCCTCAAGTGGCGGATCGATTAATCGATTTTTCAAACCCTCGAAAACGGATTGAAAAATCCAAGCCCGTTGTAATGTATGCCATCGCTGGTGGCGTGGCGGCAATTCTTCTGTTGGGTGGATTCGCTTGGTACTGGATGAGCCATTCTGCCCTCGACATAGAGATCGCAACTTTGAACTCCACTATCAAAGCGAACGAGGAGACGATCAAGCTGACAACAAAAAAAGTGGAGGACTGGAACAAAGTCGAGAAGTTCCTCAAAGGAGACCGGATATGGCTCGACGAATTGGAATACATTTCCGCCAAAGCGGCCAGTTCGGATAAAGCTATCTTCAACGTAACCACATTCACTACTGATGTGCAGAATGGCTCGTCGACTATCTCGACGAAGTTTGTTGCAAGCGAAAAGAATGATGTCCCCGAGATATTGTCCGCGTTCAGCGATTCTCAGCATATCGTGAAGAGCAAAGGTGTTACACCCAGTCAAGATCGAACCAATCAGCAGTTTCCATGGGGGGCAGATCTAGTGATGAAAATGCCTCCAGTCAATGTAATCGATCCGCGAAACGGCGCTCCCAAGAAACCAATCGAACCAATGCCCAAAGAAAAGAATAGTGCAGGACAGAAACCGACGGAAGCGAAGGCGTCGTTAGAGAAGTCGACCGAACAGAAGTCGACCGAACAGAATCCAACGGGTGATAAGCCGATGGTTGAGAAATCCACCGAACAACCCTTAAACGCGGCTGATGGAACAAAGCCCGATCAGGTACCACCGCAAGCTCCGGCTGAGGCGGCTCCCGTCAAGGAACAACCTCCAAAACCAATAGAACCCTCGGAGAAGGAACCAGCGAAAGAGCCGGAACCAGAGCCATCCAACAAGATCGTAAACACGATTGGAGGGGGAGCTTAATTATGGCCATGAACTCACGTGAAAAATTGCTAGCCGCAGGAATTGGTGTCATCGGGACACTTTTCGTAGGCAACTCTGTCGTTTCAACCATACGAAGCGGCTTCGAGAAAAAGAAAGATCTGGTTCAGTCGCTCGTAAAGAAGAAGGGTGACCAAGAGCTTCAGATGACCGCCGGAAAAGTGGCCAGCCTAAAACTCAATAAAGTGGTGGCTAAATCGTTGCCTCGTAACGAAGAATTGGCCATCGGCGATTACCAAAAGTGGCTACTCGAATTGAGCGAGGAAGCCCAGTTAGCTGCCCCGATTTCGCAATTCACAGCCGACACTATCGAGAAAGATGGCTCCTATCATCTGTACAAGTTCAAGGTGGCTGGAACTGGAACCATCGAAAACGCGACGCAATTGCTGTACGGGTTTTATTCTAAGGACTATTTGCATCGAATCGTCCAGTTTGAATTCCGTCCGGTTCCTAATGCCCCAGAACCAGACCAGTTGATGATTTCATTGAATTGCGAAGTGTTGTCGTTGGGAATTGCCAAGGAAAAACAAGAGCCACCGAAGAACAATTCCAATCGCTTGGCGAAATCGCTGGACGAATACAAGCAAACCATCCTCGGACGAAATCTGTTCGCACCTACCAACCAGCCTCCCAAATTGGAAATCAAGAAAACCGTGGAGGCCAAGGTTGGGTTGAGGCTCGATCACACTGTCGAAGCCCAAGAAGTGGATCCCAATCAGCGAGTATCCTACGAACTAGCCGGCGAAATTCCTAAGGGTTTGCTTATCGACAGGAATTCAGGCAAGCTAACCTGGACTTCGAATGAGACCGGCGAATACAAAGTCAGCGTGATAGCTACAGACAATGGCATACCGAAGAAGTTCTCCGAGCAAGCGCTGACCATCAAAGTCACGCCGCCGGCACCTGCCCCGCCGCCACCGATCCAGTTCGATATCACATCGCAAGCCATGGTGACGGGGCTCATCGTCGGTCGCGAGGGACCGGAAGCGTGGATTTCGTCGAAGACGGAAAGCAAGACTTACAAACTGCGCAAGGGTGATCAACTGAAGATCGGCGGCATTAATGGCACTGTCAAAGCCGTGGGTGCGAACTATATCGAACTCGAAACGGAAGGCCGGGTATGGGTGGTCGGTCTGGACGAAACTCTCGCCGATGCCTATTCGCGTTCCAAGACCGATTAGTGCAGACGCGTGTCAGGTTGCGGAAGTTTGAGTAGCTTGACCATCCGTTCGGGGCTCGCCCCCGACGGATGCGTTTTGGCGTACTACAATCCGGCGTCCCAACTTCCGTTCCCCTGGGCTTTGCCCGCCTCCGGCGGGCAAAGGACGTGTCGATTTAGTAACCCGACACGTGAGTGAGGGACGAAATGCGTCCACTCGCTCACGCGTCGGGTTTCCAAAGTTGCCCTATTTCGGCGAAACCTATTAAATCAACAGCCCGCAAAGCCCAGGGGAACGGGTCGATTCGCGAGTGCCGGCGGTTAGTTGGGCGAGGGGCAGTTTGAAATCTACCTATCTATAAACTGGGTGGCACGCTCTGAGGTACGACGGGCGTAGCGAATCGCGAGAGTCGTTTGCCACACTTCCCACGCCCATCGCTAATCGCGCTAATCGCTTTGGGCGTGCCACACGGTGGCCTGGCCTGGTAGTCTTCTGTCTGCCCTTCGCCTTAGTACGCCAAACCGATATTGACCGCGTCGATGGTTTGACGTTATTTCCTCCAGTTGCGTTGCCGATTCAAAAGGAACAACAACTTAGGAAGCCAAACCACGATGGACCGAGCCAATCGATTCTATCGCCTAGATCAGCGAGTCATCTGTGCCAGCGCTCTCGTTGGTTGCATCGGACTTGCCTCCATCACGGGCTGCAACTCTTGGATTTCTAAGACTCGCGAAAAAGACAACCACTTCATCAAGGAAACGAAACGTATTCAGGAGCTGATGGTCGATCCCGACCGACCTCGATTGATCGGCGAGGTGGCAAACTCACTTGGTATGTCTCCCGCTCACTACGACTCCTACGCCATCGCCACGAGCTTGCCAGGTACCGGCGGCCTCGTGCGTCCAGGCATGCAGCGAGATTGGATTCTGGATGAGATACGACTCCGCGACACGGACAACCCGGAAGCTTTTCTTGATGACGTTTCGACGGCTTTAGTCAAACTGCGTATCGATGCCAACCCATGCAACTTCAAGGGGGACCTGCTCGACGTGCAAGTCGAAAACTCGACCGAATGCATGGCGACCAATTTGACAGAAGGATACATCCTCGAATCGCGCCTCTGCGAAATGGCGGTGCTAAAAGGTCAGTTGCATACTAGCGAACCCAAGGGAACCGCGAGCGGCGAAGTGGTTATTCTGCCAACCAGCTTCACGCGGCAAGCAGAAATGACCCCATTGCAGGGAGTTGTCATCGGCGGCGCGAGCTTAAAGAAGGATCAGCCTATTGGCCTGCGAATTGAAACCGAATTCCGACATGTCATTGTCACAAAAGCCATAGAAAAGGCCATCAATTCTCGCTACTTCTTCAAAGACGTCAACAAACAGAAAATGGTGGCTGAGGGAACTAGCGATTGGTATGTAGGCATCAGTGCCGTCCCCAAGTACAAACACGATCCTGCTCACTTCATGTCGATCATCAAGTGCACAGGATTTGGCGAATCGCTCGAAGAACAACAAGAACGCTTGCTGGGTTGCCGGAAGCTGCTGGCCGATCCGGCCACTAGCCGCCGAGCCGCTGCGGAGCTCGAAGCCATCGGAACCGATGCCGCAAAGCAAACTCTAATCGGTGGACTCACCTCAAGCGACAAGGAAATTCGTTTCTACTCGGCTTACTCACTAGCCTATTTGGATTGCAAAGACTCCGTCCCCGTCCTTTTGGAACTTGCCCAATCAACGCCAACGGCTCGGGCCTTGTGCCTAGTCGGACTGGTTGTAAACGAAGACTCGTCCGCCCGTGAAGCCTTGGAACAATTGCTGCAAGAGCCCGACCCCGATTTGCGATTTGGGGCGTACAAAGCCATCCGCCTTCGCAACCCGAACGACATGAGCGTCAAGGGCGAAGTCATCGGCAAAAACTTTCAATTTGTGCAAGTGCCCAGCTCGATTCCCTTGCTCGCCGTTTCCTTGCAACAAACAAAGGAAGTAATCCTCTTTGGGAATAGCATCGCTGTTTCGCTTACCACGAAACTCTCTCCAACCCCCTTATTGACCCTATCGCCCATGTTCGGTGATGAAATCAAGCTGACGAAGCGGCATGGTAGTGGCGAAATCAGTAATACCATGGTTGCCAGCGATGTTGTTTCGATCTTACGTGGATTGGGTAGCATTCAAGCCAATTACAACGACGTGGTCCACACGATCAATCAACTCGCGCTCAACCAAGCGCTGTCCACTCCGGTCGCCATGAATCCGCTTCACAATCAGGACCGGCAGATCGTGGACGCTGCGAACATGGATTCCAAGTTTTCGCAAGACCTTCCTGAAGTCAACGTAGACCATGCCAGCGTCGAACGCGCGTCCTCGAAAAAATCGAGTTGGTGGCCTGCGATTGGATTGCGGAGTGCGTCCTGGAGCAAACCTAGGAAAGACTCATCAAAGTCCGATTCGGTTTCCAGCGACAAGGAATCATCCAACCATCACGAACTGTCGGACGAAGAGCTTTCCGCCATGCTCAATCGTTGATCCATTCCGCGTTCCAACCCCAATCACAGACAAAGTTCTCGGTAACAACCCATGCTCAAAGCCCTCGAACTAGTTGGCTTCAAGAGTTTTGCAGATCGAACTAGATTCGATTTCCCCGACGGAGGGATTACGGTCGTCGTTGGGCCGAACGGTTCAGGAAAGTCTAATGTTGTCGATGCCGTGAAGTGGGTACTTGGTGCGCAAAGTGCCAAAGCATTGCGCGGTGCCGACATGGCAGACGTGATTTTCAAAGGCTCTGCCGAGGGTGGACGCAAGCCGTCCAACAGCGCAGAAGTCATCTTGATTCTGGACAATACGACACGTGTCTTTGGACACGATGCAGACGAAGTCCAAGTGAGTCGCCGAGTCTTCCGAAATGGCGAGGGGGAGTATGGGATCAACGGCCAACCGTGCCGCCTCAAAGACGTCAAGGATCTCTTTCGCGGTACGGGTGTGGGTGTCGATGCCTATAGCCTTATCGAACAAGGGAAAGTAGATCGGTTGCTGCAAGCGTCGGCCAAGGATCGGCGTGGTATCTTCGAGGAAGCCGCTGGTATTTCGCGATTCAAAGCCAAAAAAGTCGAAGCCGAACGTCGCTTGCTACGCGTCGATCAGAATATGGTCCGGCTCAACGACATTGTGGATGAAGTCGGAAAGCGTCTAGCCACTCTCAAGAGCCAAGCGACCAAAGCACAGCGTCACCGTGAGCTGAGCCTCACCATGCAGACCAAACGGATGCAATTGGGGTGGCTCGATCGAATGGCCCTGCAACAGGACAAAGAGCGGTATGAAGCTCAAGTCGAAGAGGCCAAGTTTGCGACTGTCGAACTTGCCGAGAAACTGACTTTGTTGCAGTCCGTTCTGGCCAACGAACAGGCGAATTTGCAAAATCTGCAAAAG
>Ga0105048_10010611_pt1 | contig 14587 bp, 10 predicted proteins | sample MAT05_FD_78382 | JGI IMG/M metagenome (GOLD analysis project Ga0105048, IMG submission 78382) | Freshwater microbial communities from Lake Fryxell liftoff mats and glacier meltwater in Antarctica - MAT-05 | ecosystem: Environmental > Aquatic > Freshwater > Ice > Liftoff microbial mat | place...
CGCCGTATCGCGACATCATCCCGAAGAAGCCGCCTGTCAGCGTGCAATTGCCAACCGCCGAGTTTTTGTCTCGCGTTCGCCAGGCCGCGATCATGATCGACGAGGAAACGAAGCGCGTCGATTTCAAGTTCGAGCCAGGCAAAGTCACGCTGAAGGCCCAGGGTGCGGAGACCGGTTCGAGCGAAGTAACGATGGAACTGCCGGACTTTAAGGGCGCGAACGTCGAGATCGCGTTCGACCCGCAGTACCTGATCGAAATGCTCCGTGCCGTCGAAGGCGAGCCGTTCCTGAAACTCGAAATGACCGACGGGCAGCGCCCCGCCGTCTTCCGCGTCGGCGATTACCTGTACCTCGTAATGCCACTGGCGAACTGACCATGGCCGACCCGAAGCGAGTCGAAACTGCGCCGGAGAGCCTCGCCGATATTCTCGGCCGGATGTTCACCGCGCGCGGCTGGGGCCGGAAGTCCGAACGCCAGCAACTCGAATTCGCATGGGCCGAGGTTGCGGGCGAAGACCTGATCAAAAACACGCGCGTCCTCGCCATGCGGCGAGGCGTGCTCGAAATCGACGTCCGCAACGGCGTACTGCTGCAAGAACTCACGCAGTTCCACAAGCGACGCCTCATGGACGCGATGCGCAAGAAGTTACCCGGCACCAGACTCACCGACATGAAGTTCCGCGCCGGAACGTGGTGAGTGGCGAGTGTTGTTACCGTTGAATTCACAACCGAAGAGTATCTCGCATGAGCACGGAAACGAAAGTCGTCGTCGATACGAGCTACACCGACGCCAACGTGAAGACGTTGAAGGATGCGGCGCACATTCGCCAGAATCCTGGCATGTATGTCGGCAACACGAGTAGTTCGGGGTTGCACCACATCGTGTATGAAGTCGTGTATAACTCGGTCGATGAGGCGCTCGTCGGATATTGCAAGCAGATTAAAATCGTCTTGCACGTCGATGGCTCGTGTACCGTCGCCGACGATGGTCGCGGTATTCCCGTTGGCATCAAAGCCGAAACGGGGCGCTCGACGCTGGAAGAAGTCCTCACGGTCGCGGGGTCGAGCGGCAAGTTCGACAACGCGGCGTACCGCGTTTCAGCCGGGTTGCACGGCATGGGCGCGAAGGCGATGAACGCGCTCTCCGAATGGTGCGAAGCCGAAGTGCGACGCGATGGCCGCGTTTATCAGATGACCTTCGAGCGCGGTTACGCCAAGACGAAGATCAAGGACATCGGGCCGTCCCCCGTGGGCGTGACGGGTACGACGATTCGCTTCATGCCGGACAAGGAAATCTTCGGCGATCTCACCTTTACGTACGACATGCTCGCGGACCGCTTCCGCCAGATTGCCTATTTGAACCGCGGTTTGAACATCAGCATCGTCGACGAACGCGAAGGCCGCTCGGACGTCTTCTACACCGAAGCGGGCATCGCCGATTACGTCGCCTACCTGAACCGCGACGAAAAGGTCGTTCACAATCCGCCGATTTACGCCCGCAAAGACGTCGACGGCGTGCTGGTCGAAGTCTCGTTGCAATACACGATCAGCGAAAGCCAGATCGAAGAGTGCTTCGCGAACAACGCCTACAACCGCGACGGCGGCACACACCTGACGGGCTTCCGCAGTGGCCTGACGCGCGCCGTTACCAAGTACGGCAAAGACAACAACATTTTCAAGGATGGCGTCGACCTGCGCGGCGACGACTTCCGCGAAGGTCTCACTGCCGTCATCAGCATCGCGCACCCCGACCCGATCTTCGAATCGCAGATCAAGGTCCGCCTCAACAACCCCGAAGTCGACGGCATCGTTTCGAGCGTCGTGTACGAGTTCCTCACCGATTACCTCGAGAAGAACCCCAAGGAAGGCACGCTGATCTGCAAGCGCGTGATCCTCTCGGCGGAGGCACGGATCGCCGCGAAGAAGGCCCGCGAAAACATCAAGATCCGGAGCGGGATCCTCAACGGTGGCGGCCTGCCCGGCAAGCTGATGGATTGCACCACTCGCGAACGCGACAAGAGCGAACTGTTCCTCGTCGAAGGCGATTCGGCAGGCGGTTCTGCCGAAAGCGGACGCGACCGCATGTATCAGGCCGTACTGCCGCTTCGCGGAAAAGTGCTCAACGTCGAACGCGCCAAGCTCGAGAAACTGCTGAAAAACGAGGAAATTACCAACCTCATCTCGGCAATCGGCATCGACATCGGCAACGATACCGACATCGCGAAAGTGCGGTACGGCAAGATCGTCATCCTCACCGATGCCGACGTCGACGGCCAGCACATCCGCACGCTGTTGCTGACGTTCTTCTTCCGTCAGATGCGCAAACTCATCGAGAACGGCAACCTCTACGTCGCGCGGCCGCCACTGTTCAAGGTGACGCAAAAGCGCGAAGTCCGCTTCGTGCAAACCCGCGCGGAAATGGGCATCGAGCTGATGAGCCGCGGCCTGAAGGACACCACGCTCGTCGTCTCGAAAGACGCCACCGCACGCACGCTGATTGCCGACGAATTGAAGAAGTTGTTCCCCGTGATCGAGGAAATCGATACCGCATCGCACACGCTCGAACGCCGCGGCCACACGCTCGAATCGTTCCTAAAACGCTACGACATCGCCAAGGGTGGCTGCCCGATGTTCCACGTGCGATTCGGCGTGAAAGATCACCTGTTCTATTCGCAAGAGGAAGTCGAAGCGTTCCGCTCGAGCGAATCGACGCGCCTCGGTCGCGAGATCGCCATCAGCGATGCCGTGTTGGCCGTGGCCGCCCCCGCGACGCTGACGACCGATGCGAACGCGAAGCCCGTGACGCCTGCCGACGAAGTCGATCGCTTCACGACCGACGAATGGCACGAAGTCCGCGGGCTGAACCGCGGTATGGCCAAGCTCATCGACGCGGGCTTCCAGCCATCGGATCTGATTCCGCTACCGCGGATCGCCGGTCGCGAACCGCCGATCCGCTTCACGCTGAAGTCCGGCGAATCCGAACGCGACTTGCTCCATTTGCGAATGCTGGCGAGCGAAGTCCGTCGCAACGGCGAAAAAGGCATGACGATCACGCGGTTCAAAGGGCTGGGCGAAATGGACCCCGACGAACTCTGGAAGACGACGCTCGACCCCGAACACCGCACGCTGTTGCGCGTAACGATGACCGACGCCATCGCCGCCGAGAAGATGTTCCGGACATTAATGGGCGAGGAAGTCGAAGGCCGCCGCGAGTTCATCCTGAAGCACCGCGTCGAAGACCCCAACGAGATCGACTACGGGGCGTAACTCCTGCCGGATGCGGCAGAACCCAAAATCAACAAAAGCCCATCGCCGTTTCTGGCGATCGTTTGCCAATAATGATGGGCTTACTGTGGGCGAGTACCCGACCCCACTCCGAAAAGAAAGACCTTCACAAGTGTATCAGCCAATTCCGGGGTGAGACGACTGGTCACCTTTGGCATCCGTGCCAGCACATTGATGTGCTGATCCATGACGCAACAAAAAATTAGGGACAATGCGACCGCATCGCCGCCTTCCAGTTCTCCCGCATCCAGGCCGTCCTGAATCACCTGCTGGATGACCAGAAACCGCAGCTCGGCGACTTCCGCCATGAACTCGGCGATGCCAGGGATGACCGGGCCGAAGTGCGTCTGGAACATGAGGCGAGGCACACGAGGGTCGGCGGCACAAAAGGCGAAGGAACCCCGAATGATGGCCCGCAAACGATTGGCACACCCGTTCGTTTCGCTCGCGATTTTTCCGAGTTTACGGTACGCATCATCGTGCTTCCAATGCACCAGTCGCTTGAATAGGTCTTCCTTACTGGAACAGTAATAATACAGCACCGGGCGGGTCACGCCGGTGGCCTCGATGATCTCTCGCACGCTGGTCGCTTCGTAGCCCTTCTCGGCGAACAGTGTGAGAGCGGCATCCAGCAATCGTTCTTCGGTATCGTTCGTCGGTGGTCGCACCGCTTTCAGAGTCGTCACCATTATTTCTCCACGACTTTCCGGGGCTGTTTCGTGTCGTGCTTCAAGTTGTCGAAAATGACGTGGATCAAGTTCTCCGTCTTCTCCGACGAGAGGAGAAAGAAGCAGAACAACATCTCGTTCTTTGTGCCGTCGCCCCAAGTCACTCGCTTCGGCGGCGAGCTCGGATTCGACGGATTGCCAGCGGAGTTGTCGAATTCGGCCTCCACGTCGAGGCGAGTCCCGGCAGGCAGCTTGAAAGGCCGCTCGTAGTAATACTCATCCTGCCAATGATAATTCCAGTTCTTGATGTCGATTAGCGTCTTCACGCTCTTGTCGGGCATGGTTGCCGTCACCTTCATGGTCTTGCCGAGAAGGTGCATATGTGGCACGACGCCGACCATGATGACTTCTTTGGGCAAGGTATACGACGAGGAGCGGCGATAGGTCTTCTCGCCAGCCGGGATGTCCATTTCGTAGTTCGCCATCCAGATGCTTCCGACGAGTTTGGCCGGTTCCTTCAACGATTCGGCCACCGGCTTCTTGACGAAGTACAACCCGATTTCCGACTGATCGACTTCTTGCTTTCCGGTCGGATGGTAGTGCATCTGTACGACGAGATCGGAGCCTTTCTTGAGGTAGCGGCCCATGCCATTCGGTAGCGGTCTTGGCGTATTGCCAACCGACCAACCGCCCAACGCACCGGACGGCAAGAAACCCGGCCCGCCGAAGTTCGGATAGCCCGGCTCCGGTGTGGCCTTATCGAGCTTGCGGGCCGTCCCGCTGGCATCGAGGAACAGGACTGCGTGATGATCGACTCGTTTGTTGCCGGGGTGGAACTCGACCGCAGCAACGAGTTTATCCTCGGCAATGTCGATGGGGATGACGAAATTCTGTAGCAAATCTGGGCCATCAGCGGGAATGGTGAACGGTTCGGCCATCTTCACAATTAAGTCCGGCTCACCGAGACGCCAACCCTCGGCAAACTTGGGGACAGGCGGAAGGTCGGCTTCGTCGCCCTTGGCCCGTCCCGTTTCGGCCCAAGTCTTCAACAGGTCGAGTTCTCGATCCGTCAACCAGCGTTCAGCGACGAACTTTTCATGACCGGAAGACGGAATCCAAGGCGGCATAATGCGGTCTTGCGTAACGCGAACGATTTGATTCGCACGTTTGGCGGTTTGCTCGTAATCGGACAAGGCGAACGGTGCGACTTGACCTTGGCGGTGACAGTTCAGACATCGGGCTTGCACAATCGGAGCGATGTCACGGCTGTAGGTGATCTTGGCTTTCTCGCCACTCTTCGGAAGCGTCTCTATCAGGCAACCAACCGGCTTCGTCTCAATTATCGTCACTGGCTTGCCCTGAACGGTGGCAGTGATGGCGTCGCCAAGAAACTCTTTTTCGGCCTTGGGCCGTCGCCGCCCGATGGCTTCCCACGAATTGTCGATCGCCCCTCGATAGACGAGTTTGCCGTCACGGTCCAGCACGAACGCCTCCGGGACGTGCGACGGATTCAATGCCTGAATGAGCAAACCGGATGCGTCGAACAGGACAGGGAACCCGACCTTGTACTCGTCAAAGTGCTTCTTCGCCTGGGAACGTGTCACCGCAGGATCGGATACGACACCAAAAAAGTCTGCGACTTTCCCGGACTTGATGAACTGGCTTTGGAGGTCGTTGAGCGTCTTGGTGTAACTGTTGGAAATGGGGCATTCTACAGAGAGAAAAACGAATACCCGGACATGCCTCGCGTCGTTCTGTTCGAGGCTGTGGGTCGCCCCATTCAGGTCGAGAAGCGAAAACGTAATCGCTGGGAATTCGGGCTTCCCCGGTCCGGTCTTTTCGTAGGCGTGGCCGAAGTTTATCGACGCGGAAATCATCACACCGCACATCAGGAATGCTCGCATCGCCGGTCCTCCTCAAGATCGACCTGTTTGTCGCCCATCGGTTTGAGAATACTTACTTAACGGTCGTTAGGTTTCAAGGAAAGAGAGGTTTTTGGGCGAAGAGATCATCGCACTCTGCCTTGAAATCATCCGGAAGATGGAAATGCTCTGCGTCTCTAGCAACAAAGCCCACCACCATTTCCAGCGGTGAGCTTTCTTAAATCAGAGTCGGGCATCCGGCGTTCAAATTTGCCGGAAAGGAAACTTTGGTTCTGAAGTGAATCCAATAGATCAATTTCGGACGTAAGTCGTTGGTGGGTTAGGTTGGTTCCGAAATTCGGGAATGAGTCCAGGGATGGGTGGGTGGAAAGTGCCTGGAGTCAATCTGCGACATAAAATCGCCGCGATTGGCTGACAAGACGATTCCGCTACTTTTTCACGGTTACGAACATCGGTTCGCTGGCGTAGCCGATCTTGACTACGAAATTGATGGCAACGTAGCCTTGAACGCAGATCGGGATGCGGTCGCAGGGGGCGGCATCGGGGGCGGCTTTGAGGGTGATATGGCCGACGCTTCCGGTGCCGAGGAGCGTCTTGCTTTTACCTTCGACCATCGTGACGCCGGGCGGGAGCGGGTTGCCGAACGATTGGCCGAGGTGCCGCAAAATCACATCGAGTGACACCGGCTTGTCGTAGTCCGCACGCCGCGTGACAGTCACGGGAATTTTCACTTCCTCACCGGGTTTCAGCACGATTTCGGTGATGTCCACTTTCACGTTCAATAAGTCCGATTGCTCGGTGATCGCCACCGCTTGCATCCCGACTTGGAAGCCGCCGCGGCCGCCGCCGGGCATGTAAATCTCCTCGATGGGCGTGGCGGTGCGAACGAGCGTGTCGGCGGTGCCGACTACGCGGACGATGCTCGCATCGCCTTTCGCGTCGGCGGATGCCGAAACGATTAGCAAGCCTTGCGTCATCGTTGCGGGGATCGTCAGCAGGCTCGCGGTCACGCCTTTGGGCAACCCATCGACGGTGACAGTCACGGGGCCGACGAAGCCGTTGGTTCGCGCAATGGTGACGTACCACGCGGTGCGGCTACCGGGGCCGATCATCGCCTTCGACGGATCGGCTTTGATCGTGAAATCGGGCTTCGCGAAGTCCGCCTCGAGTAAGTACACAAACCCCGCGCCGCCCTTGTTATTCAAGTCGCGGATCCGCAACAGATACTCGCCGTCGGCGGGTGGCGTAAATAAAAGTGCCGAGTCTTTCCCGTTCGCGTCGTCGTTGGAAATGAGAATTTTACCGTCGGGTGTCATTACGTCGATCGTCGAATCGAGCTGCGAGCGAAGCACCGTACCGAACCGCCTCGCGAAGACTTCGAACGCGATCACTTTCCCTTTGGTGGCCGTGAATGCGAAGAAATCGAGGTCGCGTTTGCTGCCGATGCGGCCATTGACGCCGCACGGCAACACGATCCGCGTCGCGTCTTTCGGCGTGTCGTTCGGTTCGATTTCCACCGTCGTTTGGAGTCGCGTCGCCACGATCGGCACGAGGTTCGTCGACGGTCCATTCGCAGTCGGTTGAAACGTCGCGCCGTGGATCCCGGCTACCGTGGGCGCGGTGAATCGCCACTTCATTGGCGTCTTCGATCCTGGCACGACGGGTTCGATATCGACCGTCGCCCCGGTGGTGATGCCGAGCGGGAATGCGTGCGTCACGTACGGCCGATCCGTCACGCTCATCGCGTACGCCCAGCGCGGGTCGCCGTCGTATTTTGCATCGCGAATCTGCAACGTGTATTGGCCGTCCTTGGGCACCGTGAAGCTCAGAACGGGGTCGGCGTAATAGCCATCGTCGCTGGCAGTCACTTCGCGGCCGGTGCTGTCGAGTACGGCAATCAGCGGGTCGGCGTGCTTCTGCAAGTCGTGAATTTTATCCTGAATGCGAGCCGCATAGACTTCGCACGAAATCACCTGCCCGAGCTTCGCCGCAAAGGTGTACGAATCGACGTTCTCAGCCGCCTCGATCCGCCCGCAGACGACGCACGGCACCGGTATCGCTTGCAGTTTGCCGACCACACTGGGCGCTTCGAAAACGACGGGATCGTCGACGAGGAGCAGTTGGCCGAGCGAAGAAATCCCGAGCGTGCTGGCGATGCGAAACTCGCGGACCCCGAGTGGCGCATTCGCTGCGACTTGAATCTTCATCACGACGGACTTTGCGATCGCTTTCGGGTCTTTCGGCTTCGCAGGGACAACATCGACCGTGACGCCGGTGCCATCGATCAGCACCTTATACGCGCCGGCGAAGTTCATCTGCCCCTCGACGGTGACGTCCGCCGTCGTGCCACGTTGAACCGCGACGGGCATGGCGTGGGTAATCATCGGGAACGACGTTTGCGCAAACGCAGGCACAGCAACAACGAAGAGCATACCGACAAGAAAGTAGCGCATAACGATCACCCGTGAAAGGGAAGGCAGGCAGTAAAACCATTTCACCCGAAACGCGGCCTTCACGATAGTAGAATTCCGGATGATGCGGTGAGAGTGTCAGTTTTCACGATCCGGGCGCAAGGGGTTATACTTCCGTAACACTAGAACGGGCGCGACGATATGGCGGTTTTGGCTTGACTTGATCGGGCGACGATCTAGGCTTCATTGGGTTGGTTCGAAATGTTTACACGTTAGGTCCGCCCGCCCGACACCAGACGAACTTTATCAGGAGAGCCACCCGGATGGCGAACCAGTATACCCCCGACCCGCCGCCCTCAATCTCTGCCGCCGAATTGCGCCGCCGCTTGCTGGCTTCCACGCCGCCGCCTCTCGGCGTTCCGTCGGCGATGCCAATCGATAATCAATCGCCCGCAGAAACCGCAAGTACTGGCAGCATCATCTCTTCCACCGAAGAGATGCTCCGCAAACTGCGTATGCCGTCGGTCGCATCGCAGATCGCGGGGCCGTCGGTTCCCGATGAACCCGCCGCCGGTTTTGCGCCGAAAGCTGCGAACAAATGGTCGACGCCGGGTGCGCGTTACACCCCCGGCGCGTCTTCGTACAGTTCCGATATTCCCTCGACCGATGGGCCGAGTCCGGAAGCCGTGCGGCTCAAGTCTGAAAATAAAGAGCTTCGCGTGCTCCTCGGCGAGATGAAGCACCTTTTGCAAGAAGCAAGCGATACGGAACAGGTGTTCGCGCGGGCCAAACAAGAGCATCAGAATCAGATCGCGGAAAAGCAGCAGGCTGTCGACGAACTGAGTGGGCAATTACAGCAGATCGAAGAGCAGATTTCCGCCGGCACGCTCGGCCATACAACGCCATCGGGTCCGCCGAAGACGAAGACCGAGCTCGAAGATTGGGCGGATGAACTCGAGCAAGAGGCCGCACTCCAGAACCAGGAACGCACGCGGCTCCAAGACGAACGCAAACAGCTACGGGAAGACGAAGAATCGCTCGAAAAGCAGATGCGCGATATGGAAGTCTCGATGGCCCGCGAACGCGCACTGATGGCCCGCCAAGAGACCGAACTCAAGCGATTGAGCGCAGAAATCCAGCACGAACTCGAGATCATGCAGCGCGGCGACGCAACGCTCCGAGAGCAGATGTCGAAGTTCCAGAGACGCGCCCAAGAAGTGCTCACGACGAAACCCGGCCAAAACGGCGGCGGTTCCGGCTCGCAAAACTGGCCGCGCCGGAATTAGTTGTATCGCCGATAAACCACGACGTTCGTTCGGGTGCAAGAAGAGTCGTGTCCGTGCATCGCGCGGGACGACTTCCCGCCGGGATGAACTCGGTGGCTCGTGGGTCCACTCTCACGCTTCGCCGGACTTTGTTTGGTTGCGTGCGGCTTTCTTGACGTCGCTGACGCTGAGTGCGGGGATGTCGACGGCGCTCATTTTGCGATAGTCGCGCAGTTTGGCGCGGGCGCGGGTGAGAAGTGCGCCGATCGAATTGATGGGGGTGGCCGTCTCGGTGCTGATCTCTTCGTAGGTACGGCCTTCGAGGTAAAACAGACGCACGATCTCGCGTTCGCGGCCCGAGAGTTTCCGCAATAGTTGGTTCACTTCTTCGAGCCGTTCGATGCCTTTCGCTTCGGCGAGTGACTCGAATTCGTCGCTGTCGCTGGATTTTGTCTGCTTCGTGTCGCCGCGCCGGATGGCGTCTTTGACGGTCTGGCGGCGCGTGAGTTCGTGAACGCAGATGCGTCTGGCAACCACCGTGAGATACGTTGCGAGGCTGGAGTGGCCGCGAAACTGCCGTAGCACTTTGTAATCGTCGGCGATGATTTGCAGCATGACTTCGGAGGCGATATCTTCGACGTCTTCGGGGATGACGCGGGCACTTCGCAGGTGGGCCGAGTAATGGATCGCGTGATAGATCAGGCTGAGGTAACGGTCGACGAAGTCGTTCCACGACCCCGGATCTTTCCGCAAGCATCGCTGTAACAGTTCGCGATCGACCGGTGTCAGTGCCACGTGATTAGCCCCTCAAGCGACGGACGAAGGGACTTCAGCCGCCTATCACACATTAGCGTCTAAATCGCTTTGGCTCAACGGTTCAATCGAAAACTTCTACAAAAGTAGCGAAACCACGAACGGAACGATCCGAAAAGAAAGTGCGACCGCATATGTCGATTCCCTTGTTGGCGGGCGATATTCACGATGATGCGCTGCGGGCGAACGTTCACCCTGCGGGCCGTGCGAACCCGACGCCAGCGGATCGCTATCAACTCGTGGTGATCGGGGCGGGGCCAGCCGGTCTGGTGGCGGCGGCGGCAGCGGCGGGGTTGGGGGCGAAGGTCGCGCTCGTCGAACGCGACCTCATGGGCGGCGACTGCCTGAACGTCGGCTGCGTGCCGTCGAAAACGCTGATTCGTACGGGAAAAGTCGCCGCCGAGATTCGCCGCGCGAAAGCGTTCGGCATCGATACGGGCGAGCCGCACATCGATTTCGCCGCCGTCATGGCGCGGGTGCGCCGGGTGCGTGCGGAACTGTCGCTGGTCGATTCGGCAGAGCGATTCACGAAGCTCGGCATCGACGTTTTCTTCGGCGAGGGGCGTTTCACCGGGCGCGATTCGCTCGAAGTGGCGGGCGCGAAACTCCGCTTCGGGCGGTGCATTATCGCCACCGGAACGCGAGCAGAAATCCCCGAATCGCTCGCACTCGGTACCGTGCCGCGTTTCACGAACGAATCGATTTTCACGCTGACGGCGCTCCCGAAACGGTTGCTGATTGTTGGCGGTGGGCCGATCGGGTGCGAACTCGGCCAGGCGTTCGCGCGGCTCGGTGCGAAGGTGACGCTGATGACGAAAGGCGGGCGGATACTGCCGCGTGAAGATGCCGATGCGGCGGATATCGTTGCGAACGCACTGCGCGAAGGGGGCGTCGAAATTTGCGAAGTCGCCGAGCCGACGGCGTTCGATGCGGTGCTGATCGCGGCGGGGCGGAAACCGAACGTGGAAGGCCTGAACTGCGAAGCGGCGGGCGTGATCTTCGATGCGAAAGCGGGCGTCACCGTCGATGAACGCTTGCGGACGACGAACCCGCTGATCTTCGCAGCGGGGGATGTCTGCTCGCTCGGCTATCGCTTCACGCACGCTGCCGATGCGATGGCGCGGATGGCGGTGCAGAACGCGCTGTTCCCGAGTCGCGCGAGTACGGCGAACCTGGTTATGCCGTGGGCGACGTACACCGAACCCGAACTGGCACGGGTGGGGCTATCCGAAGCCGAGGCGAACGAACGCGGTGTGCCCGTCAACGTCTATCGGCATCGCTTCGAAGACACAGATCGCGGTGCAACCGATGGCACGAACGGCTTCGCGAAAATTCTCACCGCGAACGGCACCGATCGCATTGTCGGCGCGACGGTCGTCGGCCCGCACGCCGGTGAGATCGTCGGTACGCTCAGCGTACTGATGCAGAATCGCATCGGGCTGAAGCGGCTCGGGAGTACGATCTTCCCGTACCCCACGTATACCGAAGTGCTGAAGAAAATCGCCGACCAATTTAACCGCACCCGCCTGACGCCGACCGCAAAGTGGGCGCTCGGCACGTGGTTGAAGTGGATGCGATAATGTTCACCGTCAATGTGGCCTCGCACCTCGCGATGATGGCGACGAGTTCTCCGGATCGGGTGGCGGTGTGTGCGCCGCACGCACGCGGTCGTAAATCGCTGACGTTTCGCGAACTGCACGAGGAATCCGATGCACTCGCGCACGGTTTGGGCCATCTCGGTATCGGGGCGCAATCGCGGGTGGCGCTGATGGTGCCGCCGACGCTCGAATTTTTCACGCTCGCGTTTGCGCTGTTCAAACTCGCTGCGGTGCCGGTGATGATCGACCCCGGAATGGGCGTCAAAAACGTCGGCACCTGCCTGCGCGAAGCCGAACCGCAGGCGTTCGTCGGCATCCCGAAAGCGCACGTCGCACGGCGGTTGTTCGGTTGGGCGAAACAATCGTTGCGAACGACGGTCAACGTCGGCGCGGGCCGGTTCTACTGTCACCAATCTGTCCGCGAACTGATCGACGAGGGAAAGAGCGCCGGGCCGTTCGCGTCGCCGCCCGTTTCCCCCGACGACATGGCCGCGATTTTGTTTACCAGCGGCAGCACCGGCATCGCGAAGGGTGCTGTCTACACGCACGGCATTTTCTCGCAACAAGTCGAGGTGCTGAAATCGACGTACGGTATTCAACCCGGCGAAATCGACCTCTGCACGTTCCCGCTATTCGCACTATTCGGCCCCGCGCTCGGGATGACGTGTATCATCCCCGATATGAACCCCGCTCGCCCCGCCACCATCGATGCCGCCAAAACCATCGCGACCATCGAGCAATTCGGCGTGACGAACCTGTTCGGCTCCCCCGCCGTCATCCGTCGTCTCGGCGATTATGCGAGTCGCAATCCTTCGAAGTCGCTCCCCACGCTGCGCCGCGTTCTCTCGGCGGGGGCACCCGCGTCGGCTCCCGTTATCGAACGCTTCGTGAATCTCCTCGCGCCTGGCGTGCAGTTGTTTACGCCGTACGGCGCGACCGAATCGTTACCCGTCGCGAACATCGGCAGCGATGAAATCCTGAGCGAAACGCGGCACCTCACCGATGCGGGCCACGGCATCTGCGTCGGCCGACCCGTGGCGGGGATGACGGTCCGCATCATCGGCATTCGCGACGATGCCATTGCCGAATGGAACGACGCACTCTGCGTGCCACCCGGCACCATCGGCGAGATCGTCGTGCGCGGGCCGGTCGTCACGAAAGCCTATTTCCGCAGGGAAGATGCGACGAAACTCGCGAAGATCATCGATCCGCACACGGGCGAAATATTGCACCGCATGGGCGACGTCGGCTACTTCGACACAAGCGGGCGGCTCTGGTTCTGCGGGCGGAAATCGCATCGCGTCGAGACGCCGTACGGCGCGCTGTTTACAGACAAAATCGAGCCGATGTTCAACAGCGTCGAAGGCGTGTTCCGCACCGCACTCGTCGGTATCAAACGGCACGGCACAACCTACCCGGCGATCTGCGTCGACACGCCCGTTCGCGGTTGGGCGTGGGTGCAACTGGAAGCGGCACTGCGCGAACGGGCGCTGGCAATCGATCCGGTGAACCCGATCGTCGCGTTCCTGCGCTACCCCGGTTTCCCCGTCGACGTTCGGCATAATTCGAAGATTTTCCGCGAGAAACTCGCGGTGTGGGCGTCCCGTAAGTTGGGACGCACCTGGAAAGGCACGCCAGTATGAAAGCACTCGTCACCGGTGGCGGTGGGTTTCTCGGCGGGGCCGTCGTGCGGGCGCTGTTGGCGCGCGGCGACAAAGTCCGCTCGCTCACGCGGTCGTCGTACCCGTGGCTCAGCGAGATCGGCGTCGAACAAACCGGCGGCGATCTCACCGACCTGAGTGCCGTCGAACGCGCAGTAGCAGGGTGCGATGTCGTGATTCACGTGGCCGCGAAAGCAGGCGTCTGGGGGCGGTACGCGGACTACATCGCCACGAACGTGACGGGCACCGCGAACGTCATCGCGGCGTGTCGTTCGCAGGGTGTGCGCAAGCTCGTTTATACCAGCACGCCGAGCGTCGTTCATAACGGCGGCGACATCGAAGGCGCGAACGAATCGTTGCCGTACCCGAAGCATTTTGAGGCGTATTACCCCGAAACGAAAGCGATGGCCGAGCGCGCCGTGTTGGCGGCAAACGGCCCGGAACTGGCAACGGTGTCGTTGCGGCCGCACCTGATCTGGGGGCCGGGCGACCCGCACCTAATCCCGCGCGTACTGGCCCGCGCCAAGGCCGGGAAACTCCGGCGCGTTGGCACCCGCGATGTGAAAGTGGACGTGACCTACGTCGACAACGCCGCCGATGCGCACCTGCTCGCCGCCGACCGCCTGAGTATCGGTTCGCCAATCGCCGGGAAGGCGTACTTCATTTCCAACGACGAACCGGTCGTACTCTGGGAGTTCCTCAACCGCATCCTCACCGATCGGGGTTTGCCACCCGTCACGAAATCGGTGCCCGTCTGGCTCGCGCGATCCGCCGGTTGGACGATGGAAGTGCTCTACCGCACGCTGAGTTTGGCGGGCGAACCGACGATGACGCAATTCGTGGCCGGGCAGCTAAGCACCTCGCACTGGTACGACATCACCGCCGCCAAACGCGACCTCGGCTACACGCCCCGCATCAGCACCGAAGTCGGCCTGAAGCGCTTCCGGAAGTGATAGTCTCCCACCGAGGCAAGCCCGGTGGCTCGTCAGCCCGGTGGAGACTA
>Ga0105048_10010612_pt1 | contig 14587 bp, 13 predicted proteins | sample MAT05_FD_78382 | JGI IMG/M metagenome (GOLD analysis project Ga0105048, IMG submission 78382) | Freshwater microbial communities from Lake Fryxell liftoff mats and glacier meltwater in Antarctica - MAT-05 | ecosystem: Environmental > Aquatic > Freshwater > Ice > Liftoff microbial mat | place...
CCACTGACGAAAGCCGCAGATTCCGCCCGGATAAAGCGGGTGGCGATCTTTTCAGCCAGCCAGCCTTCGACGTCGAAGGCCACATCGTCCAGGATCCGCTGCGAGGCTTTCGGCATCGCCGACAACTCGTGCAACCGGATCGAGATGCGCTCGATCACCGGAGTGGCGGTCTCGGTGATGGCGCCGACCTCAGAGGCCCAGCCAGAGCCGACATCCGACCGGTCGATCAGCACGTCAAAGGACACCGCATCGACGTTCACCACCGCCGCAATCGAGCGGATCGAGGCCGTCGACACCAGCATGCTGCGGATCCGGTCCGCCATCTGCGGATTGACCAGAAAACCGCCATCCCCCGCAACGGCCGTCGACAGGGCCTTGCCTTCCAGCACAAGGCCGCGAAGGCCATCGTCGTCGCCCGACCGCAAATAGGCGTTGAACGCCTTCTTGTGGGGCACTTCCACCTCGGCTTGGGCCGACAGGGCCGGACGGCCATAGGTCATCGTTTTGGCATTCAGCATGGTCAATCGCTCTTCCTGTTGTTGAAACCTTGTCATCACATCATCCTGAAAGCCCCTGAAGGCATTCAGAAATCCGGCCATCGCGGATTTCACTTCCGCACCCGGATGCAGGGCATCGGGGCCATCGCCCCGGGCCCGAGCGTCTTTCTCGGTCATCTCATCTTCCTCAGGTTGGTCGTGAAGGGCCACGCGTCAGCGTCGGGCCATTGCCTGCGCCGCATCCGCAAGGATCGCCGCCAGTCCGCGCCAGGTGTCGCCGTCAAGCTCATCAAACTTGGCCGACACCCGCGCTTCGGGAAGCATCGGGAATGTCACCAGAGACACCTCCCAAAGCTCCAGCTCCGACAACAGGCGCCGCCCCTTGCCGTCGCGTTCCGCCTTGACGGTCCGATAGCCGATCGACAACCCGTCAATCGCCCCCGCCGCCAGCAGGGCCGCCGCCTCGCGCCCCTTTTCCACCTCGGTCAGGATGCGGCCCTTGACCCACAGGCCCACCGCATCCTCCCGCACCTCGTCCCACACGCCGATCGGCTGCGCCGGATCGTGCTGCCACAGCATCTTCACCCGCCGGTCCGCAGCTCCCAGTGCCGCCAGCGACGCCTTGTAGGCCCCCGGCCGCACGACATCGCCGCCCTGATCGCGCTTGTCGAACAGGCTGGCATAGCCCTCGATCATCCGGCCGTCGGTCACGACAATGCCGGTCTCACCGCGCTGAAACTTGCGTTCCGGCGCGCCCCACTCTTTCATCATCATCTGTGCTACCTCGTTGCCGCCCTGATCAGCGCCTCGGCCCCCTGCGTCAGCAGAAACGCCGCCACCCCGTAAACCCCCAGCCAGATGCGCTTTTCCAGCCGGTCCAGCCCCGCATCAATCAGCCCCAGCCGAAATTCCAGCGCCGCCCAGCGTTCATTGGCCACCCGCTCGTTCGCCTCGATCCGCGCGCTCGCCGCATCGAAACTGTCATACAGAAACCGCGAGCCGGCCTGCTCTGCCCGCTCGCTCATTCTTCCTCCGCAATCCGCGGCAGGCCCAGAATGGCGCGCTTCTCGGCCTGGGTCAGGAAATCCGCCGCCCCCACCCGCGCCCATTGCTGGTCCCGCTCCACCGCCAGCGCCGGGATCTGGTCCAGATCGGGCCGCAACTCCACCGGCTCTCCGGTAAAGCCGGACAGCCACTGCGAAATCCCCGCCGTCACCCGCGCTACCAGCGGCAGCACGGTCAGCCGGTAGAACGCCCGGTTCGCCTCCTGATAATTGGCATAGGTCGCATCGCCCGGAATCCCCATCAGCATCGGCGGCACGCCAAAGGCGATGGCAATTTCCCGCGCCGCCGCTTCCTTGGTTTTCTGGAACTCCATGTCACTGGGCGAAAATCCCATCGGCTTCCAGTCCAGCCCGCCCTCCAGCAGCATCGGCCGTCCGGCATTGCGCGCGCCCTGATGGTGCATCTCCATCTCGCTCACCAGTCGGTCATACTGATCCGCGCTCAACTGCGACTGCCCGTCCGCCCCCTTGTAGATGATCGCCCCCGAAGGCCGCGCCGCGTTGTCCACCAGTGCCTTCGACCACGAACTGGCCGAGGTATGCACATCGATCGCCACCGCCGCCGCCTGCAACGGCGAAAATCCATAGTGGTCGTCCTGGGGGTGGAAGCTCTTGAGATGGCAGATCGGCGTCAGCCCCGGCCCCACCTCGAACCGATGCGCCCGCCCGCCAACGGTATAGTCATAGGCCACAGGCCAGCCATCCGCCCCAGGCACCAGGCTCATCCGGTCCGACCGCAGCACATGCAACTCGCCCGGCAGCGCCGTCATCCCCGGCACCGCCTCCAGATAGGCGTTCCCTGTCAACAGCAGATAGCCGTAAACCGCCTCGAACAACTCCGCCCGCCCCTGCGCCCCGTTGGGCCGCTTGATCAGGTCCAGCACCGGATGCAGATCATAGCGCCGCTCGGCATCCTGCAGGATCAGCGGCAGCGCCGCCGCCGCCTCGGAAATCAGCTTCACCGCCCGAAACCCTATCGGGTTGCCCTGAAACCCGGTCTTGCCCAGTGACACCACATCGCGCGGGCTCCACACCGTGCGCCCCGACCCGCCCCAGGCCACCACCCGCCCCGTCGCCGACGCCTTTTTCTCGGGCACAACCTCCGCCCCCCGACGCAAAAAATCGAACACCATCCGCCACCTCCTTTGCCCACGGGCAACAGTCCGCCCCCGCCGCAACCCCAGGGCCACCGCGCTGATCCGCTTTCATTCTGACAAAAATATCCCCGCCGGAGGCTCCGGCCTACCCCAGCGACCTGACCGTGGGGCGCCGATACGACTCGCCCGGCTCAACGATCAGATCGGTCAAGGCCCAGACCAGCGCATCCAGCCGGTCCGGGCTGCCCTTGCCCAGATAGCCGCGCGTCGTCATCTGGCACATCTGGTCCTCCAGCGCCCCGAGCCCCCGCAAATGTGCCACCCGACCCTGCTCATACAGCGCCGCCACCGGCTCGGCGCGCAGCATCTTGCCCTTCGTCGCCCGCACCGCCCGATAGGGCACCAGCGGGTCGATGCCGTGGACCAGCGACTTCACCAGATCGCCGCCCTGGTTGACCTCCGCCACCAGCCGGTCCGCGCCATGCCGCTCCATCGCCGCCAGCGCCGCCCGCGCCCATTGCTCGGGGCTGGCCCCCTGCACGCTGGCATCCTCCAGCACCACCGCCCGCCAGGATTGCGGCGGCCCCTCGGTCACCGCACCCACCACGACGATCCCGCAGGCGTCAGACCCCTTGTGCCCCGTCACCGGCGGGTCGACCGCCACCACGATCCGCCCCAGCGGCGGCGCCTCACGCAAACGCCCCGCCTCCAGCATCGCCGTGGTCCACAACGCGCCGTCCACATCCTCGATCAGCAGCCCTTCCAGCTCTTGCTGCCCGCGCCGGGTGCCCGCATACCGCACCCGCACCTCTTCAAGGAACGAAGCCGCCAGATGCGCCCGGTTGGCATCGGTCGGCGCGTGCGTCATCACCGTCGACGGGTTCTTCAGGATCGCCTTCAGCACGCAGACATTCTGTGGCGTCGTCGTCACCACCTGCCGCGGATGGCTGCCCAGCCGCAGCGCGAACTGCAGCATGTCCCAGGTTTCCTCGGCCTTCTTCCACTTGGCCAACTCGTCCACCCAGGCCGCATCAAACTGCGGCCCGCGCAGGCTGTCGGGGTCATGCGCCGAAAACACCTGCGCCACCGCGCCATTGGGCCAGACCAATTGCCTGCGCGTCGATTGCCACTCCGGCTTGCGGTCGAACGGCGAACAGGCAAGGATACCGCTCTCGCCAAACACCATCACCTCGCGGACCTGATCCACCGTCTCGCCCACCAGCGCCACCCGCTTTGATCGTCCCGCGTCCGTCGGCCCCGCCCCTTCAACCTCGGCGCGCACCCATTCGGCCCCGGCGCGGGTCTTCCCCGCCCCGCGCCCGCCCATGATCACCCAGGTTTTCCACGCGCCCTCCGGTGGCAGTTGATGCGGCAGCGCCCAGAATTCGAAAATCCACGGCAGCGATGTCAACGCGTTGTCGCTCAACCCCGACAGAAAGTCGTCAATCTGGCCCGGCGTCGCGGAGGCAAGCCAGGCGGCGCCCGATTTCATCCCGCGCACCGTGTAGGTCGAGGCTGCCGGCTCCGACAGCCCCGGCAATTTGCTTGGCGAGTTTCTCAACGCGCGTCCTTTCTTCCATGACCATCTGCAACACGGTCTTCAGATCGCGCACCGCCTGCCCGGCGATTTTCGCGTCATCGAACCGTCCCGATTTGACCGCACGGATGGCGCGGACCAGATCTTCGGCAGTTTCGCGGTATAGTTCCAACGTTGCCGCCAGCAGATCGACCGGCGGCTCCTCTCCAGCGGAGAATTTGATTGTCATCGCTTGCTCAACCCGCCTCTCATGCCATTCCGCACGAGAGAAACGGAAAAGCGGCGCCGGATTGCCCCGTGCCGCTTGCCCACCTCTTCTAGCATGTCACAAGTGATACTTTGAACCGGTCGCAAAGTCAAATGGAAAATCGAACGGGATCAAAGGCTTGGCGCGCGCCGCGTTAATGGTTTGGTAACATCGGTCCTTACGGAGACAGCGCCGGCAGCGGCCGCACCACCCCCAGATCAACCTCGATCAGCGGTCCTTGCAAAATCTGCTGGCGGGTGTTGGCCCAGGCATGCGGCACCGACCACACCCCGTCGTCCGGCGCGCCGATCGGCACCGCCAAGGCTGCATCGTCCACCACCGCATAGCCGATGCGGAACACCGCCGTCCGCGCCCGGTCGCTGGCCGCTCCCGTCGCGGGCTTGCCATAGGGCGGCAAGGTCAGGATCGGAACCAGCACCACCGCCCGCCCCTCGAGCTTGGCTCCGGGCCGCAGCACCCGCACATAGGGCACCTCGGGGCTTTCCACGTCGCGGTCCGGCGGCAGCGGTGCCAGCACCTTTTCGACACGCAGCACGTATTCCGACGTCACCGTGATGTAGGCCCGGTCGGGGTCCACCATCCGCTGGCCGTTTGGCAAGGTCAGGAACAGCCGGTCGAACACCACGATGTTGCCCGCCGTCCGGTTTTCCACCGCATACACCGCAGTCAGGTGATCCTCGGCCTGCACCCAGTCTTGCGTCAGGATCACGCTGTCACTCATCGCCGGTCCCCCAGATGCCATCACCGCCCACAGCCATAGCCATTTCAATACCGCGGCCGCGGCGGCAAGCCCAGATCGGCCCGCAGCTTGTTCTCGGACGGGTCCTTGTTCTGGTAGGGCGGCAGGCCGACCGCCTGCTTTTCGCGGTTCCGTATGCCGCCGCTTTCACCCGGCACCTGCTGGCCCTTGCTCGCATCGTCGGCATGCACCAACTCGTGGCCCAGCCCCACTTCGGGCGGCCGCGTCATCCACGGCTCGGACCCGTCGTCGATCTGCGTGGTGTTGGGGTTGTAAGAGACCGTCGACCCGGACCCCGATCCGTTCGTTCCGTCGGGCTTGACGAAGCGGTCGTTCGGACTGTCATAGCCGCATTCGTTGCCGCCCGAGGTTTCCTGGATCGTGACCTTCTTGTTGCCCGCATCAATGCTGTCAAGCAGCTTGTCCCCCGTCGGCGTCGCGCTCAGCTTGGCCAGATCGGCGACGACCCGGTCCCGAAACGCCTGCGACCCCTTGATGGTAATGTTGTTGCCGACCTGCGTCACCGCCTCGCCCGAGGGGGTGACGACCTGCGTCACCGGCAGTTCAGGATCAATATCCGGCGCACCGGGCGGCGAGGGCAACGATGGCGGCGACGGTGGCGCCGGAATGCCCACCATCCCGATCAGCACCGTCGGACAGCAGGGCGGCAGGATGACACCGCCCTTTGCCGTCGGGTCCAGCATCCGTGCGGCCGGCAGACCCATGATCAGCACCGTCGGAGAGCCGAAGGCGATCATGTCCGGCACGATCGGCGGAATGCAGACGCAAAGATCGGTCATCCGCGCCGCCGGCAATCCGCCGATCAGCACGGTCGGGGCACCGATTGCCACGATCGGCAGCGGTGCGCCCATGCAGATCGGACAGGTGTGCATGTCCGTCAGTCTGGCCGCAGGAAACCCCATGAGCAAAATCCCATCACCAAATGCCGCAGCCTAAGCCCGACCCGGTCATCCCGTCAAGCAGCGCCCTAGTCCTGCACTCCGGTGGCACCGTCCTGCCCCTGCTCGGCCTCGATGATCCGCCAGGCCGCGACATTCTCGTTATGCTCCTCCAGCGTCACCGCAAACGCGTGCCCGCCAGAGCCGTCCGCCACGAAGAACAGATAGGGCGTCGCATCGGGGTTCAGCGCCGCCTCGATCGACAGCGCCCCCGGATTGGCAATCGGCGTCGGGGGCAACCCGTCGATGACATAGGTGTTCCAGGGCGTTTCGCGCCGCAACTCGCTTTGCCGCAGGCCGCGCCCCAGCACGCCCTCTCCCTTGGTGATGCCATAGATCACCGTCGGGTCGGTCTGCAGCTTCATCGCCTTTGCCAGCCGGTTGATGAACACGCTGGCCACCTGCTTGCGCTCTTGTGCGACACCGGTTTCCTTTTCGACGATCGAGGCCATCACCAGCGCCTCTTCGGGCGTGGCATAGGGCAGCCCTTCGGCCCGCGCGGCCCACAGGTCGGCCAGAACGCGGGTCTGCCGCGCCGTCATTTCGGCCAGCAGCACCGCCCGGTCCGCCCCGCGGTCAACATCATAGCTGTCGGGCGACAGGCTGCCTTCCGGCGGCACCGCCTCGATCGCGCCCTCCAGGAAATCCGCCCGCTTCAGCGCATCCACCACCTGCCAGCTTGTCACGCCCTCGGCCAGGGTGATGCGCCACCGCAGCCCCGCCTCTTCCTTGGCCGCCAGGTATTCCGCCGGCAACGCCTCGGCCACCGGATCGAACTTCACCACCTCGACATAGCGGTTGGTGGCAGGGTCCAGTTCGCGCAGCACGATATCCGCCGCCGCGACCCCGATGCGGTAGTTGACCTCGCGCCCGCAGGTCGACTGCCCGCCCGCCGTCAGCACGTCCAGCACCTGCGTCATCGACGCGCCCGGCGTCAGCAGATACGACCCGAACTTCAGCCCCCCGGCCCGGTCCGAATAATCCGCACCTATGCGGAACACCCGCGCGTCCTGAATGGCACCCTCTTCGGCCAGTGACCGGCTGACAGCACTCAGCGAGGCGCCGCGCTCAACCTTGAAACAGATCGCCTGGGTCAGCGGCCCCGGCCCGGTATACATCTCGCGCCCCCAGGCCAGCAGCCCGGCCACCACCACCAGCACGACGATGAACAGCGTCAGCGCGTTCGAGGCGAGTGACCGCCACATCAGACCACACGTCCCAGCACAAGGCTGGCGTTGGTTCCGCCAAAGCCGAACGAATTGCTCAGCGCCACGTCGATCCGACGCGTGACGGCGACGTTTGCGGCAAGGTCCAGCTTCGGCAGCACCGCCGGGTTGTCAAGGTTGATCGTCGGCGGCGCCACCTGATCGCGCATCGCCAGCACACAGAAAATCGCCTCCACCGCCCCCGCAGCCCCCAGAAGATGCCCGATGCTCGATTTGGTCGAACTCATCGTCGCGCCCGCCGCCGCATCGCCCAGCAGCCGCTCGACAGCGCCCAGCTCGATCGTGTCGGCCATGGTCGAGGTGCCATGCGCGTTGATGTAATCCACCTGATCGGGCCGCAGCCCGGCCCGCTTCAGCGCCGCCTGCATCGACCGGTAGCCGCCATCGCCGTCCTCGGACGGTGCCGTGATGTGATAGGCATCGCCCGACATGCCATAGCCCAGCACCTCGGCATGGATCCGGGCCCCGCGCGCCACGGCATGTTCATAGGCTTCCAGCACCACCACACCCGCCCCCTCGCCCATTACAAATCCGTCGCGGTCCGCGTCGTAGGGGCGGCTCGCCTTGGTCGGATCATCGCTGCGTTTGGTCGACAATGCCTTGCAGGCGTTGAACCCGGCAATGCCGATCTCGCTGATCGGCGATTCCGCGCCCCCCGCGACCATCACATCGGCATCGCCCCACTGAATAAGCCGGGCCGCGTCGCCAATCGCATGTGCCCCGGTCGAACACGCCGTGACCACCGCATGGTTCGGCCCCTTGAAGCCAAAGCGGATGCTGACGTGACCCGAGATCAGGTTGATCAGCGCCCCCGGAATGAAGAACGGGCTGACCCGCTTCGGTCCCCGCTCCTTGATCAGCACCGCCGTCTCGGCAATCGACGACAACCCGCCGATGCCCGACCCGATCATCACGCCGGTGCGGCAGCGCTCCTCTTCGGACGCAGGCTCCCAGCCTGAATCCCGCACCGCCTGCACCGCGGCGGCCATGCCATACAGGATGAAGTCATCGACCTTGCGGCGGTCCTTCGGCTCCATCCAGTCATCGGGGTTGAAGGTGCCGTCGGCGCCGTCGCCCACCGGAATTTCGCAGGCGTACTGCGTCACCACGTTGGACGCATCGAACCGCGTGATCGGCCCCGCGCCCGATTGGCCCGCCAGCAGCCGGGCCCAGGTATGCTCGACCCCGCAGGCCAGCGGTGTCACCATTCCCAGGCCCGTGATGACCACTCGACGCATTGCCACTTCCCCCCGACCGCCTGTCAATCAGGGCCGGGTGATACACGCCCCGGCTGCCCCGTGCAACACGAGCCCGCACCGGCCCCTGACCCCGCGGATCACAGCTCCGGGAATTGCCGCCCGGCCCTCTTGACGCTGCACCTGCATCGTCTATGTCTGAATGAACGTTCATTCTCGTCAGGCCAGCCTTCCGTGCAGATGTCCCACATTCCCACTGCGGACCAACGCAGCGCCGACATCCTGGCGTCGGTGCGCAGCACGTTTGCCCAAAAAGGCTTCGACGGCGCTTCGATGCAGGATCTGGCCCGCGCGGCCGGGATGAGCGTCGGCAACTTCTATCGCTATTTCCCGTCGAAAGCCGCGATTGTCGATGCGCTGATCGCGCTTGATCTGGCCGAGATGGAGGCCGACTTCCGTCTTGTCATCGACTCTCCGCGCCCGATCGAAACCCTGCGCCAGATGCTGCGGGAGCATATTCCCCGGCATCAATGCGCACATGACGGCCAGCTTTGGGCCGAGATTACGGCAGCCGCCCTGCGCCGACCCGAAATCGGCGCGGCGGCCTTCCGGATGGAAACCACGATCGCCGGCTACCTGACCGGGGTGTTCGCCGCCGAAACCAGCCTTCCGCGACATGAGGCAGAGCGCCGATTTTCCGCCCATGCGATGTTCATCATCATGCTGGTCAAGGCCTCTGCGGCGCTTGAAACCGGAACAAACGGCGATTTGGAACATCTGAATGCCCTGATCTTCCGTAGTATTGATCAAACGCTGGACGAGATTGCCAGCTTTACCCTGAAAGACTGACCGATGCGCGCCCTGATCCTGTCCCTTGCCCTGATTGCCCCGACGGTGTTCGGCCTGCCGGCCTTTGCCCAGACCGAAACCACCGAACAGCCCGCCCCGCCCAGCCTGCCCGCGATCACCGTAAGCGAGGTCGCGTTGCAGCGGCTGACCGACCGGGTGTTGGCCTCGGGTCTGGTCGGCCCGGTCGAACAGGTGGCGGTCCAGCCGCTGATCGAGGGGCAGCCGATCGAAAAGCTGCTGGCCGATGTCGGCGACACCGTCGAGGCCGGACAGGTGCTGGCCGTGCTGTCAAAAACCTCGCTCGAACTGCAGAAAAGCCAGTTTCAGGCCTCGCTTGCCTCGGCCCGCGCCACTGTTGCCCAAGGCGATGCCCAGCTGGTGAACGCGCAAAGCTCGGCGGACGAGGCCAACCGCGTCGCCACCCGCAGCGCCGCATTGCAGCAGCAGGGCACCGTTTCGCAGGCCGCACTCGACCAGACCCAATCGGCCGCCATTTCCGCCACCTCAGGCGTCACCGTCGCCGTCCAGTCGCTCGAGGCGGCGCGGGCGCAACTGTCGTTGGCCGAGGCGCAACTTGCCAACATCGACCTGCAACTGTCGCGCACCCAGGTTGTGGCCCCGGTGTCGGGCGAGATCGTGCAGCGCAACGCCCAGATCGGCTCCATCGCGTCGGCGGCGGGTCAGGCGATGTTCACCCTTGTCCGCGATGGCGAACTTGAACTGCTGGCCGACATCGCCGAGGCCGACCTGATCCGCCTTGCCGTCGGGCAGACCGCAAAGCTCAGGATTGCAGGCTCGTCGACCGAATTGACCGGCTCTGTCCGTCTGGTGGAGCCGACGATCGACTCGGTCACCCGGCTGGGCCGCGCCCGCATCCTGATCGACGACGAAACCGGCGTCCGCTCCGGCATGTTCGTGGAGGCCGAGGTTCTGGTGTCCGAACACGAAAGTCTGGCCGTGCCGGTCACCGCAGTGGGGGCCGCATCGAAGGCTCCGACCGTGATGAAGGTGGTCGACGGGGTCGTTTCGCAGATCGACGTGGCCGTCGGCATCCGTGACGCCGGCTGGGTCGAAATCACATCCGGCCTGGTCGCCGGCGACCTTGTGGTGACCAAGGCCGGCGCGTTCGTGCGCAACGGCGACCAGATCAACCCAATTCCTGCCTCGACGAATTAAAGGGATAGACAGATGAACTTCTCCGCCTGGTCCATCCGCAACCCGATTGCGCCGCTGCTTGGGTTCTTCATTCTGATGATCCTCGGCTGGCAGTCATTCAACGCCCTGCCCATCACCCGGTTTCCGTCCATCGACATTCCGCTGGTCGCGGTCACGGTGGTCCAGCCCGGCGCCGCCCCGGCCGAGATGGAAACCCAGATCACCAAGGTCATCGAAGACGCGGTCGCCGGCCTCACCGGGGCCAAGAACATCACCTCGAACGTCGTTGACGGGCTGTCGACCACCGCCGTCGAATTCTCTCTGGACATCCCGACCGACAAGGCCGTGCAAGAGGTAAAGGACGCCATCGACGGCATCCGCGGCGACCTGCCCGGTTCGGTCGATGCGCCCATCGTGACCCGGATCGACGTCGAGGGTCAGGCGATCATGACCTTTGGCGTGTCGGCGCCCGACATGACCATCGAAGAGGTGTCGTGGTTCGTCGACGATACCGTCAAACGTTCGCTTCAGGGCCGCCCCGGCGTGGGCCGGGTTGACCGCTACGGCGGGGCAGACCGGGAAATCCGCGTCGAGCTCGATCCGGCCAAGCTTGACAGCTGGGGCATCACCGCCCAGGCCGTCAGCGCGCAGTTGCGTGCCACCAACACCAACATCGGCGCAGGCCGCTCCGAAATCGGCTCGGGGGAACAGGCGATCCGCCTGCTTGGTGATGCAGCCACCGTCGAAGGTCTGGCCGCGACCACCATCGCCCTGCCGTCGGGGCGTCATGTGGTGCTGTCTGATCTGGGTCAGGTCATTGATACCTATGAAGAACTGCGGTCCTTCTCGCGGCTGAACGGCGAACAGGTGGTCACCTTCGCCGTGTTCCGCTCCAAAGGCGCATCCGAGGTTTCGGTCGCCGAAGTCGTCAACACCGTGCTGGATGACATCCGCGGCCAGAACCCCAACGTCGCCATTTCGCTGGTGGACGAGACGGTGTTCTACACCTATGGCAACTACGAAGCCGCGATCCACACCCTGCTTGAAGGCGCGATCCTCGCCGTTCTGGTGGTGCTGTTGTTCCTGCGCAACTGGCGCGCCACGCTGATCACCGCCGTCGCCCTGCCGCTGTCCGCCGTGCCGACCTTCTGGGCGATGGACATGCTTGGCTTCTCGCTCAACCTCGTGTCGTTCCTCGCCATCACGCTGGCAACCGGCATTCTGGTGGACGACGCGATCGTCGAGATCGAGAACATCGCGCGGCACATCCGAATGGGCAAGACCCCCTATCGCGCCGCCATCGAGGCGGCCGACGAGATCGGCCTCGCTGTCGTCGCCACCACCTTCACCATCATCGCGGTGTTCGTGCCGGTGTCGTTCATGGCGGGGATTCCGGGGCAGTATTTCCGACAATTCGGCCTGACCGTCGCCATCGCCGTCGCCTTCTCTTTGCTGGTGGCCCGCCTCATCACACCGATGATGGCCGCCTATCTGATGAGCACCAAGGACGCAGGCTCGGAACACGGCAACCGCGACGGGTTCGTCATGAAGGGCTACCTTGCCTTCGTGAAGTTCACCACCTCGTCGCCGCGCCTGATCGGCCGCATCCGGTTTCCGATGTATTACGCGACGCTTGTCGGCGCCATCGGCATCCTGATCGTCTCGGTCTACTACATGCTTCAGGTGCCCGGCTCGTTCCTGCCGCCCGAGGATGTCAGCCGCGTCTCGATCTCGGTCGAACTGCCGCCGGGCTCCACGCTCGAGGAAACCGACCGCACCACCACCGCGATGGTCGAGGCGATCAAGGATATTGAGTGGATCGACAACATCTTTGTCCTCGGCGGCTCCTCGCCAAGCGGGTCGCTCGACATCCGGCGGGCATCGGTCACCGTGCTTCTGGACAAGCTCGATCACCGGCTGCTTTTGAAGCTGTCGGAAACCGGCCGCAAGATTCCGCTGCTCGGCGGCCTGGTGCCGGTGGTCGAAAACAAGGGCCGGACCGTTCCGCAGGATCAGATCGAGGCCGAGATTTTCCGCAGGCTGGAATCCATCCCAGACATCCGCGCGTTCAAGCTGAACGACCGTGGCGAGCGTGACCTGTCGTTCTCGGTGCTGGCCGAAAACGAGGCCGACCTGAACGGGGCCGTGGCGGCCCTGGAAGAGGCGCTGCGCGGTGACCCCGCGCTGGCCAACGTCGCCTCCGAAGGTGCCCTGCCCCGCCCGGAAATCCAGATCACCCCGCGCGCCGAAGAGGCCGCCCGTCTGGGCATCACCACCGAACAGATCGCCGGGGTGGTCCGCGTGGCCACCATCGGCGACACCGACGGCGCGCTGGCCAAACTCTCGATCGACAACCGGCTGGTGCCGATCCGCGTCCGGCTTGACACCGCCTCCCGCGAGGATCTGGCCCGCATCTCGGCGCTCAAGATCACGACCTCGACCGGCGCTGCGGTGCCGCTGTCGGCAGTGGCCGACATCCGCATCGGTGAAGGCCCGTCGACCGTCACCCGCCTCAATCGCGAACGCCGCGCCATCATCGGTGCCAACCTGCCGGTCGGGGTTGCACTTGGCACCGCCTCGGCCCGGTTCAAGGAAATCGCCGACGCCACACCCCTGCCGCCCACCGCCCGGTTGCAGGAATCCGGCGACGCCGAAATTCAGGCAGAGTTGTTTGCCAGTTTCGGTCAGGCAATGATCTTGGGCCTGATGCTGGTGCTGACGGTGCTGATCCTGCTGTTCAAGTCGGTGCTGCAGCCCTTCACCATCCTGCTTTCGTTGCCGCTTGCCATCGGCGGTGTCGCCGCAGCCTTGCTGCTCACCAACGCCGCGCTGTCGATGCCGGTGCTGATCGGTATCCTGATGCTGATGGGAATCGTGACCAAGAACGCCATCCTGCTGATCGACTTCATCATCGAGATGCGCCACCAGGGCCTTCCCCGCATCACTGCGGTGATGGAAGCGGGCCACAAGCGCGCCCGCCCCATCGTCATGACGTCGATCGCCATGGCGGCGGGCATGCTGCCCTCGGCGCTCGGGGTCGGTGAAGGCGGCTCGTTCCGCGCACCGATGGCCACGGCGGTGATCGGCGGCATCATCGTCTCGACGGTGCTGAGCCTCGTCATCGTGCCGTCGTTCTATCTGATCATGGATGACCTGAGCTGGCTTCTGAGCCGCATGTTCAGCCGCCTGTTCGGCCCGAAAGAGGACGAGCCCGAGTCGCCCGAAGCCACGGTGCTGGCCGAACGCATCGCGCTGCTCGCGGCCGAGCAAAGCTCGCTGCGGGACCGGCTGCAGGGGCTGGAACAGCCGCGACAGCGGCCCCCCGGTGCTTTGCAAGCGGCAGAGTGATTGCCAAAGGGGGCGCGGATCACTCCCCGCCCCTTTTGCCTGTGGCGCCAAAGCAAAAGGGCACCCCGAAGGATGCCCCTGTTCCGAACGTCCGACGCGTGTCAGGCGGCTTCGGTAATGAACTTCACGGCGTCGCCGAAGGTCTGAATGGTTTCGGCCGCGTCATCCGGAATCTCGATCCCGAATTCCTCTTCGAACGCCATGACCAGTTCGACCGTGTCGAGGCTGTCAGCGCCAAGATCGTCGATGAACGACGCATTCTCGGTCACCTTTTCGCCGTCGACGCCCAGATGGTCGACGACGATCTTCTTCACGCGGTCAGCGATGTCGCTCATGTCACTTCCTTTTTCACCGTTGCGGGACTGGCCCTGCTGTCGTTCCTGCCCTCGCGGGCCCTGTTTCCGCGCGCCGGACCCCCGTCAAAGGATGCAGCGCGGCTTGTCGCGGGCCTATAACAAGGCCCGCCCCGCATGGCAACAGCGCAATCGCGCCGCACCCGCTACAGCATATCGCCGCCGCCGTTGATGTCCAGCGTGGCGCCCGTCACATAGGCCGCCTCGACGCTTGCCAGATACAGCACCGCCGCGGCCACCTCGTGCGGCGTCCCCATCCGCCCGGCCGGAACCCCGGCAAGGATCTTGCCGCGCTGCTC
>Ga0105048_10010613_pt1 | contig 14585 bp, 11 predicted proteins | sample MAT05_FD_78382 | JGI IMG/M metagenome (GOLD analysis project Ga0105048, IMG submission 78382) | Freshwater microbial communities from Lake Fryxell liftoff mats and glacier meltwater in Antarctica - MAT-05 | ecosystem: Environmental > Aquatic > Freshwater > Ice > Liftoff microbial mat | place...
AAACACCTTCCCAGGTTCAACTTTCCTTGGGCCGAAGTTCTCTCCCTCGCGGTAGTAGATCGTGTCGTGTGATTTGTCGCCCAGTTGTTCGACCCACAATTCGCAGGTTGAAAATGCACGCTCGTCTTCGGGGCTGCACTTGCCTGGAACATTTTCGCGTGGCATCGGCTTGCCGTTGATGAATACTTGGTTCATTCGGACTTCAACGATGTCGCCTGGAAGGCCCACAACACGCTTGATGTAGTCAATGGAGGGATCGTTTGGGTATTTAAATACGATCACATCCCCCCGTTTTGGAATGCCGAAATCTATGACTTTCTTGTCCGTGAACGGCATGGTGACGCCGTAAGAGAACTTCGCGACGAAGATATGATCGCCCACCAGCAAAGTTGGGATCATTGACCCAGATGGGATCTGAAAGGCTTCAACAACAAAAGCACGTAGGAAGATAGCGATGCCTACGGCAACACCTATCGACTCTGCGTATTCGCGTAATGCAGATTTTCGCGCAAACGAAAGATGTTTGGTCATCCTCTCATCAAGGCCAATAAGTGCCTCGCGTAGTTTGTCGAGCTCAGGTGTCTTCAACGCCGTATCAACGCCCTGCATGTACATTTGCAGTTCTTTAGTGGCCGACTCTGGAACCAAGTATCCACGGCGTTTTAGGATGCGGCGGCATTCGGCCAACGCATGCCTGGCCTCAAGCTGGGTTCGCTTGAGCAATCGCTGATTTTGCCAATTTGTAATGAATCCGCTCATGCGTCTGCTCGCTCTTTAATCGACCTTCAAAATGGCCAAGAAGGCCTCTTGGGGAATGTCAACGCTGCCAACCTGTTTCATGCGTTTCTTTCCCTCTTTTTGCCGCTCGAGCAACTTACGCTTACGCGAGATATCACCGCCGTAGCACTTGGCCGTAACGTTCTTACGCAAAGCCTTGATTGTTGTTCGCGCGATAACTTTCGAGCCAATCGCTGCTTGAATGGCAACATCGAACTGTTGTCTAGGAATCAGCTCCTGCATCTTTTCGCAAAGGTCGCGTCCTTTTTCGTAGGATTTGTCGCGGTGAACAATCGCTGACAGTGAATCGACCTTCTCATTGTTGACCAAAAGGTCAAGGCGAACCAGATGGGCAGGCTTATAGTCGTTAGGTTCATAGTCCATGCTGGCGTAGCCACGGGAACTTGACTTAAGCTTGTCGAAGAAGCCGTAAACGATCTCGGTCAACGGCATGTCGTAGCGAATGATCACGCGAGACGCGCTGATGTATTGCAAACCAGTTTGTTTGCCTCGGCGATCTTCACACAACTTCAAGATCGCACCTATGTATTCAGGCGGAGTGTGAATGGTGCAAGCAATGATCGGCTCATCCACCCTTTCGATGTCACCTTCAGTGGGCAACTTCGCCGGGTTGTCGAGTTCAATGACTTCCCCAGTGGATCGAAGCACCACACGAAACCGAACAGTTGGTGCGGTGGTGATGAGATCAAGATCGAACTCTCGTTCCAAGCGTTCCTGCACAATTTCCATATGCAGAAGGCCTAGAAAACCACAGCGAAATCCGAACCCCAACGCTTCAGAGGTTTCCGGTTCCCATGAAATAGAAGCGTCGTTGAGATGCAGCTTTTCAAGGGCATCTCGCAGATCGCTGTACCGAGCGGAATCAACCGGAAAAATACCCGCGAATACCATCGGCTTGGCAGGCTTGAACCCGTCCAACGGAACCTCGCAGCGGCGGCCGGTTTCTGTAATCGTGTCGCCAACCCGCGCCAAAGCAACGTCTTTGATGGCCGCCGTAATGAAACCCACTTCTCCAGGGCCAAGCTCCGGGACTTCGCGGGCAAACGGAGCGAACGCGCCAATGGTCTGAAGCTCGAAATCGCGACCTGCGGACCACAACAGGATTTTCTGCCCGTGCTTGATGGTGCCTTCGAAAACGCGCACCAACATCACAACGCCGCGGTAAGTGTCGTACCAGCTGTCCAGCAGCAACACTTTCAAAGGTCCGTTGGGATCTCCCGTGGGAGGTGGAACCTTTGCAATAATGGCTTCCAAAATTTCGCTGACGCCACGACCATCTTTGGCGGACGTTAAGATCGCTTCACTGGCATCAATACCAATAACGTCTTCAATCTGTTGGCGAACGCCTTCTGGATCTGCTGCGGGAAGGTCAATCTTGTTGAGCACCGGCACGATCGCGAGGTTGAGTTCAACAGCCATGTAAACGTTGGCCATCGTCTGCGCTTCAACGCCCTGCGAAGCATCGACAACCAACAAGGCGCCTTCACATGCCTTCAAGGACCGAGACACTTCGTAGTGAAAGTCAACGTGGCCAGGGGTATCGATGAGGTTCAACTCATAGGTCTCGCCGTCTTTGGCCTTGTACATCAAGCGAACCGTCGCCGCTTTGATCGTGATGCCACGCTCACGCTCAAGGTCCATGCTGTCCATGAACTGTGCGCGCTGCTCGCGCGATGTCAGTGCGCCGGTCTCGTCTAACAAGCGATCCGCAAGCGTGGATTTGCCATGGTCAATGTGGGCGATAATTGAAAAGTTACGGATTAGCCGCGTTTCGATGGTCACAGAGTTCTACTTGCGCAAGCGAGGGGTGGGAAAATGTCCTACTTCGACTTTGGCATATTTAGCAAGAGTTGCTGCTGTCCGGGCAGGTTGTGCTTTTCCCGTTCCAACATCAAATCGATGCCTTGACGGATATATTCCGCCACGGGCACCTTCGTGCGGTCATGCAAGGCCTTCAGAAGTTCATTCTGTTCGGGCGTGATGTAAACGGTCGTGGAGATCTTGTTCCGCGCCATGGCCGAGACCATGCATGACCATATGTGAATAGTCAAAGGGGCAAAATTTCCCTCGAGTCCGTGTGCATTCTCTTGATGCCGCGGGGCTTTCGCCTTACCGTAGGCGTCATGATGCAAAGCGATTTCGGGGCCGTAGCGAGCAATGGCCGTTTTAGGTCTCCTATTTTGTTGGGGTCGGCCCTTCTGGCTGGGTTGGTCACTGTCGGCTGCGGAGGCTCCCAAAAGACGGGAACGGCCAGTGCTGCCACCACCGCTGCCGACGCTTGGGGCACCGCAAACGTTGACCGTAGCCGGTGCAAAGAAGGTGGCAAGCAAGTTGTCACAGCGGATACCAACCAAGACGAAAAACCCGACGTCTGGAAGTTTTATGCCGAAGCTGCCGGTGGCCAGGCTTTGACCTGCAAACAAGTGGACCTCAACGTCGATGGCAAAGTCGATTTGGTTGATCACTACGGCGCCGACCAGAAGGTCGAAATGTCGGAATTCGACTTGGATTTCGACGGCCGCTTTGATCAGACCGTCTTTTTCAACGCTGGGAAAAAGCATCGACTTGAACGAGACATGGATTTCAACGGCAAGCCTGATTACGTTGAATTCTACGAGAACGGCAAAGTGGTTCGCATCGAACGCGATTCCAACGGCGATGGCCGCGTAGATGAGTGGCAATACTACGAAAACGGTAAACTCGACCGAATCGGTTACGATACCAAAGGCACAGGCAAGGCCGACAAGTTCGACCGCGCTCCTGAGGAAACCGCAGCAGCAACACCAGAACCCTCTCCAGCGGCCGCTCCAGCAGGTGTAGAGCCCCCTGCAGGCACCCAGCCTCCTGCAGCTCCCTAAACTGCGCTTAGGCCCCTGGGGCTTAGGTCGAAAGAAACAAAAAGGCCGAAGGACACTGGTTCCTTCGGCCTTTTTGTTATTGGGTTGTTTTCTGTGGTGGATCAGGGACTCGAACCCCGGACCTCGCGCGTATGAAACGCATGCTCTAACCAACTGAGCTAATCCACCGAAAGGGAGACGCGATTTTGCTCAAGGGTTTGGTTCTGTCAAGAGTTTCGCGACGATTCGCGCACTTGTGGGCGGCTTTCCTTGACGGTTCCATGGCCGCGCCCTTATAAATCTTCCCAGGCATGCGTCTTTACAGCACGAAAATACCGCTCATTGGTTCCGAGGTCATCAAGGCCCTTTTGGAAGACGAAGCGATTGCGGTAAGCGATCGTGGAGAGGCGGAACTCGATGTTCAGGCCGTCCTAAAGGAATACTTGAGGCTGGACCGAGAAATTACCGACAAGGCCAAAGACCTTCTGCAAAGCAAGGGCCTGCCCTACGAGCAGTTTGGCCGCATTAAGCGCTCCATCGCCGAAGAAAAGAAGTTTGCGCTCGGTGACGAAGGCCTCACTTGGATCACTGACCAGCTGATCGAATCTCTTTTGAACTCACCCCACATCGATGAAGTGTTCGTCGAAGATTCTGTCTTGCGTCGCACAATGGTCCAAGTGATCAAGCGCCACATGGCAGCCGATGGCGAATTGGATGTGGAAGTTCGACGCCGCATCAAGAACATGGAAGAGGGCACAGCCACGTGGGAGGTCGAGTACTCAAAGGCACTTGAGCAGATCAAGCGCAACCGCGGTTTGGATTAGTTCCGAACTGGCGACCAACTCTCCCTAGGGCAGTCTCCCTTTTGCCCTACCCCAACCTCGCGAGCGCAGTGTCGACATAGGAATCAATGCGCCCTTCGAGAATCGCCTGCCGGGCACCGCGAACCAGATCCAAGTAAAACTGCAGGTTGTGCAGCGTTGCCAACCGGTAGTAAAGGATCTCCTTTGCCCTGAACAAATGGGACAAGTACGCCCTGTTGTAGCGAGTGCAAGCCTCGCATGGGCAGCCTTCCACCACCGGCCTTCGATCGGTCTTGTGCGCCGCATTGCCAATGTTCAGGTGGCCGTCTGGGGTAAACAGATGACCATTGCGTGCGTTGCGCGTGGGCATCACGCAATCGAACATGTCGATGCCTGCCCGAATGCAAATCAAAAGGTCACGAGGCGTGCCCACTCCCATTAAGTAGCGAGCGCGATCGCGGGGCATCAGTGGCGCCATGGCCTTGACCACTTCATGCATTATTGGTGGAGGCTCACCTACGGAAAGTCCTCCCAGGGCCATCCCATCAAAACCAAGCGGCGCCATCTGTTCCAAGTGGCGTTGGCGAAGATCAACGTGGGTTCCTCCTTGAACAATGCCGAAACGTAGCTGCCCGGGTGCGGGAGCCACGGTAAGGCAACGGTGGGCCCATCGGGTGGTCCTGTCCATTGCGGCTATTACCGCTTCTCGGGGAGCATCCGCGGGCGGGCACTCATCAAAGGCCATGGCGATGTTGCTGCCCAATTGGGATTGGATCTGCATCGCGCTTTCCGGGGTGAACCTTTGCGCGCTACCGTCGATATGGGATTGAAAAGTAACCCCGTCGTCGTCGATCTTGCGCCGCGCTGCCAAGCTGAAGATCTGGTAGCCGCCAGAATCAGTCAGGATGGCACCCTTCCACGACATGAAACCGTGAAGTCCACCCAAATCCGAGATGAGTTCAGCACCAGGACGCAGGGCCAAGTGATACGTGTTGCCCAAAATGATTTGGGCGCCCAGCGTTTCCAGGTCCCCGCTTGATAGGGATTTGACCGTGGCCTGGGTGCCAACGGGCATGAACACCGGCGTCAGCACGTCGCCCCGAGGTGTATGAAGCCTGCCAGCGCGGGCGTTTCCGTCGCGAGCTTCTTCAATGAAAACTTGCGGGCTCATGGTGAACTCTTGCTTGTTTGTGGCCACGGCGAGATGAACATAGCGTCGCCATAGCTATAGAAACGGAATTTGGCGTCAATCGCAGCGCGGTAGGCCGCCAGCGTCTTTGCCTGCCCGGCGAACGCAGACACCAACATCAGCAAAGTTGATCGCGGCAGGTGAAAATTCGTAAGCAGATCGGTCACGATCTGGAAGGAATCACCCGGCTTGATGAAGATGTCGGTTGAACCTGCGCCAGGGGCAAAGCCTTTGCAGGCCGAGCCTTCCAAAGTGCGCACCACGGTTGTTCCCACGGCTACAACAGGCCTGCCTTCGGCTTTCGCCCGAACGATGGCCTCAAAACTGGCTTTCGGAATGTCGTATTGCTCGAAATCCATTCTGTGTTCGTTGATATTGTCGACTTGCACAGGGCGAAAGGTACCGGGCCCGACGTGCAAGGTCACCGTAACGACTTCGTGCCCCCGGGCCCGAATTTCGTCGAGCAACTCCGGCGTGAAATGCAGGCCTGCCGTTGGTGCGGCTACAGCACCCGGGACCTTCGCAACAACTGTTTGGTAGCGGTCCAAATCGTGTGCCGTTGTCGTATCGCGAGACGGCTCTTGGCCGGCGTCCTGCATCTCTAAACGCCTTTGAGCCTCAATGTAGGGAGGCAGCGGCACCCTGCCGAACACGTTGGCGGCGTCCAAAACGCTGGCGTAACTGTGGCTTTGTAGGGCCACTTTGTAACTACCCTGGGTTCCTGGTCCAAGCACCCGCCCTGTGAAGTCTGGAGCAATCTGCAGCTCCATGCCCTCTGCTTTCGCCCCCAACCCCTTGGCCATGACCTCCCAGGTCTGTTGGAACCCATGTCCAACCATACGATCTGGAGGGCTCTCCTCGGGCAACGGGCGAACCAGCAGCAATTCCACCTTTCCTCCCGTTGGCTTGCGTGCGTCTAACCTTGCGGGTATGACGAGGGTGTCGTTCAGGACCAACACGGACTTCGGACGAAGCAATTCCCCGAAGTGCTTGAAAACACTAAAGTTGAATCCTTCTCCATGTCGGTCCAGAATCAGCAACCGAGACGCATCCCGGGTTAATGCCGGGTGTGAAGCGATTTGTTCAGGTGGTAATTCGTAGTCAAAGTCGTCGATTCGCAGGTAGTATGCCCCCCGTTTTGGTAAAGCAGGATGACTTCCGTGGGTTCAAAAGCAATAGATATTGTCCATATCCCTGGCGACCCTCGTGGTTGGGCACCGTTTGAATTCCTTTTTCGAAGCCGCCAGGAGTTTTTCGACTCGTTCGAGATGACCGAAGATGGTGGTCTGGTTTTTTGCGCAACGCGGAGAAGACTACCACCCGGGTTTCCAGTCAAGGTCATGGTGCGTTTAGGCCGAAGACGGCCTCCCCTGCAGCTCGACGGAGCTGTTTCTTGGCGCCGCCCTGGCAAGCACGCTGACAAAGTGCGCGCTGGCGTGGGTGTGCAATTCGCAGAATCAGAACGACCTAAGCTCGATTTTGTTCACGAAGCCGCGCCCGTTGGCGATTCTGTTAAGAGCCGTCGTCGCCACGAACGAGTTCGCTTGGCATTGCCCGTTTCTTGGTGGTTTGAAGGAGAACAAGAACCTCGATTGGGTACCCTTCGCGATATTGGTCAAGGTGGTGCTTTCGTTGAAGCCACACAGCTTTCCGGGCGCGACGGCGAAATTGTTCTCGAGCTGGCTCCGCCTGGAGCCGGTCGCGCGATGTCGTTTTCGGGGCGCGTCGCTTGGACGGGCCGTTTGGGCGAAGAAACGGGATTTGGGCTTGAATGGCGCGCCCGTGATGCCGGTGGTGGACGGCGGATCAAAGAACTTGTCCGACGCCTGACTTCGTCGTCGTCTTAGGAACAGGCCGTCGGGCTACCAGGACACTGAAAGCGCGTAGAGAGTCCCGCCATTGGACAGAACGTAAAGTCGATGGTTGGCTTCGTCGATCGTCGGCGCCGCACACATGCCGCGGCCAGGGAAAAATGTTTGGCGCAGTCGGCCGGTGGCTCGATCAACAACGTACACGCCGGTTCGGCTGCCAGAAAACACAAGGTACGGACCAAGGCTCTGTGGAACCGTCACGGTGCCTGCGCCGCTAAGACCTCGCCTATACAGAACTCGTCCAGTGCGTCCATCAAGTGCGTGAAGGCCTTCTCGGGGAGCGACAAAATATATGTCGTTTCCATGCTTAAGGGGGCTCCCTGCGCCTTCAACAGGCAATCGCCACTTCACGAGACCATCTGTGGCACTGAGCCCGTAAACACCGCCCGAGTGTGAACCGGCAATCAACGTGTCCTGCACCATGACGGGCGTTGTATCGACGTCGACGTATTGGTTCGATCCAGATGCCAAGCTGCGTGCCCACTGTACGTCGCCGGTGGCAGGGCGGATTGACGTCAGAAAACCGTCGGAAAAGCCTGCGTAAAGGCTGTCACCAATGAGCCGCGGCGCAGCGTCGCCATGAATAGCAAATTCCTCGGGGCGTTCTCGCTCGTAGTCCCAAAGCCACTTTCCGTCTTTGGCAGTAAGCGCGTACAGGCGGCCTCGGTTGGTTGAAAAATAAAGGTTGTCACCTGCCAGTTCGGGGGCATTTAAGATCCCGCCTTCGGCTTGGTATCGCCACCGAACGGCGCCGTCGGCAGGATCAACCGCAAGCAGCTGGCCGTCGTTTGCACCAACATAAACAACCTTCCGGCCGGCATCGAAAAGCGCTTGGCTTTCGATCTGGGCCCCCGCCTGCACCTGCCAAAGGCGTTGGCCACTTTCAGTGGAATACGAGGATAGCTGTCGGTTCCGCGAACCTATAACAAGTTGCTTACCCACGAGCGCGCCGCTGGCACATTCTTGAGGCGCAGGTTCAAACAGTTCGTGGACGTGAACATCTGATCGCCAAAGCAGCGAAAGCACGCCGCCTGAAACCTGGCTCGCAGCCGGTCGCTCATAAGGGCGACGGACTGTAGACGACTGGCAAGCCGCCACCGCGATGACCATGCTGGCCCACAGTCCAGCACGGGTGCCGGGAGAACGAAGGCAAAGTGCCAAAGTAGACACTGTTTCAGTGGCTTGGAGCGACTCGCTCAAGGCGTGGCCGTGCCGGTGGTGGACTCGTCCAACAACGCCAGCCGCCGGGTTACTTCCTCACGCAAAGTCGTGTTCGGGAAGTCAGTGCTGATGGATTTGTAGATCTTTTTGGCCTCTTCGGCCTTCCCTTGGGTCTCAAGCAGACGACCCTTGGTGTACAAAGCGCGGTCAGCTAGGAACCCTTGGTGCGATTTTGAAGCCGCCGACAACTTATCAAGTGTTGCAATGGCCGCATCCACCTTGCCGCTCGCTTCTTGGGCCAAGGCCAAGCCGTCAAGCACCACCAGTTGAAGATTGCTATCAACCTCGCTGTTGCCGGAAAGCTCAACGTACAAAGCCGTAGCATCTTCGTTCTTGCCAAGGTCTCGTAGGAGGCTGGCCTTGATGAGCTTTGCCAAAGCAGCGATCTTTCCCTTTGAATGAGCAACAAGGAACGTATCGGCCTCCTTGAGAGCAGCCTGCTTACGCTCTTCGTCGGTCTTGAAATGCGGTAAACCGTCGTCGGGCTTTTCAGCTTTGCTTCCAGCAACGTCTGGTGGCAACAGCGAGGCCGAAGCAATTTGTTCGATCTTGGCGAAGGCGCGCGAAGTCTCGGCGTCGCGCTTACCGAAGAAATAGCGACCGCCCTGCAAAGCGGCTGTGGCAGCACAAATCGTGACCACGAAGGTCACAAGGCCACGGCGATGACGGGAAACCCGTTCACCAACCTTCGTCCAGAACGATACGAACTGGTCGGGGGCCTTTAATTCCTCAATCTCTTCTTTATGCTTTTTCTTAGCCACGGCCCTCCGGAATTAACACTCGCCATGCGCCGGGTCAACATGATGCTTGTCAACAGGGACGCCTGAACGTCGAATAGCTGTGTAAGTCGCGTCAAAGTGAGCCTGCGGCAAATGGCAACGGGGCGTATAGTGGCGGAGTGTGTGCTGGTGCCCTCTCCTTTCGATACGCCCTTTTTGTGGCTCTGTTAGCCTACTTCACGGCCCCGACGACGTGTGCACTGGCCGCTGCCGAGGAGGAATGGCAACTAGGCATACAAACCGGTGGAGCATCGATCTGGGTTGGCGACCGCGAAAGATCCGGAATGCTGCTGGGAGTGGAATCCCAAAGGGGGTTGAATGACAGCTGGGCCCTGCGCGCTGGCTTTGAAGCCAACTGGTTCCCCGGCGACGTGTCGACGCCAAGCAGCTTCGTAGGCGCTAATCTTTCGGCTGGCGGGACCTACACATTGGACGTTTTACGCTGGCTTCCGTTCGCTGAACTGAACCTCGTCGGCATGGGGACCGCCGGGGGCGGCTCGGATCCGCGATTGGATATGGGAGCCCAAGTGGCGGTTGGAGCGGACTACTTGCTGAACCGTCGTTACAGTATCGGACTGTTGGCCAAGTACGCCTATCTTGCGATCAACGCAGCTGGAAGCGACGTCCACAAAGGGACGCCGCAGCTCGCGACTTTGTCGCTGAGGCTTTCCTACCGGTTGTTTTAGGAACGGCTGACCGTAAGTTTTCTTCGTGGCGCCTTCTTCACCGCAAGGCGCTTGGGAGCACCCTTCTTGGGCTTTGGAGTGGAAGGCCGCTTGGGCTGAGACTTCTGCCCCGGAGTTCGCTTTGCTTTGGACTCCTCGACTTCCTCTTCCTTTGTCCGGCCTCGAACGATGACTTTCAGCGGACTGCCAGCGAAGCCGTAGTACTTCCGAAATTGGTTCGCTAGGTAACGACGGTAGGGCTGGCTTACAGCCTTTTCAATGTTCGCACTTACGAAGAACAATGGTGGGCTGACGGCGGCTTGGGTGGCGTAGTAGAGACGGATATGACGTCCTGACGGCCCTGAGGGAGGGGGGCGGCGGGTGATCATTTCCTCGAAGTTCCGGTTTAGTTCGGCAGTAGGAACGCGACGCGACCATTCCACATAAGCAGCGCGCGCGGCCTCCAAGATCTTGTCGACGGCTCTGCCTGTCATCGCAGAAGTGACGATCACCGTGGCCCACTCAACGAAGTTGAGACGCTCTTTGCACTGCTGGATCTTGCCATCTAGCTGTGAACGCCCAACGATGTCGGACTTGTTCAGAACGATCACCAGGGCGCGGCCAGATTGTTCGACAAACGATGCCAACTTCGCATCGTCGTCGCTTGCCCCGTCTTCAAGATCAAGAACCAGTGCAACGACGTCAGCGCGTTCGATTTGATCGCGCGACATCTTGGCGGAGACGGCCTCGGTCAACGTCTTTACGACCTTGCGGCGGCGAAGACCGGCCGTATCAACCAACACGAATTCGCGTCCGTTGTAAGAAAATGGCGAATCGATCGGATCTCGCGTGGTGCCGGGCTTGTCGTGAACAAGCACCCTCTCCTGCCCCAACATGCGGTTAACCAATGAAGATTTACCGACGTTAGGCTTACCCACCAAGGCAAGTCGGATCGGCCGATCAAGATCTTCTTCTTTCTTCTTCGCCACTTCCACGGGAGCCGCGGGCTCTTCGAAATCTGGGACGAGAATTTCTTCATCGTCTGGCCCTGGAGGTGGTGGAGGCAGTGGAGGCGGCGTGATGCCGAGCATTTCCACCAACTCTTGGCTGGAAGCGTCCAACTCTTCGTCAGGTTGGTAGCCACGACGCGATCGACGGCGGGCTGGTGCTTTGGGCTTGGGTTCAAAGGTAACTTTGGTGCCCATTTGGCGCAGCACCGCGTCCATCATGGAGCCTACGCCGCGGCCGTGTGCCGCTGAAACAGCGAAAAGGTTGGTAAATCCCAGCGAATGCGCTTCGGTGGCAAGCAGATCGCGTTTCTCGTGATCGACCTTGTTTGCAGCCACGATTATGGGCTTGCCTGTGCGACGAAGCGCGCGCCCCACTTCAGCGTCAAGCGCCGTAATGCCCGAGTGCGCATCAACAACGAACACAATCACGTCGGCTTCATCCACCGCGCGAAGTGTTTGACCGCGCATGGCACCGAGAATGCCCTCAGCCGAGGGATCCAACCCGCCCGTATCAACAACCCGCATCTGCGCGCGCTGCCATTTCACAATGCCGTAGCGTCGATCACGGGTTACGCCAGGTTCGTCCTGAACCAAGGCAGGCCGACCGCCAACCAATCGGTTAAACAGCGACGACTTGCCCACGTTGGGCCGGCCGATGAGCGCAATCAGAGGCAAGTTTGCCACATCGTCTTGCGACAACGCGGTAGAGGAGTTTTGCCGTTTCGGTTTTCTACCCATTACGAATTGCTTTCGGGGTCGTAGCCCAGTTGTCCGATCGCTTGAGTTGTTGTGGTCCAATCACGTTGAACCTTAACGAACAACTTCAAGTGCGCAGGGCGGCCAAGCAGTTTGCTGGCTTCTTCCCGAGCGGCTTTGCCAATTTCACGAATCACTTCACCGCCGTGGCCAAGAACGATGGCCTTTTGGCTGTCACGTTCCACAACGATGGTTGCGTTGATCACAACATCGCCCTTGCTCGGTCGTTCTTCCCACATATCAACCTCAACACAGGTTGAAAATGGCAGCTCTTGGTAAAGCTGTAGGAACACTTGTTCGCGTATCAGCTCGCCAACCAAAAAGCGTTCGGTGCGGTCTGTAAGAGTGTCGGCGTCGTAAAGGGGCGCGCCCTTGGGTAGATGCCCGCAAATCTCTTTGACCAAGCGATCGACGCTGGTTCCTTTGGAGGCTGAGATGGGCACCAAAGCGGCAAACTGATTGGAGGCTGACCACTGTTCCAATAGAGGAAAAAGCTTTGCCTTCTCCTTTACCTGATCGACCTTGTTTAGCGCCAAAATCACTGGTTTTTTTGAATGTTTTAAGCGTTCGAGCAAAGCAGATTCCACGACCGAGCCCTTTCGTGCCCCACGCGGCAAATGCCGGGGAGACACAGAAGGACCCAGGGTCTTCGACAGATCCACAACCATGAGCACGGCGTCCACGCCTTCAAGCGCGCGGTAGGCCTCATCGACCATGAACTTGCCCAAAGCGGAACGAGCGCTGTGCACGCCGGGCGTGTCGACGAACACGATCTGCCCTGCAGGGCCGTTCCACACACCTAGAATACGGTTGCGCGTGGTCTGCGGCTTTGGCGTCACAATCGCCAGCTTCTCGCCCACGATGTAGTTAAGTAAGGTGGACTTGCCAACGTTTGGCTCGCCTACAATGGCAACGACGCCTGCAACGGTGTCGACGGTGGCGGTGGGAATGGCGGGTTGTTCGGGATCCATGCTTTGTTTCAAATGGGACGCGGGGACAGACAGGGGGCGCTTCTATACCACCAGTGTGGGACGATGTCCGCGAAACCTGCATGCAATGCGGCCTGCAGCGGCATGTGTTATCAAGGCACGGTGACAAGTTTACTCCTTGCCCTGACGTTGTGCGCGGCCGCAGGACCGGCATTGCCTGCGCCAGCCCCAGGTGGCATAAACCCGCCAGATACCGCTCATTTAGAGCCTGCTGGTAGCGGGGCTCTTGCCCTTGTTTGGGGTGCCGCTCGATCGTTGGTTATGCGCCCCACTCGGCCCGTTGGCCCCGACCTCGCGCGGGTCAAGGTGGCGATTGTGCAAGGCCAATCATGGGCATTGGTTCGTTGGGGAACTGGGGAATCGAAGTCGCAAAACGCTGTTTGGGCGTTCGTAAAGGAAAGCCCTTCAAAGCTTCGTTTGCTTTGGCAAGGAACCGATGGCGCACTAGACGGGGACGGTGAGACCCAGTCTGCGGTGGATTTGAGCGCCGCAGGACTTATGCGTTTGTATTCTGCCTCCTGGCTTCGTCGATGCGACGGAAAGCAGCCTGTATGGCGCAGCGAGGTCTTTGATCCTTCGCTAAAGCAATTCAAACCTTCAAACCTCGTGCCTTGGCTCCGGGCCTCAGACCCAAACGCCCCGCAGCTGGCTATTGCGCTTGCCGCACCTTCGTTGAATGGGGCGCCATGGCCTTCAACCGTAGCGGATACGTTCAGATTCAGTTCTGCTTCATCACCGGCGGTTGCCGATGCGCGGGCTCTGCCTTCCCCGGCCGTACTTGACGACCATGCTGTTGCGACAAGTTGGGATCCCTTTGTGCAAAACACGCCTGGAGCGGCTTTCGCCACAGCGCGATCGGCCACAGCGGTGAACGTCATGGGCATCGCTTTTACCAAAAACAGCGCCGTGCCCTGGCCAACCAACATCACCATTCATATGGGTGTTGATTCGATGTTTTCATTGGATATGGCGCAAGCGGCTGGTGACCACGTGTGGCTGGCATTTCCGAAGCCCATCGACACATCGTGCGTAACGGTCGACGTCGCAACTTTGGCACTACCCACACAACCATCCTTGAACGAGATTCAAATTGTAACCGCCTTAGATGGACAAAGCGGTATTGAGTTTGCCGCAAAGGCCATCTTGAACGCTTCCGATTGTGGCCGCGCCTTGCGCGTTGTAGGCTCGCATCTACCGGCCACGGAACTTGCAAAGCAGTTGGTCAATGGCCTTGCTTTCACTTCCAGCACCGGGCAAGCGTGCGCCCTGCAAGCGTTGGCGGCGCTGCCAATTCAAAGCGTCGCGCCAACCGATACATGGTTGCCGGCGGTACTACCAACAGTGCTGGCTGCGCATGGGCAGGTTGGTGTTTGGAAAGACGAAGCTTTGGTGTTCTGGTTGGCGCGCGGACAGGCACCAGCCGCGCAGGCATTGCTTAAGGTCATTCGGGATGAAACTCAGGTTTCTGCTTCGAGAGGCCTAGCGGCAAAGCTACTCGCGACCTCCAAGCTTGCAGCCAACCGGCGGGCTTTGCTGGCCATTGTCGGGCGGCAGTCCGCGGAAACGAACGCCCTGGTTCGCGAGGCGTTGGCCAACAACTTTGCTGGCATTGCGGAAGTCCTTGATGAAGCCATTGCAAAGCAAGGGTTATCGCTGGAGCCCGCCCA
>Ga0105048_10010615_pt1 | contig 14584 bp, 9 predicted proteins | sample MAT05_FD_78382 | JGI IMG/M metagenome (GOLD analysis project Ga0105048, IMG submission 78382) | Freshwater microbial communities from Lake Fryxell liftoff mats and glacier meltwater in Antarctica - MAT-05 | ecosystem: Environmental > Aquatic > Freshwater > Ice > Liftoff microbial mat | place...
GCAACTGATGTCGACGAGTGTTACGTGCTCGGGCAGCGTCGGGAAATCTGGATGCGCCACAGTGCACGTCTCGGTCGCGTGCGTCGGCGTGATCACGATGTCGCCCGCTTCCGACGGCGCGATGTTGAAGTACACGACGACGGGCAACAGGCCGAACTCGATCAGATTCTTGCCGAGCACCACGGTCCCCATCGCATCCGGCGAGTAGAAGGCCGTTGGATCCGGCGCGGGCTCCATCTCGATCGACACGCCGTCGAGCGATTCCTGCAGCAGGCGCACGACGATGATCGACTGCATGAGGTCGGCCGCGGCCGGCATCTGGTCCTGCAGGATCTCGATCTGGCCCTCGACGGTCATGTACGAGATCTGTGCGAGGTCCTGGTCCTCGTCGCCCGGCGTCGCGGTCAGGCCGATCACCGTGCCAAAGTGCGAGTCCGTCGTCGCGATCTCGACGAACATGCTCGTGCCTGCCGGCACGGGGCCGATGCTGCACATGCCGTCCGCGTCGGTCGTCGTTTCGAGGCCCGGCATGTCGATGACGGTGATCTCGGCGTCGGCGATCGCCGAGTACGCCGGCAGGTCGCGCAGCCGGCCGAGGATCGTGACCTCGGCCTCCCCTGTGCTCGTGTCGTCCGCGCTCCCCGACGCGCCCTCGGACGACGACGTCTCCATCGGTGCGGTCGTCATCGGTGCGGTCGTCGACGTCTCGGCGACGCCGGTCGACGTCTCGGCGGCGGTGGTCGTGTCTTCACCGGTCCCACTGCCATCGTCCTTTCCGCAGGCGAAGAGCAGCTCGCACGCGACGAGGGTGGCAAGAGGACGAAGGAGGGAAGAACCAAGCATGCGCATGCAAGCCTCACAAGTGCAGGAGTGGACCATGACTCTACCAGCTCACACCGCCTCGCGGTTGTGGCGGCCGGCACTGTGCGATACATAACGCTTCAGATGAAGCGTTCGCTCGCCGCGTGGGCCATCGGCGTCGCCCCCCTCGTCGCCGGCGGGGCAGCGGCCTCGGTGGTCACCGTGGCCAACGCTGCGCCGTCGGCGGACGCGAGCGCGGACACCGGCGGGCCGGCCGTGCGGTCGAAGAAGCGCACGACGAACGCGGATTTCAAGCGCATCAAGTGGATCAGGCGTTGGGCGCCGCAGCGCAACCTCGGTGAGCTCGGCGTGTCGGCCGGCGTGTTCCTCCCGAACGACCAGCACGATCTGTACGATCCGAAGACGCGACCGTCGGAGCCGTTCTGGAAGTCCGGCGCCGACCTCTCGTTCCGCGGTGGCTTCTATCCGCTGCGCTCGCTCGGCGTCGAAGCCGAGTTCAACGCGATGCCGACGCGGATGCGCAACATCACCAACGACTTCGCGTTCGTCTACGGCTTCCAGGCGCACGCGGTCTTCCAGCTCCCGTACTACTCCGTCGTTCCGTTCGTCCTCGTCGGTGGCGGCCTGCTCGGCATACGCTCGAATCCGGCGATCCAGGGCCGGGACGTCGACGGCGCGCTGCACTACGGCGCTGGCGTGAAGATCCACCTCACCAAGGTGATCGGCCTGCGCTTCGAGGCCCGCAACATCATGTCCGCTACCGAGGCGCTGCAGAACGCCGGCGGTGCGAACGTGCAAGTGCTCGGCGGCATCATCTTCACGCTCGGTCGCAAACCGCCACCGCCGGAGCCGATCAAGCCGCCGCCGCCGGATCCGGATCGCGACAAGGACGGCATCCTCAACGAACCCGACCAGTGTCCCGACACCGCCGGCGTCGCGCCGCACGGCTGCCCGGATTCCGACGGCGACACGTTCATCGATTCCAAGGACGCATGCCCCGAGGTGCCCGGCGTCGCGCCCGATGGCTGCCCAGTCAAGGACACCGACGAGGACGGCTTCCTCGATCCGGACGACGACTGCGTCTTCGAGGCCGAGACGAAGAACAACTACAAGGACGACGACGGTTGTCCGGACGAGCTCCCGCCCGAGATCAAGGAGTTCCAGGGCAACATCGCCGGCATCGAGTTCGACACGAAGAAGGACACGATCCGCGCGACGAGCAAGCCGGTGCTCGACAGGGCGGTCGCGGTGCTCGAGGAATTCAAGGACGTCAGCGTCAACATCGTCGGTCACACGGACGACGTCGGTGCGCCGGAGTTCAACCTCGATCTGTCGAAGCGGCGTGCCGAGGCGGTCAAGAAGTACCTCGTCGACAAGGGCATCGACGCTTCGCGCATCACGACCGAGGGTCGTGGCATGACCGATCCGGACGTGCCGAACGATAGCGACGCGAACCGAGCGAAGAACCGTCGCATCGAGTTCGAGGTGCGTTCGACGACCTCGGCGCCCAAGGCGCCAGCTGATGGTCCGGCGCCTGCGGATCCGGCGAAGCCGGATCCCGTGAAGTCGGATCCCGTGAAGTCGGATCCCGTGAAGCCGGATCCCGCCAAGTCGGATCCCGCCAAGCCCAACGACTGAGCGCGGCGCCGCGAATCCGTACAGTTGTGCCCCGCGGCCGCTGTGCCCTACCTTGGTGGGATGGCGGCTCGCGGTGTCGTGCGTGTCTCGGTGCTCGGTGTGCTCGCGACGGCATGTGGCGGCGACACGCGCGGTGATCGCTTCGACTCGCTCGGCACCGGCGGACCGATCACGATCGATCCGACGACCGACACTGCGACCGAGGGCGCGACGACCGAGGTCGGCGACACGACCGACGGCGACACCGCAGAGCCCGACTGCACCGTCGACGGCGACTGCGAGCCGGGCTTGGTGTGTGCGGACGGCGAGTGCGCGCCGGGCTGCAACGAGGAACAGCCGTGTGCGGAACCGCAGGCGTGCTGCGGGACGTGCGTCGACGTCGCGGCCGATCTCGAGCACTGCGGCGGCTGCGACATGCCATGCAACCCCGCCGAGCATGCGACCGTCGCTTGCGTCGACGCCGAGTGCGTGCCGTCCGGCTGCGAGGACGGTTACACCGACTGCGACGGATCGATCGCGAACGGCTGCGAGACCGAGGGCGGCTGCACGTGCGAGCCCGGCGCGATGCAGGAGTGCTACAGCGCCGACGTCACGACGATGGGCGTCGGTCCGTGCACGGCGGGCACGCAGACGTGCAACGAGTTCGGCTCGGCGTGGGGACCGTGCGAGGGCGAGGTCACGCCGGAGCTCGGCGACGTCTGTGCGAACGCGATCGACGACAACTGCGACGGCGCCGTCGACGAGGATCCGGACGCCGACGCCGATGGCTGGACGCAATGCGGCGGCGATTGCTGCGACACGCCGGGCCGTGCGTGTGCGAATCCCGAGCTCGTGAATCCGGGTGCATTCGAGGTGCCCGACAATCAGGTCGACGACGATTGCGACGCGACGGCCGACAATCCGCTGCCGGCGTGCGACGCCGGGCTCGCCAGCAACTCCGCCGATCCGCTGCACTACGCACAAGCGATGGATCTGTGCCAGTTCACCGACGAGGCTCCGGCGGATCCGACCGAGCGCGTGTGGGGCGTCATCGAGGGCACGTTCTCGCTCGCGAGCGGCGCGGGCAATCCGGCGACACAGTCGCGATCGCTACGCGACGGCTTCGGCTCCAACGTGGGCAATCGTCTCGGTGATCGGCTCGCGGTGCTGTCGACCGGCCGCGCGGCGGACAACGCCGGTGACGTGAATCCCGGCTTCGCATCGTTCCAGCTCGGCCAGAGCATGGGCACCTCGAGCGGATTCCCGGCGGACTGGTATGCGGCGAACGGAAATGCCGTGCCGAACGCGCCCGGCTGCGTCGATCCGATCGACACGAGCGCACAGAACCCGGTGATGCTGAGGCTGCGGGTGCGCGTGCCGACCAACGCGAACTCGTTCTCCGTCGACATGTACTTCTTCTCCGCGGAGTACCCCGAGTACGTCTGTACCGCGTTCAACGACTTCTTCGTCACGCTCGTCGACTCGACCGAGCCGACGAATCCCGCCGATGGCAACATCGCGATCTACGACGACGGTGCGAACACGTGGCCGGTCGGCGTGAACATCCTGTCGGCGGCGAATGGATTGTTCACGACGTGCACCGACGGCACGATCAGCGAGTGCGGGACGCCCGAGAACTACACTGGCTGTACGAGCAACGTCGAGCTGCTCGGCACCGGCTTCGATCTGCCGGGCCAGGTGACTTACGCGTGCGACTACGCTGGTGAGGCGGGCGGCGGCACGGGCTGGCTCGCGATGGCGGGAAACGTCACGCCGGGCGAGACGATGGAGATTCGTTTCGCGATCTGGGACACGTCGGACCAGCTGTTCGACTCGCTGGTGTTGCTCGACAATTGGCAGTGGTCGGTGCAGGCGTCGGAGCCGGGCGTGCGACCCGGCTGAAACGCCCACCCTTGCGGATGTCGCGAATCACCAGTGACCGTGCACGCGGATCGCATCGACGCCGCGCAGCACCGTATCGACCCCGAGCACGATCGGCTCCCACGACGCACCGAAGTCCGCGGTGACGAGCGCCGTACCGGCATCGCCGACCGTGTGCCCCGCGCCCTCGCCGTGGATGTGCACTGCCCGCAGCGACAGGGCAGGGTCGAGCAGCTCCTCGGCCGTCGCACCGGCGTCGTCGACACGGACGACGACGCCCGCATCGCCGACAGCGACGAGCTCGTCGCCGTCGTGACTGACGCGCACTGCCCATAGATCTCGAATCGTCGGTACGGACACGGCGGACCACGTGGCGCCGCCATCGTCTGTACGCGCGACGAAACCCTCTGCGCCGACGACGACCGCGACATCGGTCGTCCCGGCGACGCTGATTGCGCTCGGCGTCTGCGTGTCGAATGTCGCGACCAGCGCGAGCGGTGCTTCGTCGTCGCTGCGCCACACGGTGCCATCGCTGCTCACCGCGAGCAGACGATCGCGCCCGAGCGCAACCGCCGCCCAATCGATGTCGCCGTCGTGCACGGATGCGAACGCACCGTCGCCGCGCCGCGAGAGCAGGACACCGTCGCCGGCGATCACGATTCGCGGCGCTTCGCCGTGCTCGTCGACGGCGACCGCGACGAGGTCCGCAGCCGTGCCGATGTCGTGGGTCTGCCACGACTCGCCGCTGTCCACGGTCGACAGCACCGTACCGCCGCTGCCGACGACCCACGCCGCCGTCGTGCCGATGCACGCGATGGCGTTCAGGTCGGCCTCGGTGCTCAGCACGTACGGCAGCGTCGCCCCTGCGGTCGTCAGCCGCAGCATCTCGCCGTCGTCACCGACCAGCCACGAGCTGCCCGAGCTACCGCTGCCCGACGAGTCGTTGCCGTCGTCGTCGTCGTCTTCCTTGCAACCGAAGCCGAACGCCACGAATGACGATACGAGGACTACGTCGACCATGCGCATGCCGGCAGGATGACAGCGTCACGGCCAGCGGGCAACGCAGAGGGTGCGGGGCTTGCTCTGCGTCTTGCTCATCGACTTCGTGTCGCCGGCGGGCATCGCGATCGCGAGCGCGTTGCCTCGCCACAGCGCGCTCGTCCAGTACCGGCCCTTCCTTATGCCCTTGGCGCCGGCGAACTTCGCCGCGACTGCAGGGTTCGGTAGCTCCCAGCGGCGGATGCCGAGATGGCCGGCCGCAGCGAGCGCCTCGCAGTGGTCGCTCGCGTTCTTGTGCGTACCGGGTGCACCGGATTTCACGAGCGCGACCCATCGTGCAACGCGGACGACGCCGGCCGGATCTTCGACAGGCGTCGTGGGTACCGACGCCGAGGGCACGGGCGTATTCGGCGGGGGTGCGACGACATCGTCGCTCGGCGGTGGAGGCGGTGGAGGCGTCGCAGAGCGCGGCGGTACGTCGGCACTCGCATCGTCGGGCAGGACCACGATCGGTTCGTCGGGCTCGTCGTCGTGCGGTGCATACGGTTCGCTCGGCGTGCGGGTCGGAGATTCGCTCGCCGCGAGCGTCGGCGACACCACGCTCGCATCGGCACTCGCACTCGACGTGACGCGGAGCTGCCATGCGACGGAGCTCAGGAGCGCCGCGAGCGCGACACCGACTGCGACGTGCGTGCGTCGATTCGGCCGACGCGGGACGACGTCGGTCGGCCCGGTCCACACACGGGTGGGGTTCGACACCGGCGCCACTGCTGCGGGTACCGAGAGGCGGCTCGGCGATGGCACATCCGGGCCGAGCTCGAGCCACGGCGACAGGTCCCGGGTCGGCGATTCGAACGGCGCGAGCGCGGCGTCCAGCTCGGCGACGTCCGCGAATCGTCGATCCGGCTGCTTGCGCAGGCATCGACTCACGATGTCGACGAGACCAGGCGGCGTGTCGGGTGCGAGCTCGATGAGGGGCTTCGGCTCCTCGCTCGCAACCATGAGGAGTGTCGCCGCGACGGTCGGACCACCGAATGCATTTCTTCCGGTCAGCGCACGATAGAGGATTGCACCCATCGCCCAGATGTCCGTGCGCGGCTCGGCGAATGCGGCCCCGCGGAACTGCTCGGGCGCCATGAACTCGGGTGTGCCGAGCAGTGCACCATGCTCGGTGCGCGCTTCACCGGTGCCGTCGGTGAATTTTGCGACGCCGAAATCCATCAGCTTCACGATTGGCTCGCCCTGCTCCGGCCAGCCCGCGGGTCGATGCAAGAATATGTTCTCGGGCTTGAGATCGCGGTGCACGATGCCGGCCTTGTGGGCCGCGCCGAGACCTCGCAGTGCTTCGCGCGCCAGCATGACCGCCAGAGGCGGCTCGATCGCGCGACCGTCCGCGAGCAGATCGCCGAGGCTGCCGCCTTGCAGCAGCTCCATCACGATATACGGTCCGATAGGCGAGCGGCCCGAATCGAGGATGTCGCAGATGTTCGGGTGACCGATGCGTCCGGCGGCGCGGGCCTCGGCGCGGAAGCGGGCGACCAAGTCGTCGTCGCGCGCGATGTCGGCACGGATCAGCTTGATCGCGACGCGTCGATCCACGCGCTCATTGCGAGCGAGCCACACCGATGCCATGCCGCCGCGGCCGATGCACTGGAGCAGCCGGAACCGTCCGTCGAGCAACCGGCCCGCGAGCGGCAGCATCATGTCCGTCTCGGGGCAGCGCAGCATCGTGCCGGGATGGACCACGCCGCACTCGGTGCACGGTGCCAACGCGTCGATGGAGGCGCCCACAGCGGCCCGAGCGTAGCACGACGTCCCGTGCTCGATGACGCGGGCGCTGCGAGCGCGAGCCTTCGCTCGAGGTCGGCGCACTCGCGGTCGATGGCGGTGGGATGCATGCGCGAATCCGCGGGGTCATCGGTTGGCTCCTCGTGCTCGGCGTGGCGACGTCGTGCCGCAGGACCGGTGATCATGGCCCGCCGTCGGCACCATCGCGATCGACGGTGACGCTGCCGCAGGCGCTCGCCGACGCGATCGCGAGCTGGCACGAAGCGGACGACATCGAGCCGCTCGCGACGTACGTCGCCGCGCATCCAGACGCGGACCTCGGTGTATGGCGCGAGGTCGTCGCGCTATATCGCTACGATGCCTGCGCCGCATCGAGCACGGACGTACACGGGATGCGCACGATCGCGCACGACTTCCCGGACACCGTCGCGGGGAATTTCGCGCGCATCACGTTGCTCGGCGACGGTCTCGGCCGTCTGGAGTCGACCGCGGTCGGCCCGCTGGTCGTGGATTTCCTCGACGGCGGTGATGCATGGACGCGCGACGCGGACGGTCGCTCGCAGGTCGCGGCCGGGGAGATCGATGCGACTCGCCGCGAGCGCGAGCCGGTGTTGCGTGCACGGCTCGCGGCAGCGCTCGTCGACGACGGTTGCACGAAGATGATGGGCTACTGCACGTGGTGGGTGTCGCGATATCCCGCCGACGCCGAGACCAGCGCAATCGCGGACGCGGTAAAGAAGGCGTGGTACCGCCGCGGCCATCCGCACTGGGAGGGTGGCGAGCATGCTCGTTGCTCGCTGAAGTGCGCGAAACGATGCCGCGAGATCGCGGCGCCGCTCGATGATTCGTGCTACGCGCCGTGCTACGCACGGTGCTGATGCGCAAACGAAAATCCCCGACCCGCGGCCAGCGGATCGGGGACTCGGTAAACGCCAGCAATGGTGGTTCGATCAGGAGGCGTGATACGCGGTGCCGCGGGCCTGGCCGCTCGCCTTGATCTTCGAGCTTTCCATCAAGCGGTGCAGCGCGGCGCGGATCTGCAGCGGCGAACCGCCGAGCTTCCTGCGCAGATCGGCGGCCTTGACCTTGCCCTTCGAGCCGCGGATCGCCGCGAGCACGGCGTCGTCGTAGGTCGCACGACCCGCTGCCGCGCGAGTATCCACGTCGGCGCCCTTCTTCCCGCCCTTTGCGACGGCGGCCTTCGGTGCGGCGGCGTCCTTCGGCGCGGCGGCGTCCTTCGGCGCGGCGGCGGCCTTCGGTGCGGCGGCGGCCTTCGGTGCGGCGGCGGCCTTCGGTGCGGCGGCGGCCTTCGGTGCGGCGGCGGCCTTCGGTGCCTCCGCCTTCGGTGCGGCCTGCGCCTTGCCGTTGGCTTTCGACTTCGTCTTCGCCTTGCCCTTGGAACCCTTCGGGCGACCGGGTCCACGCGGTGCAGGGGCTGCCGCCGAGCTCGCGCGCGATCCGAATGCGAGCTCGACGAGTTGAGAAACACTTCGCCCGCAACGCGCGGCGAGTTCTGCGACCGACATCTGGGCCACGAGGTTCTCGAGAGAGGTACTCACGAGTTATCCATATCACAGTCGTCGGGCGCGGTGAAAGGCCTGCGAGCATTTCCCTGCCCGCGATTGTTGCGATCCGAGTCGAAACAATCCACACCAACCGATGCGGAGATCTCTTCGCACGCCGGTGATCGCAGCAATGTGCCGCTACTCGGGCGCTGGCGCGATGACCTCTGTGGGTGGGTCGACGGGCAGCGCTTCCTCGGCGGTCGGCGCCGCGTCGGGCCCCATCACGGGCTCCGAAACGGGCTCTTGCGGGATTTCGACCGGAGTGATCTTCTTCGGGGCCGGCTTCGCAGCAGCGGCCTTCTTCTTCGCACGCCGGCCCGCGAGCAGCTCCGCGAATCGAATCTCGATACCGAGGTTCAGCAGATCATAGCTCGACGTGAACGTGCCGGCGTTCGCCGGGACCCCGGACAGGCCCTCGCAACCCTCCGGGCACGGTCGGATCGGCCGCTGCTGGAACACCTGCCCCTGGGCCTCGGAGATCACCTGATCGCGCTGGAATACGTGCAAAAATCCGACGGTGCCGTACACGCCCTTCGCACCCGCCGTCAGTCCGGCACCGACGCCACCGCGCATGAACGCGGGAAAGTCGAGGTGGGCGAACTCGCGATCCTGCGTCGCGGTCTCGAAGTATCCGCCGGCGCGCACGGTGAGATACGGCGGCAGCGCGAAGACATCGCCGCCGAGTCGCACGGAAACCGTGTCCTTCCACTTCTTCGGGATCTTCAGATCGTAGAGCTCCTGCGCATTGATCGCGCCGGAGATGTCGAGATCGAACGAGTCGATGCTGCTCCAATTCTCGTAGACGACGTCGAGCTCGATGTCGAACCACTTCCGCGTGCCGGTGTCGTGGATGTAGCGAACACCAGCGCTCGCGGTTGCGGGCAATACGAGCGGCATCTTCACGCGGATGTCGCTGCTGACGAGCTCGGGCTTGTCGACGCCGACTCCACCCTCGGGGCGCAGGTACACCGGCACGACGCGGGCCGCGAGCCCGAGCTCCACGCGCGGATGCGGCCGATACCACAGGCCGATGCGGGCCGTGGCTGCCGTTCGATCCTTCAGATCCAGCCGGGTCTCGAGCTGCGTGCCCTCGGCATCGGGCGACGGGTTCAGGCTGACGACGGCGCGCGAGTCGACGACGAGCGCATACTTCATCTGGATCATGTCGACGTACTGCACCGTGACGCCAATGCCGAACACATCGCGCAGCTTCCACGCCGCCGACAGGTTGTAGTACGCGAGCAGGACGTCCATCTTCGTGAGCTGGAACGACTGCGGTCCGTACACCGGATAGTCGTGGCGCCCGACGGCCGACGGTCCGTAGATCCCCGCTCCGAACGTCCAGTTCTTCAGGCCGAAGTCCGACGCGACGACCAAGAAGAGTCCGAGCGGAAACAGCTTGCGCCGGTCTTTCACCGGCTCGAACGTCTCGTCGACGCCCCACACCTCCGCGGTGAGCGGCGCGCGATGGAACGTCGCGCGATGGAAGGTGAGGTTGTGGTTGTAGAGAAACGTCGTGCCGCGCTGGCGTGCGAGTGCACCGGGATTGTAGTGCATCGCCGTGAGGTCGTCGGCACCGGCGACCATCGCACCGCCTCGACCCGCTGCGCGTGCCCCGGTGTCGGGGATCTCGAAGCCACCTGCGTATGCCAAAGGGCTCACGAGCGCCGCCGCGAACGCGGCGACGAGGACCCCAAGCAGATTCGGCGATCGGTGCTCGAACGGGCGACGACGGCGGCGGATCTGCATCGGCGCGGACGCTAACACAACCGCTCACGTTGGCGGCAACCGACGCGTTTGGTACCCTCGCTCGTCATGCCTTGTCTCGCATCCCCCATCCCCGTCCGTCATCGGATCTCTCGCGCCGGAGCAGCATTCGCGTTCATGCTCATGGGCGTCGCGTCGGCGTGCGGTGCCGAAGATCCCGAAGGCAGCGAGACCAACGTGCTGCCGACGCAGGGCGACAGCGAGGAGAGCTCGGGCACGAGCGCGTCGACCACGATGTCGTCGATGTCGATGACTTCGACGACTGCGGACACGACGGCCGGGGATACGGACACCGAGCTGCCGCTGCCCGTCGCGTATCGCTTCGAGTGCATCGACATCCAGCAGGTCGGCGATGCCGACGGAACCGTCTTCCAGGCGTCGCTGCTCGAGGACACGTGGAGCTCGGACATCGACGACTACAAGCTCAACATCATCTTCGAGGTCGTGTCGCGCGATGCCGAGGCGTCGTCGGGCGAGGTCGCGATTCGCTCCGGCATCGGCACCGGCGTCGACGACATGTGCGCCGAGGAGACGTCGCAGAGCGACGTCATCACCGTCGACTACGATCCGACGCTCGCCCTGTGGTCGCCGAACGAAGGCGACGGCACGTGCAGCGCGCCCGCCGAGTCTGGAGTCGCGAGCGGCGGTAGCTATACGATGACGCTCGGGCCAGACGTCATCGTGTACATCTACGCGCAGGACACCAACGGCCTTACGTTCAACTGCACCGAGGACGGTGCGGTGCCGGACGCCGTGCCGGTGCGCGCGGTGGAAGCCCAGCTCACGGCGTCGGTCGACGGCAGCACGGCGGCCGGTCAGCTCACCGGATGTCTGCTCTCCACCGAGGCCGAGGCGCTGTGCTCGTGTCTCGGCGAGTGCAACCCGCAGACGATGAACGAGCAGTGCGCCGGCTGTCCCGACGGCAGCGTACCGCTGCGCAGCCTGCTGCAGGGTATCAACCCGTCGAAGCGCTGCACCGACCTCATGGCCGCGGATGCATTCGACCTGACGATCGCATTCACCGCGACGGCGCTCCCCACCGTGCCCACCACGTGCGGAGGCTGAGACACACCATGACGCACGCAACGCGCTGGCTGATCCTCGCTCTGCTCGCCACGCCTGCGTGCGACAAGACCACGGGCGGTGACGACGGCGACAAGCCGGCCGAGACACCGGCGAAAACCGAGGAAGAGAAGAAGGCCGACGCGGCGCCGGTCGTCGATGCGAAAGTCGATGCGAAAGTCGACGAGAAGGTCGACGCGAAGGCGGATCCCAACGCAGGTGTCGCATGTCCCGACGGCGGCACCGCGAAGGGTGCGGCACCACCCGCGGGTCACGAGCTGTGGTGCGAGATCGTCGAGGCCGGCGTCGCGACGCGGCACGGTCGCTGGACGCGATGGTTCGACGGCACGACGCAGAAGTGGCACGAGCAGGAGTTTCGCCGCGGCAAGCGGCACGGTGTTGCGATCTCGTGGTTCGACAACGGCAAGCCCTCCGGAGAGGGAAGCTACGACGACGACGAGAAGGACGGCCGCTGGACGACGTGGACCCAAGACGGCAACAAGTCCGAAGAGGGCGACTACAAGGCCGGCAAAAAGCAGGGGCGCTGGACGGAGTTCTGGCCGAACGGCAAGGCGCGCGAGGAGACCCAGTTCCAGGCCGACGTCGAGGACGGCGAGCTCGTCGCGTACCACGACAACGGTCAGCGGGCTGAGACCGGCACATTCCAAGCGGGCAAGAAGCACGGCACCTGGACCACGTTCGACGCGACGGGCAAGGAGCTCGTGAAGAAGGAGTGGGTGCAAGGCGTCGAGCGGGCCGCGCCGACGCCGACCGGCGGCTTCGTATGTCCCGAGACGCTGAAGGTCACGGGCGCTGCGCCGCCGGACGGCGCCGAAGCATTTTGTGTCGATGCCTCTGGTAAGAAGCAGGGCACGTATCGCAAGTGGTTCGACAAGAGTGCGACCGCTCGCGTGCAGCTCCAGGGCGATCACGATCTCGGCAAGAAGCAGGGCAAGTGGACCGAGCTCTACGCGTCGGGCGACACGAAGGAAGAGATCGACTGGCGCGACGACAAGCGCGAGGGCGAGTTCGCCGCGTGGTGGAAGAACGGACAGAAGCGCGTCGAGGGCGAATACTGGTCCAACCATCGCCAGGGCCTGTGGCACTGGTGGTACGACGACGGTCAGCGCAAGCTCGACGGCGAGTACAAGCGCGGCGACAAGCAGGGCGAGTGGGAGTCCTTCTTCAAGGACGGCGTGCGCGAGTCGAAGCAGGAGTACAAAGACGACCTGCGCGACGGCAAGGCGGAGTACTTCCATCCGAACGGTCAGCGGCAGGCGGCGGGGCAGTGGACCGCCGACAAGAAGCAGGGGCGCTGGGTCTTCTTCGACGACAAGGGCAAGAAGACCGAAGAGGCCGTCTACAAAGACGACGTCGTGATCGGCAAGCCGCCGCGCTTTCGTCCGGCGTTCCGCAAGCCCGACGCCGAGTGATCGCGGTCGCCGGTGGCGACCGGACTAGCCGGCCACCGGGCCGCTCACGGGGGGCTCGGGCCCGGATCGCGCGACGGTTAAGTAACTGAAAACACTGGCGAGACTTCGTGTCCTACATGTGGCACCAAGTGTGGAAGTAGGGCGGGCAAGAACGGAAGCCGCACCGATGAACCGCTCGATCCTCACCGCGTCGCTTGCCCTGTCGCTCCTGCCCGCCGCCTGCACCGACGTCGATGACGCCGCGATGCTCGAGATCGGCGAAGGCGACTTCACCAAGGGTGGAATCAATGGCAAGGCCGACGCCAGCGTCGAGGCGATCATCGTCGACTTCGAGTTCGACGGCGAGCTGCTCTCGTCGTCACAGTTCGGTGCGGCCTCGACGATCGAGAGCCAGCTCTTCTATACGGTTGGTCACCTCAACGGCGACAACTCGGTCGGTCGGCTCGATCAGCTCGAGCTCAGCAACGTCAAGGCGGTGCGCGAGGGCAGCATGTTCCGCATCACCTATCACGCGAAGCTGCCGGTCGCGTGGGGCCAGCGCAACGCAGTGCCGGCGACGTACGAGCTCCGTCTGCCGCGCGACAACTCGTTCGCGGGCATCGAGAAGTTCACGACCGACTACAACCACGACTGCGTGGACTTCGGTGCGCACGACGTGTCGTCGGGCAACATGTGGTACTACTATCGCCCCGATCGATCGGGCTGCAGCATCGCCGAGACGGACATCGTTCGTACGTTCGCGACGGTCAGCGTCAGCGACATCAACACGACCGGCAAGTACCCCGAGTACGACAAGGTCTGGGAGGACGATGCGCTCCACGTCCTCGCCGTGTTCGGCAAGTACGAGGACGGCGCGACAACCGGTAGCGACGCCGGCATTGCCGCCTACAACAGGTTCAACAAAGCCGTGAAGTCGCAGCTCGGCACCGGCGTCGTCTCGACGCCGAAGAGCGTGCCGGCGAGCCCCGGCGTCGCGATGCCCGACGTCACCTGGGAGAAGACGCTCGCCGACGGTCGCAAAGTGAAGGTCACCGCGCTGCTCGTCGACAACGTGAGCGAGGGCGGAGCCGCGTTCGAGGCGCGCTACGCCGAGCTCTCGGGCCCCGCGGACTTCATCGTCTACAACGGCCACGCGGGCCTCGGCGCGCACATCCGCAAGCTCGCGCGCATGGGCGAGTGGGAAGAGGGGCAGTACACGATCGTCTTCATGAACGGCTGCGACACGTACGCGTACGTCGACTCCGCGCTCGCCGATGCCCGCGCCGAGATCAACGCCGACGACCCGACCGGCACGAAGCATCTCGACATGATGACCAACGGCATGCCGTCGTTCTTCGCGGACATGTCCGACGCGACGATGGCGATCTTCCGCGGTCTGCTCAGCTACGACGACCCGCAGACGTACGAGCAGATCATGGCGAACATCGCGTCCGACGCGGTCGTCCTGGTCTCCGGCGAGCAGGACAACGTGTTCGTGCCCGGCGGCGGCGGTGGCGGTGGCGCGGGCAGCTGGGCTGGTCTCGACGAGTCCGGCACCGTGAAGAAGAACCAAGAGGTTCGCTTCCAGACCCCGAAGCTCGCCGCGGGTCGCTACGTGTTCGAGATGACCGGCACCGCCGACGCAGACCTCTATGTTCGCACCGGTGCCGC
>Ga0105048_10010616_pt1 | contig 14584 bp, 13 predicted proteins | sample MAT05_FD_78382 | JGI IMG/M metagenome (GOLD analysis project Ga0105048, IMG submission 78382) | Freshwater microbial communities from Lake Fryxell liftoff mats and glacier meltwater in Antarctica - MAT-05 | ecosystem: Environmental > Aquatic > Freshwater > Ice > Liftoff microbial mat | place...
GCGGGCTATGACGATTTCCTCGTTGGTGGGAATGACGCGCACTTCGATTTTGGAAGTGGGTTTGGAAATCACGGTCTCCGTGCCGCGGGTTTTGTCATTGAGTTCGATGTCGAGTTCGAGGCCGAGAAATTCGAGATTCTCGCAGATCCGGCGGCGGACGATGTAGTCGTTCTCGCCAATGCCTGCGGTGAAGATGAGGCAATCCAGCCCGCCAAGTTCGACGATGAATTGGCCGAGAAATTTGCGAATCGCACTGGTATAAACGTCGAGGGCGGATTGTGCGTCGGAATTGCCATTGTCGGCGGCCTCATGGAGATCGCGGATGTCACCGCTGGCGAGGCCGGACATGCCTTTGAGTCCGGATTCTGTCGCGAGCACTTTTTCGACGTGATCCCAACCGAGACCGAGATTTTTCGCGAGGTAGATCATGGCGAAACAATCGAAGTCGCCAACGCGATTGTTCTGCGGAAGACCGCTCTGCGGGGTCATGCCCCAAGTGGAGTTGATGGCTGCGCCGTTTTGCACTGCGGCCATGGACGAACTGCCGCCGAGGTGACAGGAGACGAGTCGGAGTTGGTTGGTGCCCTTGAGTTCCGCGCAACGCTCGGTGACAAACCTGTGGCTTGCTCCGTGGAAGCCGTAGCGCGCGATGCCGTATTTTTTCTCCCACTCGAGGGGAACCGGGAACCGGCGGTTGTGAGCCGGGACCTGATCGTAAAACGCGGTCTCGAACGTGCCGATGCAAGGGAGATCGGGATAGAGCCGGTTGAACTGGCGCACGCCGGCGATGTAGGGCGGATTGTGCGCGGGCAGGAGGGTGTTCAATTCCTCCATCGCGGCCAGCACTTTTTCATCCATGAACCGGGTGCCGGAAATGTCGCGGGCCATGACGGGTTTGAATCCGACGGCTGCGAGATCGGTGAAGCCGCCGAGGGCTTCCTCGACCATCTTGATGGCCGCGCCGTGATCGGGGAGCGAAGCTTCGCCTGAAGTGGATGCGGCGTCGCCGATCTGGATCTTGCAGGTGGAAACCGGGGAGCCGATGCGCTCGAAGCCGCCCTTCGCCAGAACAGCGCCGGACGGCATCTCGAACAAGCGAAACTTGAACGAGGTGCTGCCGATGTTGGCAACGAGAATGCGGTTTCTAATCATGGTTCATTGGTGCGCCCGGCCTGCCGCGTCGCGCGGGATCGAAGGACTCGACCCGCAGGACGCCTGCTGGCTGGATGCGCGGATTACTTCGCGGCGGCGGCTTTCGTTCCGAGAAACTTGCCGAGCGTGATGAGATCGTCGTGCGGACGCGGGATGACGTGAACGGCAACCACTTCGCCGATGGCGCTTGCAGCGGTCGCGCCGGCTTCCACAGCGGCTTTGACGGCTGCGACTTCGCCGCGCACAAAAACGCAGACGTTGCCCGAGCCGATTTTTTCCCAGCCGACGAGGTCAACGTTGGCTGCTTTGAGCATCGCGTCTGTCGCTTCGAATTGCGACACGAGGCCCTTGGTTTCGATCATTCCTAATGCGGATCCTGCCATATACTTATTTTGGTTGGTTGTGCTTCAGCGTGGGCTTAGGCGGTGAAAAACTTGACGAGTTCGGGCGCCGGGCGGGCGATGACGTGGGAGGCCACGAGATTGCCGACGCGGGTTGCGGTCTCGCGACCGGCGTCCACAGCGGCTTTTACGCTGCCGACGTCGCCGCGCACGATGGTGGTGATCATCGATCCGCCGATGGCGATGGATTTGATGAGTTCCACGTTTGCGGCTTTGACCATGGCATCACTGGCTTCCACCAGGCCCACGTATCCGCGAGTTTCGATCAGTCCTATTGCTTCGTTCATTGGTATGTTTTGTTTTGGTGTTGTTCGAGTTTGGAAAAAAATCAGACGATAAGTTCGACGCGGGTGGCGCTCTCAAGATTGCAGCCGTTTGCTTCGTCGGTGTCTATGTGGACTTCGAGTTTGAAAGTGGGATCAACGCGCACGATGAGTTCGTCGAGGCGCGTATTGCAGCCCGGGGCGGTGACTTTGAGCGTGATTCTGTCGAGGTGTTTCACGCCGTAATGGCTGGCGTCCTCGGGCGACATGTGAACGTGGCGCGCCGCGCGGATCACCCCGTTTTTCATCTCCAACATGCCTTTCGGTCCCATGATGTAGGCTCCGGGTGTGCCTTCGATGTCGCCGGACATTTTGACGGGAATATCGATGCCGAGCTGGATCGCGTCGGTGAAAGCGAGTTCGATCTGCGTGAGGTTGCGGCAGGGGCCAAGGATGCGCAGGTTCGGGATGATGCGTTTGCGCGGCCCGATCATGGTCACCGTTTGTTGCGAAGCAAACTGGTCCTTTTGATAGAGCCACTTGTGCACGGTGAGTTCCGCGCCTTTTCCGAAGAGCACTTCGAGGTTTTCGGGTGAAATGTGCATGTGCCGCGCAGAACTATTGACGAGCAGTTCGGCACTGTAGCTGCTTTTTGCGGAACTTGTGGAGGCGGAAGCCTTCATTTGCCGCAGAAGCGAATCCCGGACGAGCGCTTCAACTTGAGCGCGGGAACCAGCTAGGGAATGGGATTGCATGTGAAAAGGGAGAAGGGGGTGACGGTGAAAAACTACAATTCGCTCACAAATCGGTCAAGAAGAAATCACAATTAGCGCAGTAATTTTTGTTTTACAGAGAAAGTAAAAAGGGAAAATTTGTTACTTGATGCCGCATTTGGCGCGCATTTCGGACTGGGAGGAACTTTTGGTGAGCATTGAAGCAAGGTAGGGGTCGGTGGCGGGTAGTTTGGATGCGCGCACGAGATTTTCAAGGTTTTCCAATCGGGAGAAGAGCAGGATTTTGCATTTGGTGAGCGGCACGGATTTTGCGCCGTAGCCCGCTTCCTGATTGCTGGACCAGAAGCGCACGTGCGGCTTGCCGTCCACGGTTTCGGTTCCGAGGAAAATCACGGAGTGGCCGCGTTCGAGTTTGCCGATTTCCTCAGTCCAGAAAATTTTGAGAAAATCGCCGGCACGCGCCTTTTCGAGTTCCTGAAAATTTGGACCGAGTTCGAGTTCGTAAAAAAGCCGTGCCGTGCCGGGCCCGTTGGCGTTCCACCGGCCCCAGATGCCCTTGCCATCGGCTTGACGTTTCATCAGGAGGGCGTCGATGGCATCGGGCGGTAGGGTGAGTTTTTTGTCTAAAGCCAAGTGTTCGACGAGGCGCAGGAGGACGAGATAGGTTGCGCCCGAGCAGTAGCTCGGTTTTGCGGTGCTGGCGCGAATGATCAATTCGCCATTGTTCGCCTGGATCGCGGAGGCGAGGGCGTTCTGTGAGGCGAGGTTGGTCGCGTAACCGCCGCCTTTGGGCATGTCTTGGATGATGTCCAGGATCAGCGCGTTCTGATTGGCCATCGCGCAGACGCTGAGGCAGAGCAGGGCGAGGAGCGTTTTCATGTTTTTGGTGTGGTGAGGAAACTCAATCCTCCGGATTGGTGCGCACCGCAGTGGTGGCATCGGTGCTGGCCCAGAACACGGCGTTTACGAGGCGTTGATTGGTGGTTCTGAGTCTGCGGGAAACTTCCGCGAGCAACGCTGCGCAAATTTTGTATCCGGCGGTCGTGTTGTTTGCCATGAAGGTGCGGAGGGTTTCGTGTCCGATGGAACCGATGTGGACATTGTCCATTGCGAGAATGCTGGCTGTGGCGAGGCCGGCATCGAACAGGTTGATTTCACCGAAGAACCCGCCGACGCCGATGCGTCCGAGCATGACCTCGCGTTTACCGGCTTTGCGGCGGACGTGGACAGTGCCGCGCAGCACGATGGAAAGAGCATGAACTGGTTCGCCCTCGGTCAGGATGCGTTCGCCTTTACGGGCCTCGCGGACATGGAGCAGGGTGAGGAACATCTGGAGTTCTTCGGGGGAAAGATCTTTGAGGAACGAAACGATGCGGAGTTCTTCGGCGGGCATTGGCGGAGTGTAGGCGCATTTTTTTTAAAATGCCTCGCAAAAAGCGCAATTTTTCCAAAAGGCCTAAACGGAAGGCACAATGAACATTAAATTGGATTGTCTTTTTGGCATGGGAAGCGCTCCATTGCGAAGCTTATGGATTCGATTGAAATCTCAAAACAAGACATCGCCAGCATCCACGAACATTTCCGCGAAGCGAAACACGCGGTGAACAACACGCTCGCCGTGATCATGGCGCTGTCCGAACTCGCCCAGCGCAATCCGGCGCATTACGAGAAGCTCGTATCCACGGTGCTGATGCGTTGTCCGGACATCGTCAATCAGCTCCAGAATTTTCAGAACCTGCTCAATGAAAAAATCGGGGCACCTGCGCCGATGAGCCTGGGATAAGCTGGAAGAAAAGGGGAGCGCGGGCGCCCTAACGCGTCGTCTTTCCGCTTGTTTGCTGCTTTTGCAAACTCCCTCTGCCTCCGTGGACAAAATTGTCGCGGCTACACCATCTCGGACTGCACGGCTTCGGCGATGCTGGCCTGGTGATTGAGAAAACAGTCGGCCATCAGCGTGTGCAGTTCCAGCAGGCTGCTGGAGAGGAAAAACAGGTGCGGATCCAGTTCGTGCGCGGCGGGCGGTTGCGGCGCGGGTGTTTCACCATCCTCGGACGGTGGCGCGAGGAAACGCGTCCAGTCGGTGCTGCGAATGCGCTGCTGGAGTTCGTCGATGGCCAGAACTGCGCGTTGCGCCGGGCCTCCGGTGGAATCATCGGGCGCGCTTTCCTTCAGGCGCAGGGCGCAGCGGTAAAGGCAACGCGCGACGGAACGCGGGACCTGTTGATTTTGCCAAAGCAATTCGAGAACCGGAATGGGCTCGGCGCGCGTCTGGTACACACGGCGATAGGCGTCGCGTGTGCCGAGGAGCCGGAGAAATGCGGATAGCTCGATCTCCAATCCGTGACCGCCGCGCGCGAACGATTTGGTGATGGAGCGCACGGCGTTCGACGTGAGGACGGCGCGTTCCATGTGGCTGCCGATTTCGCAAAAGCGCCAGCCGTCGTCGGCCAGCATCGTCATCGAGGCAGTGGCGTAAAACTGCGGGACGAGACGTGACGTGGCTTCCGCGAGGCGGCGCGTGATTTTTGCCGCCTCGGAATCCGCCAACCCCTCGCGAAACCGCATGCGTTCGAAACGCACACGCAGTTCGCTCACCGCCGACCATGCCTCGGGGCTGAGGACTTCGAGCACGTTTTCGGCGTTGGAAATGGCGCGCCGGATCGTGGACCAGACGGAGCCTGCTTCGGGCGAGAGCACGAGTTGATAGCGGTCACTGCGCGTCACGATTGAGCGGCGCCGGTCGCCGCCAGCGGATTCGAGCGGCGGCAAAAGGCGGTTCCAAAGCGGGCGATACAGGCGTCGTTCCGTGTCGGTGAGTTCCTCGGTTTCGAGCGTCTCGATGGTCTGGATGAGGTAGGCCTGATGGTAAGCACGCTCAAGGTAACGTCCGAGCCAGTAGAACGCCTCGGCCACGCGGCTGGTGATCTGGCGCGTGATCGGCAGAATGCCCGCCGGACGGCGCTGCATCGAGGGCGGCGGTGTGTCGGGCGCGGTGAGAACCCACGTGTCGCGGCTCGACCATTTTTCGGATTGTCCGCGCCGGACGAACGGATGAATGCGGGTCAAGGCACCGGGGAACAGCGAAAAGCCCTCGCCGTTTCGCAGTGCGAAAAGAAGGTGATCCTGAAGGTGCTCGGCTTTTTTGCCTGGATGAAAAATAAGCGTTCGCGTGCGCCAGTTGCGCGGTTGGGCGATAAACGCACGGGGATCGCGGCGGATCGCGGCCTGCAGCACGGCGGGTTCGCCGAAATCGGTGTCGGCAGGTGGATGCAGATCGTCTCCACGCACGCTGCGAATTTCGTAGTCCTCGATATCTTCGATCACCATTTCGCGTTGATCGATGTCGCCGAGCCAGTAGGTCGGCACGGTTGGCAGGATCGGGCGTTCGCCCAGGTAGTAGCGGATGATTTCCGTGGAGAAAGAGAGGAGCGCCTTGTCGTCGGCGAGATTTGCCCCGGGGGCGTTGGCGATAAGCACGGTGCCGCGTCGCAGGCAGTGCAGCAGCCCTGGGACTCCGAGCGTCGTATCCATGCGAAGCACGAGTGGATCGAGGAATTGATCGGCGACGCGGTTGTACACGACGTGCACGCGTTTCAAGCCCTGCACCGTTTTAAGATAAAGGCAATCGTCGAGCACGAGCAGATCGCCGCCTTGCACGAGCGGAATACCCATGCGCCGGGCGAGGAAGGTGTGCTCGGAGTACACGAAAGACGCGGGCCCCGGCGTGAGCAGCACGACCGAGGGTTCACTGCTGATGTGCTCCGCAATGTTGTGGAGATGTTCGATGATGGTCTCGGGCGCTTCCGCAGACGAGCGCACATCGAAATCGTTGAAAACCTCCGGCCACACCCGGGCGAGGGCGCGACGGTTTTGCATCATGTAGGAAATGCCCGACGCGCGGCTTATATGATGATGCCGCACCGCGAGCTGGCCCTCCGGCCCGCGCGTGAGGCAGAGTCCGCAAAGATGCAGCGCATTTCCGCCGGGGAGGGGAAGACCGGAGACCTGCGCGAGATAATGCGCGCTGCCGAGGACCGGTTGAATCGGGATGACGTCGCGGTGGAGGATGCCTTTTCCGGAGTAGATGTCGCGGAGGAAAAGTTCGAAAGCGCGCAGACGTTGATCGACCCCGCGCTCGACGAGTTGCCATTCGTCCGCCGTGAAGACCTGAGGCAGAACGCTGCATTCCCAATGGGCGTCCTCCTTGCCGTCGGATTCGCCGAGCCCGACGCCCATTTCGCGCAGGGACGCGCCGAGGCGTTCTTCGAGATTGCGCAATTCGCCCTGGCGCAGGCCGTGGACTCTTCCCAGCAACGCGTCGTACGCTGGACGCGGATTTCCCGTTTCATCCAGCATCTCGTGCCATTGTGAAGGCGTGTTTCCCTTGGCTCCCGAAGTCACGCCGTGAAAGATGCATGGAGCGAGGGAGGCGGGGGAAGTTTTAAGTTTCAGCATTTGCGGGCGGTTTTTTCACCACCAAGGCACGGAGGATAGGGAGGGGTTTTTAACCACGAAAGACGCGAAGGGAATTCAAAAATCAAGATGAACCCATGCAGAATCTTCGCGTCCTGCGCGATCTTCGTAGTTCCCTACAAATTATTTCGCGTTTCGCTTACGGGTTGACGACGCGCAGCGGTTCGGTGCCCTGAGGTAGGATGAAACGGAACGGATCGCCGACGTTGGTTTTGTCATAGTGAGCTTGATCGACGTCCACGGCGAACACGCGGTTCGTTCCCTTTTCCTGAACTTCGAGAGTAAAATCTGCGCTGGTGGTTTTCTCGCTCGTGCCTGCTTTGCCGATGGTGATCTCCGTTTCCGTGGGGCGCGGCGTCGAGGATTTCACGAGCACGATGCCGTCGCGCCAACTGCTGCTGCTTTCGCTGTGCATTTTGGTGATGCCCCACAGCACGCCGCCGATGACGAGCAGTCCGATCAACACGGCGATGATGATTTCTTTCGGGGAAGTTTTGGGAACGACGACGCTTTGGTTGCTCATGGTGGGGACATTATGCACCACGGAGACCCGGAGAGCACGGAGAAGAAAGTTTCCACCTGCTTTTTATCCGGGTCTCGGTGGTGAAAATTCAAGTGCATTGGTTAGCGTGCAAAACGCGGGCTCATCGTGAAGCTGCGTTCGAGCGTGCCGAGCGGCGGGATGGTCTGCATGCCGAGCTTGTTTTCAAACGCGCGCTGTTCGTGATGATCCGGCAGGCCCCAGCAGGGTTCCACGCAGATGAACGGGCTGGCCGTGTTGCCATCGCTCCACAGCGTGACGTAGGGCACTCCGGCGAAATTCAGCTCCACGACGCGGCCCGAAGTTTTGTCGCTGAAGACGTAGAGCGGCATGGGCACATCGACGGGTTCGAGGAGGTAGGAGCCCGGCAGATCGGCTTTGGCAAAAGGCATCGGGCCGCCCGCGTGTTCGAGCGTTTGTGTTTCGCCCGAGAGAAAATTTCCCGGCGCGAAATGCCTCACGTAGGTTCCGGCGGGGAGCAGCACCTCGCCGTCGTCGAGCGAGGCGCAGGCGAATCCGGGGTGCAGACCGAAGCTCACATGCGCGGTGTGATTTTCGTAATTTTGAAAAGCAAACCCAACGCGCACCGTGTCGCCGACGAGCGTGTAGCTGAGCTCCAGCGCGACGCGGAACGGATATTCCTCCGACGCGATTTGCTCCGGGAAAATGGCGTAGCGCAGCGCGTGATCTTTCACGCCATTGACCGCCAGCGTCTTGTGGCGCAGGAAGGAATGCGTGCTGCCGCGCACCGGACGGCCGAGGTACTCCGTCTGCTCATCCTTGATCCTGTGCAGATAGTAGCCCATCAGCGTCGCGTGGTTTGCCCAGCCGACGTCCGGTTTGGCGGTAAGATTGTCGCGGTGGAGAAAACCCTGCCATACGCCCGCGGCGTCGCGGCGTTGCAGACTGATCAATTCGCCGCCCTCGCGGGCCACGGCGATTTGGATGCCGTCTTTTTCGTTTGTGAGGAAATCGAGTGTTTTGCCATCCCGACATTCCGCGCTATAGATGCACTGGCTCATATGTAACCAATGAAAACGTCCGGACCCTCGCACTCAACGAAAAACAGTCTTGCCTCGCGCATGGCGCGGTTGGGCATGCTCGACTCCGAGTTGCAGGAAAGTTTCGCGCGCAGCAGCGGCCCGGGCGGCCAGCACGTTAATAAAGTCTCGACCGCCGTCTGCCTGCGGTGGCGGGCTTACGAGGTGACGGTCCAGGATTCGCGCTCGCAATCGATGAACCGTCAGATCGCCCGCGAACGGCTTTGCACCGCAGTGGAGGAAACGCTTCACGCCGCGCGACTGGCCAAACAGCAGGCGCGGGAAAAAGAGCGTCGCGCCAATGCGCCGAGACCGAAAGGCGTGAAGAAACGCATCCTGGAATCCAAACGCCGCCGTTCCGCGACGAAACAAATGCGGCAACGCCCGAGCGAATAAGGAGCGAGTTTGAACCGCAGATTCACGCGGATCAGCGCGGATGAGCCACGGCCGGGCGACTTGTTTTGTTCTTCGTCAATCTTTCGATGACAACTTCCGGGCGTTTCTCGGGGGCAACGGGTGGCGGTTCCGAGGTCCACCTCGTGGACGTTTTCGTAATCGACGAAGACGTATTGGGGACGGCTTTTTTTCAATGCATCTACTGTATTCATTAAGGCTTTTTGCTCCGCATGGATTTTGAGGTGGAGGTGGATGTGGTCGTTGACGATGTGGGGGCCTAGGAAGCGAAAGAGTTTGCCAGAGCCGTATTGGCTGCCGTGGGCGGTGCGGTCGAGGCTGAGGACGCCCTGGCCGGTGAGGTGTTGTCCGTCGTCGCGCGTGGCGATGAGGACGGGGAATTCCGGCGGTTGTCTGATGCCGCGGAGGATGCAAGTGCCGCGCAGGATGTGGTCGGGGGTGCCTTCGGTGCAGGGGTCGATCCGCTCGGCGGCGGTGGCTACGAATTCGGCGGTGGGATGTTGTGCGGTGTCGAAGAAATCCGTGTTGCGCAGGTGCGCAATCAGCATGGCGTTCATCGCGGAATCGGCGATGTCTTCGCAGGCGATGCTCGTCATATCGATGGTGAAACGTGCGCTGACGAGTCGGCTTTTTTCGATCCGGATTTCGTCATCCGCAAGGCGCACGATGCCGTGGTGATCATTGAAAAGGTTGCGTCCGGCCCAGCGGATGACGCTTTCCTTTGTGTCCACGGCGTAGGTTCCCGTGCAGACGGGCGGTTGCGGGAGTTGGCCGGTGCCTTCGAGCGGGAGTCCGGCGGATTGCCATGCGGCGAGGCCAGCGTCGAAGGTTTCGACGTGCGTGAACCCAAGGGCGCGGAGTGTTTCTGCTACGGTGACGGCGTCGAGCGAACCTTCGACTGCGCCATAAACGACGAGCAGCGCGTCGGGGTCGAGGATTGGAAGCAATCGTCGCGTGATCCCTGTTGCGGAAAATCAAAAATGACCAGCGGATTTTATCACGCAATCGTAACAATCTGAAAATTGAATTTTTATCGCGAATTTTGCGATTCTCCGCCGCCAACCAAACTCTATGAGAAAATTATCCATCACACTCGCAATCGCTGCATTCGCCTCTGGCGCACATGCGCAAATGACCCTCTTGAGCAATTTTGCCGCAAACCAAGCGGGCGGATTTAGCGCAGGCGAAATCGTCTCGTTCGACAAAAACACGGATCGTCTGTATGTCACAAGCTCTGGCAGCAACGTCTATGGTATCAACGTTTTTGATATTTCCAATCCATCCACTCCCTCGCAGTTTGGATCGCGTATTGATTTCAGCACGACGTTTGGTCTTGCGTCAGATATGCTTTCGCTCACGAGCGTGGCGATTGACCCGCTCAGTCGCTTCGGTGTCGCGACACTCGTGCCGACAGCCAATACTACAACGCTCGGTCGTATCGGCTATTTCAGCCTGATAACGGGTTCCATTTTCGGCACAGCAGCAGTCGGTTACCACCCTGATAGCGTCACGTTTTCAGCCGATGGCTCGAAAATCGTGGTCAGCAACGAAGCGGAGTTTAATCCTGCCAGCGGGACCAATGCGAACGGCTCCATTTCGATCATCGACGTCAGCGGGATCAATGGCGGCAACCTCGGCACGTTGCCTTCCGCAGGCGTTACGACGAAAGACTTCGGTGCGGGCAACCTTGATACCGGTGTTTCCATCGCCTCGCTGCGCAACAGCAACCTGGCCGCATTGGGCCTCACGGGCTCGTTTAATCAGACCGTCCCCGTTTTCAACACTGCGGCACCGGAAGCCATGGAGCCTGAGTACGCGACCATTAGCGGCAACAAGGTCTTTGTTTCGCTTCAAGACAATAACGCCATCGCTGAATACGATCTCACCAGCAATCTATGGACGAAGGTGACCAATCTCGGCTCCATTGTTCAGACCATCGACGCTACCGATACTGGGAGCTCGATTAATATCACCAAGAACGTGCGTGGCCTTTTCATGCCTGACACGATTGGCTCCTATGTCGTGGGCGGAACTACTTATGTCATCACCGCCAACGAAGGTGATGCGCGCGGGGATGATCGCGACGTATCTCGCTTCGGTGATATCAGCGGAAATGACAGCTTGAATCCTCTCATCGATACTGACGCACCATCCAATTTCCTCCTCACTGGTTCAGGCGAGCGTGCAAATTCCGAATTGGGCAGATTGAACATTTCCCGCATCGATGGCGATACCGATGCCGATGGCAAGATCGATGATCCGACCATGATCGGCACACGCAGTTTCTCCGTGTGGGCCAGCGGCACAGGCGGGCTTACGCGAGTTTATGATTCGGGCTCTTTTTTTGAAACCTACATCGCGGCCAATGATGCTTCTGGCTGGGTTGACAGTCGCAGCGATGACAAAGGACCAGAGCCAGAAGGACTCACCCTCGGCACGATTGCCGGCAAGGAATACCTCTTCATTTCGATGGAGCGCACGAACAGCATCTTCATGTTCGATGTCAGCATTCCCACTGCACCGGTTTTCTTTGATTACATCCGAATCAGTTCGGGAAGCATCCCGCAGCGTCCGGAAGGCATGACGTTCATCAGCGCTGCGGACAGCCCGACGGGCGTCTCGCTACTGGTGGTGGGTTTTGAAGGTGATGGCAACTCGGCCACCAATGAGCGTGTGGCTATTTTCTCGGTTGTCCCGGAGCCGACGACGGGCCTGCTGCTCGTGCTGGGGGGCGCAGCTTGCCTCCTTAGACGCCGCCGCGCTTAGTTTTACGCTGAACAATTAACAAAAAAGCGCCACCTTCGCGGGTGGCGCTTTTTTTATGCTCCGCGCGCAGTCTCCCCCACACAGCAAAAACGGACCATCGATTGGGCGAATTTAGGTCGGGTGGGCGTCTCACCTGGACCCTTGTGTACCGGTGCGGCAGCGACGCCAATCGACACTCGGAGTGTCCCGCGGGACGCGAAACACGGCGGGCAGGATGCCAACCCTACCCGTGAATGCCTGCGCTCTGAGGGGCGGGACTCTTATTCGAAGACATTGCGGGGTGCGGAGGACTTGTGCTTAACCGGTAACATTTTAGCCCGCTCAAGCTGTTACAGGAACGTCACAATAAAATTTTTGCCTATTTGATCAGCGCAACGAAGGTGGGTCCGTGCAGCCGCCAACAATGGCGTCCCTCCCTGCACATACGACAGCCAAACTTACTAAAATAGGGAAAATACCAATCATGAAAAAAACACAACTTCTCGCTCTCTCTGCCGCTTTGTGCATAGCTCTTACAGGCAGTGTGCAAGCGCAGATATCACATACTGGCACAGCAGATACCACTGCTTGGAACGCAAGCCGCTGGAATAACACCGCCGACGTTGCTCCTTACACATCAGCTTATACGGCGAATAACGCTGTACTGTTCTCATCTGGCACTTACAACTTTGCTGGGATGGGTGCCGTAATCAACGTAGGTAACGTGACCCTAAATGCTAATGTCTATGTGAACTTTGCCTCTGCTGCGAGCACTTATGCTACAGGCGGACTTGTTCGGACTATTACTACAGGATCAGGTGCTCTTTTGGATTTCCAGACACAAACTATTTCGACCGCGGCTGGAACAGGCCTCATTAAAAATGGCGATGGTGTTCTTGCGCTTGGGGGAGGTGCTTACAATGGCGGCTTCACTTTGAATGCAGGAACAGTGATTGCTCGTGCAGTTGATGCCTTCGGCGCTAATGCTTCCAATGTCCTGACTCTGAATGGCGGAACTGTGGCTTCGGACGCGACCCGCTCATTTGCCAACACGAAGCATGGTGGCGGCATTGTGATTGGTGGTAATATACAGTTTGGTGAACTTGCGACTGTTCTGTCGATTGCCAGCAGCTCTGCGAATCTTTCTTTTGCTAATAACGTTTCGCTCGGAAATGCTACTAGGACTTTGACACAGGGTAATAACGGGACAAATACATTCAGCGGAATTATTGCAAATACCAGCGGCGGGATAACATTTGCTGCCAATGTTGCAACGGATGGTCGTTTCGAACTTACCAATACAGCAAACACATTTACTGGCGACATCAACATCACAGGAGGTGAAGTTCGCTTTACAGCAGACGCCAGCCTTGGAAATGCAGCGAACGACATCATTATTGATGGCGGTCGTTTTGCTACTGGAAGTGGTGTGACGTATACACTCGGAGGAGGACGTCAGATTTCGATTGGCGATGGCGTGGGCACTTCAATCAGCACCCCAGGTGCCGGAACGCTTACTTACAATGGTGTTCTCGCTGATAAAACCAGCGAAGTCGGTTCATGGGCTAAACAAGGCGGCGGCACGCTGGCACTCGGTGGGGCCAACACCTACACAGGTAGCACATCCGTGAATAACGGTATTCTCAGGCTCACGACCGGCAACAATCGCCTGCCCACTGGCACGGTGTTTAGTCTCGGCCAGGCAGCAAGCGCCAACGTGGGAACGCTGGACCTCAATGGGTTTAATCAGGAAGTCGCTGGTCTCTCATCCACAGCAGGAACCAACGCCACCGCAAATCGCAACACTGTGACATCTATCGCGGCGGCCACGCTGACGGTGAACACCACCGGTACTTACACCTACAGTGCAGGCACGGCGGCGAATTCCGGCAACATCAGCGGAGCAATCTCCTTCGTTAAATCCGGCGCGGGCACCCAGATTCTCGGCGGCAGCAATGCTTACACCGGCACCACAACCATCGAGGCCGGACGCCTCTTGATCGGCGGTCAGCTTACCGCCACGGCATTCACCCAGGTGAGCAGCGGTGGTGCAATTGGCGGCAACGGCACGATCGCCAGCAGCCTCGATTTCGCTTCGGGCGCCAAGTTTGTGTTCAGCCTCACCGACACGCTCAAAGTGAACGGCTCGAGCGTGAGTTTCCTCGGGTTTAGCATTGCGGACCTGCTTGATCTAAACAACACGGTTGCCAACGGCACCTACACGCTGATCGGCGGGTCGGCGACCATCGACTTCACGAATATCTCCAACGTGGGCTTGCTGAACGCCGCCAGCATTGGTGGTGATAAAACCGCCTACTTCCAGGGTGCCGGACTACAGGTGGTGGTGGTTCCCGAACCCAGCACGGCACTAAGCATCGTCATCGGTGCGGGTGCTCTGCTTGGGCTTCGCCGCAAACGCCGCAACGCGTAAGCAGCACACCGGAGCATTTCTCCATTAAGGGCGGCAGGTTATCCTGCCGCCCTTTTGCTTTTTCTAAACCGGGCGCAAATGAGCCTGCACGAAGGCATGGGTTCGTTGTTTCGTGAAGGCGCGTTGGGGCTTCAAATGTGGTGGGGATTTCGTATGGTTCGCGGCGATGAAACTTACCGATACGCATGCGCATCTTGATTATCCGGATTTTGCTGAAGAACTACCCGCTGCGCTGGATCGGGCTGCGGCGGCGGGAGTGCATCGCGTCGTGGCCATCGGGACGGATGCGGAGAGCAGTCGGCGTGCGATGGTTCTGGCGGAGAAATATCCGATGCTATGGTTTGTGCCGGGGATTCATCCGACGAGCGTAATGGAGGCGGTGGATGCTGA
>Ga0105048_10010617_pt1 | contig 14581 bp, 16 predicted proteins | sample MAT05_FD_78382 | JGI IMG/M metagenome (GOLD analysis project Ga0105048, IMG submission 78382) | Freshwater microbial communities from Lake Fryxell liftoff mats and glacier meltwater in Antarctica - MAT-05 | ecosystem: Environmental > Aquatic > Freshwater > Ice > Liftoff microbial mat | place...
AGATCACACCATCAAGTTGCTTTGCTGAAACACCAGCGTCCTTCAAAGCGCCGCGGCAAGCCGCCCTGCAACGATCCAGAACCGGTGAAACAATGGCTTCCATTTCAACGCGTGAAAGCTGCCCTTGCCAAACCGAAGCGTCAGCGCGTTTCAGTTCCACAGCAACGCTATCCGCATCGCTCAGCGCTTCCTTCGCACGTTTTGCAGCGTCTAGCACCGCGCGCACGGCCTTCGAATCGCCGCCCGCGGCCGCATCGATGCCTGCCTTGCTCAACAATACCTCCGCAATGGCACGATCAAAATCATCGCCACCCAGCGCCGAATCACCGCCGGTTGATTTCACCTCAAACACGCCGCCATCCAGCACCAGAATCGAAATATCAAAGGTACCGCCACCCAGATCAAACACGGCAAAGGTGCCGTTGACCTTCTTGTCTAACCCGTACGCCAAGGCGGCCGCCGTTGGTTCATTCAACAAACGCAACACTTCAAGACCAGCCAACCGCCCCGCATCACGGGTGGCCTGCCGTTGGCCGTCGTCGAAATAGGCCGGCACGGTGATAACCACGCCGTCCAAAGGACCATCAAGAGCCAGCTCGGCCCGCGCTTTGAGAACCTTCAAGATCTCCGCAGAAGCTTCGATCGGCGTTATCGCCTTCGTACCACCTGCAACCGAGAACCTAACCACCGAATCGCCAGCGGGTGCGTTGGCAAAAACATAGGGCGTTAACTTGCGGGTGGCCTCTGCGTCCGTTGGACCACGGCCCATGAATCGCTTGACTGAAACCAAGGTGTCTTGCGGAAACAGCAACGCAAGTTCGTTTCGCGCTTTTGCGCCCACTTGCACTTGTCCGCCAGGCCCGTAGTAAACCGCAGATGGCAAAATCGATTCGCCTGCATCGTCAATAAGGCACTGCGGGAAGCCTGCGTTGACGACCGCTATCAACGAGTTTGTGGTGCCAAGATCGATGCCTGCGGCGCGGCCTTTGCACGCCGCTTTGGCGTTTGATTCACCAGGCTCGGAAATCTGAAACAACGCTTCAGCCATGATTCACTCCCGGTGACTGCGCGCCACCTTCGTCTATCGATTCCAAAAAACGTCGGTAGTAGCGAACGGCCACAAGAGCGCCCGCGGCTCGTTCGGCATCGCCTGGGCCTTGGGTATCCAAAGCAGAAATGGCGTCGTCCATGGCGACGGTTTGACGGGCGCGAACTTCGGCTCCGAGCGCGAGCGCCGTTGCCTCGTCGTCGGCAAACCGAGCCTCCATCAGCGCCTCATTCTTTTCCATCATCTCTTGCAGCAAGCCCTCCGGTACGGAGACCTTCATTTGCCCCTGCCCTGTTGTACGAACGGTGCCGTCCTCTGCGCCAAGGTCGATACCCAACAAGCCAAGCAGATATTCCGCTTTAGCGATTGGATCTCGCAACGTGCGCCAAGCTTCGTTCAACGCAACGGTTCGCTGGGTAGAGATTCGTTTCGCCTGTGCATCCGCACGCGCAAATTTGTCAGGGTGCACCGCGCGCGCCGCTTCTTTGTATCGGCGTTCCAGCGCTTCCATATCTTGAGAAAAACGCTTAGGCGCTCCTAGGAGCACGAACCTGTCAGGGCGTCCTTCGAACGGAAGAATCGCCGAGCATCCCGAGCAAAACTCAGCGGCTTCCACATTCTTCTGGCAGGACCAACAAATCATCGGCGGTTCTTTGATAGCGGGCGGCCAACATAGCGCGCCCGAGGCCGCGTGCACGGGCCCTGCGCCCTAAAATTGAACGCTTTCTCCACAACCACACGACCCCTTGGCGTTGGGGTTAACCCACTTGAACCCGCGCTGCATGAGCGTGGTTGCAAAATCCAAGGTCGAGCCTTCCAAGAACACTTTGCTCTTCGGATCCACGAACACTTGAACTTTGCCCTCTTCAAACGAGAGCACCAGATCTTCGGGTCGCGCGTCGTTGTCAGCCCACTCGAACAAGTAGGTAAAACCCGTGCAACCACCACCACGAATGCCCACGCGCAGGCCTTTGGGAGGCGTGGCGCGCTTGGCGACCGCTTTTTTGATTTCTTCAACTGCGCGGGGGCTGACTTCGATGGACACGGGGCTCTCCTGGTCTCTGCGTTTGTCTTTGCTGCTCAGCTCACTCGGCCGCAGGCGCGTGTTGCGCTGCGTGCAAGCTTGCTTGCTTGGACTTGTAATCGGCAATGGCGCTCTTGATAGCGTCTTCTGCCAAGACCGAGCAGTGAATCTTCACAGGTGGAAGGTTCAATTCTTCAACGATCTGCGTGTTCTTGACCAGCATGGCTTGATCAACACTCATGCCTTTGATCCATTCGGTGGCCAAAGACGAAGAAGCGATGGCGGAGCCACAGCCAAAGGTTTTGAAACGAGCGTCTTCAATAACGCCAGCATCATTCACCCGAATTTGCAGTTTCATAACGTCACCACACGCAGGTGCACCAACCAAGCCGGTGCCCACATGCGGGTCGCTTTTGTCGAGGCTGCCCACGTTGCGTGGATTTTCGTAGTGGTCTAGAAGTTTTTCGCTGTATGCCATGACGATCCTTTGGTTGGATTCAAAAATTGTTCAGTGGGCGGCCCATTGGATCGATTTGAGATCGATGCCTTCTTGGACCATTTCGTAAAGCGGAGACAATTCACGCAGTTTTGTAACCTTGCGTGAAACCAGATCGATAACAAAGTCGACTTCTTCTTCGGTGTTGAAGCGGCCAATACCAAAGCGAATTGACGTATGTGCAAGCTCTTCTTCCACGCCAAGCGCGCGCAGAACATATGAAGGCTCAAGGGATGCCGAAGTACAAGCTGATCCTGAAGATACAGCCACGTCTTTAAGCCCCATCAAAAGCGATTCGCCTTCGATATAAGCAAAGCTGATGTTTATATTTCCGGGCAACCGGTGCTCCATGGAGCCGTTGATAAACGTATCAGTGACTCTTGATTGAATGCCCTCGCGCAAACGCTCGCGAAGCGCGAAGCTTTTCTTCGCTTCTTGCTCCATAAGTTCGGTGCACAGCGCCGCCGCTTTGCCGAAACCAACAATGCCCGGAACGTTCAAGGTTCCCGACCGCATGCCGCGCTCGTGTCCACCACCATCAATCATCGCCTCAAGACGAATCCTAGGCTTTCGCCGCACGTATAGGGCGCCCACGCCCTTGGGACCATAAAGCTTGTGTGCCGTAAGCGAAGCAAGATCCACCTTGCAGGCCTCAACATCAAAAGGAATGCGGCCGTGTCCTTGCACAGCATCAACGTGAAACAACGCCTTGCGCGCTTTGACCCGCTCGCCAATCTCGGCAATCGGATTGATCACGCCCACTTCGTTGTTGGCCAACATGATTGAGACAAGAATGGTCTTGTCAGTCATGGCTTGTTCAACCGATTCGGCACTGATGCGCCCATCGGCCTGCGTTGCCAAGTAGGTAACCTCAAAGCCTTCTTTTTCAAGGCGTTTACAGGTATCCAAAACCGCTTTGTGCTCGGTTTGCGACGTGATGATGTGGTTGCCGCGATCTTTATAGAAGTGCGCTGCGCCCTTGATAGCTAAGTTGTCTGATTCGGTTGCGCCCGAGGTCCAAACAATTTCTTTGCCTGTGGCGCCGATGCTTGAGCCAACTTGCTCACGCGCCGTTTCAACACCTTTTTCGGCTTCCCAGCCATACGCGTGCGAGCGGCTGGCGGCGTTGCCGTAGTGTTCGGTAAAGAAAGGCAACATCGTCTCCAAGACCCGCGGGTCCATCGGCGTTGTTGCGTTGTTGTCCATGTAGATGGGGAATTTAAGAGCCATGCGTTTTTCCTAAAGACCTAGTGGCTGGTGATGCCGTCAACCAGCAAGGGTGCTTGGCCCTCGTGGCCGTGAAGATCGCAGCACCCGCATTGTTGTTGTTTGTGAACGGGCTCGCACGACTTGCAGCTGTCGAGGTAAGCCAAACTTTCTTCCAATTCGCGGGCCAGCTTCGTGAGCCGCGACAAAGTCTCATTCGCCTCGCGCAGCTTTTCAGAAAAGATGTCGCGAACAGTCTGCATAGCGTCTGGTGCCGTGCTGCTTTGTTCCCAAACCTTCAAGAAGGCTTTGATGTCGGTCAATGACAAGCCCATGTCCTGCAGTTTTTGGATCCATTCCACTCGGTCGGCGGCACGTGCGTGATACAGCCGGTACCCCCCTTTTGACCGAATCGGTGCCAACAGCCCCAATTCCTCATAAAGGTGGATCGCGCGCACAGTCTTCCCCGTTCGACGCGCCAAGTCGCCGACTTTCAGGAATGATAGATTCTGTGCAGGTACGTCCATGTCAAACCCTCACGCTTACGTAAGGGTTTACGGACTGCTTGAAACAAAGTCAATCGCCAAACGGTACTTTTATGTATCGGATTGAATCAAGTCGACCCGGAACAGCGAAAAACCGGGATTTCTGTGGTCCAAGGCAGCCGCGGAGGCCACAATACGAAGCTCGAAAATGACAGACGCGCAGGCCCGCAACCCGTTACACGGCATCACCTTGGAAATGATTGTGACCGAACTGGAGGCCTATTTCGGGTGGGCGGAATTGGGAGAGCAGATCAAAATCCGATGCTTTCAGAGCGATCCAAGCGTTGGGTCCAGCCTGAAGTTTCTTCGGCGAACCCCGTGGGCTCGTGAAAAAGTAGAAAGCCTGTACTTGTTTATGTTGCGAGAGCAAGCACGTGAAAAACGACGAACGCCTCAAGACCCTGAGCTCTAGGAAGCAGATGCGGTTCATAAGCGCTGCTTCGCACGCTTGAACGAAGTAGGATGCGCCAATGTACTTTCAGACATTGACCCAGATGAAAAAGATGTTGCTCCAGCTCGACAAGTGGCTCGAGGCTGGCGCCGCACACGCCCATTCCAAGTCGTTCGACCAAAACCTGTTTCTTGGTTTTCGATTGGCGCCCGATCAGTTTGCATTTCTAAAGCAAGTGCAAGTGGCTTGCGATACCGCAAAGCTCATGGCGTCGCGTCTAACCGGCAAAGAGGCACCAAAAAACGCAGACGACGAACAAAGCCTAGAAGCCCTGCGGGCACGCGTGCATAGCACCGTTGCCTATCTTGAAACCTTCAGCGCTCACGACTTTGACGCTGCGGCGACGCGCGTAATCTCACAACCGCGTTGGGAAGGCAAAACCATGACAGGCGCCGACTTCTTCCTAGAACATGCGGTTCCGAACTTCTTCTTCCACATCACCCACATCTACGCGATTCTTCGCCACAATGGGGTTGCCATTGGCAAGCGTGACTACCTGGGTGCCCTGACCATGAAAGCCCCTTAGACAGGGGAAAAAACACGACCCGGCGGCGAACCGTCGGGCCGTGAAACTTCCGTTTTTCAGATGATCTTAACGTTTTCAGCTCGTGGACCTTTTGGTCCCTGACCAACGGTGTATGACACTCGTTGACCTTCTTGAAGCTGATCGTAAGACACGCCTTGAAGGCTTGAGCTGTGGAAGAACATGTCCTGGCCACCGCCAGTGTCGATGAATCCAAAACCCTTATCTGTCTTCCTCTTAATCGTTCCTTCAGGCATTTCTTCCGTCTTTCTTGAATCTGCTTGGCGAACTGGCGAACGAACTGCTCGCCCGCGTCCTTCGTCTCAGCAGGGGGCATTTATATGCCCTTATCGCTCCAAGAGCCCTCAAAACATGCCGGGGATGTCGTTTTTTATTTCAAATCGCGTCGAGAACTCCCCTTCGGACGCAGAACGGCCCCTTTTCAGAGGCAAAAAGCCTCTAAACCGACTTCAATACGACTCTGCGCGTCACAGGCGCTGGGACGGCCGCAGGACGAGCGGCTTCCACGATTGACGTCACAGCCACCAAGAAGCCTTCCAGGTCAGCTTCTGAAAGCTCGCCCATGTTGGCGATCTGCATGTAGTCGTCAGACAGTTGGCCCTTGCACTTGTAAGCAATAAAGCCGCGCTCTTTAAGCCTGTCGTACAACTCGTCAACCTTGATGAAGCTGGGCACCTTCATAGTGCAAATGCTGCAAGACTCGCGGCCTGTGTTTGTGAAGGAGTGGAAGCCCAGCAACGTTAAAACTTGGCGCACACGCAAGTTGCGCAGCCGGTAACTGTTGCGTCGAACATCCATGCCGCCACGTTCAGTGAATTCATCCACCGCAGCTTCTAAAGCCAAGAACGCAGACACAGCAGGTGTGAAGGGCGTCTGGTTGAGCATCTGCATGTAGTGCTCGTAGCGCGAGAGACTTAAATAGAACGAACGCGGCGCAACGTTCTCAATCTTGGGCCAGACGCGTGGAGAAATACACGCAAAGGCAACACCAGCGACAGAGTGCAAACACTTGTTCGCAGAGGCGTAGGCAATATCAATGTGGTCGCGAACAACATCGAGATCTTCTGCGCCTAATGATGAAACGGTATCAACGATAAACAAACGATCGTGTTTGACGCAGGCGGCTCCCACTTCAGAAACAGGGTTCAACACGCCAACAGACGTTTCGTGGTGAACCATCGCGACCACGGCGATGTCTGGATCGGCAGCCAGCTTTGCTTCAATTTGAGCGGCCGTTGGGATCTCTCCCCAAGGGCACAAAACAAGCTCTAACGCTAAGCCGTGAACGGCCCCCACTTCGGCCATCCGATCACCAAAGGCTCCATTGTTCACCACCAACAATTTTTTGCCCGCAGGAACGGTCGAAGAGATGGCAAGCTCCATAGCGGCCGTGCCCGAACCAGTTAACAATATCACTTCGTGTTCGGGGCTTGCGCGAAACACCGGGCGCAGCTTTTCACGAAGACGCTTCACCACCGACGAATAATCGCCGTCACGGTGGCATAGATCGGGATGTACCAACGCGGCTTTCACGCGCGCAGAGGTCATGACTGGACCTGGGTTCAAAAGCGTATACCTAGGCGTATCTTTTTCGGCCATGAGTTGCGCTATCAGCGCAAGCGTATCGGAAACGCCGGTGCGCCCTTCGGCCTTCATTGAAGGGTGTGCCAAATCATCACCGTACATGCGCAGCAACCAATCTGCGTGCAGACGCATATCGTCCGAATCAACATCTTGCCAAAGAGCACCACGCACGTCGTGGGACACAACCAAGCCGCGTTTTGCAGCCAGCGCTACACCTTCGGTGAGGCTCGGGTTAGCCAACTCTTCCAAGCAACGAACGAATGCGGGCGCTACCACCATCATTCCAACGCTGATGCCATTGTGCGCTGGCAACGTTTTGCTGATCTCGTTTACCATCGCGCCTGGGTTCGGCGAGGAAAGTTTGACCTTGGTGGCGTCGTCGAAATCGAAAACGCGCGATAGTTCGCGATCCACAGCCAACACGACATCGGCGCCGGTGGATGGCGATTGCAACAACTCGCTTACCAAATGAGGCGCCGCAATCTGATCGGCCATCATGAGCAAAGTGCGTTCCGTGAGAAAGGATGCAGCTGCGACAACTGAAAGACCATTGGAGCCTTCCCAATGCTCATTGCGAAAGAACGTCACGTCTAATTCCAAGGAGGGATCACTATCAAGAAGGCGCTTCACAGCCTCCTGCACCAAGCTGCCTTGCCAACCAACAGTTATCGCGACGCGTTCGATACCGACCCGGGCCAGCACTCTCAAGCTACGCTCGATAAGCGAGATTCCACCAACTTTACATAAACAATTGGGCGTCAGTTCATCAGCCAGAGGCTGACCGCGGCCAGCTGCCAATATGATCGCCCGACGAGGCGTTGAAGATGACGAAGCTCTACTCATTCGTTGGTCCCAAGGGGCAAGTTATACTGCATGGGCGACGGCCCGCCGACGGCCTTAACCGCTTTTGGCAGCCGAAGCTTGGCTGCCCGGAGCGACCGCCGCTTTGGCGGTTGCGTCGGCCATGAAGGTAAGGCGGTAAACCGAGTTTTCGGTTTCTACATAAAGAGTGTCGCAGCCCAGCTCGCCCAACACGCGGCGGACAGGGGTTGTAACCATACGGTGGCCCTTGGGATCTCGGAAAATCACCATTCCGCGACCAATGGTTGGATAGCTCACCAGGTACCCCGTATAGGCGCGGCTCGACCCGCCAGGCGAACTGGCTTCTCCGACGATGTCCCGAATTTTGCGGGCTGTAACGCTAACCAAGGGCAGGCGCTCCTACTTGAAGTGTACCACGAAGATTTCCGTCCTAACCCAACAACCTACCCATTGCCTTCGCCGTGCTTCGGCTACACATGATTTCTACCGGATCCGCTTGCCGATTTCAGCTGTTTTTTGATCCTGGTTCCATCAAGTTCCAGCCAAGCAGGGCCTGACGAAGAGACTCAACGTGTCACTGGTGGGATACCACACGGCCAAGCGCGCGAAAAGCTGAACCATTGCTGTATACTATCGAAGAATGGCCAGAGCCGCCCGCAGTCCAATTCTGGGCTTCAACCACAATGTTCGGTACCACGGTCGCGTTTATCACGTGCAGACCGAGGATTCGGGTGTTAGCCACAACCGTGTTTTCACTCACTTATTCTTCGAAGGCACCATCATAGGTTCAAAGCGGTATGACTATGCTGAAGATGTCTCCGAGGACCAAGTTCGGTCCTTGATGCAGAACCAGCACAAGGCCATTCTCAAAGAGCTAAAGCTACGAAATTACGACGAAAAGATCCTTTCCTTTTTCGCCTCGCTGGGCAAAGAGGGCTTCCTTGATGGGGCGCAAGAACCCGAGACGGCTCACCAAGTAGAGCAACCAAGCGTTGCGCCTGCTGTACCATTTGCCGAACCGATAGCACCACCTCTGACGGTTGAGCCTACGTACCAAGAGGCGTGGTCTCCACCACCTGCACAGGTTTATGCAACTGGCCAACCGTCAGTAACCGTCGCTATGTACAGTACCGTGTCGGCGCTCGATCTTGATGCGTTGCCGCCGATTGAGCCTGATGAAGGTCCTCTGCCCGATGTTATCGTAGAGCCCGGTCCAAACACGCAAGGCTTGGGCGTTTATTCCATGAGATCGCAGGCGCGCGAACGCCCTTTTGAGCCACCTGCGGACGCACCGCCCGCACCAGGACGATTCCCCACGCCCTTGCCACCGCCTCGGGCACCCGTTGTTGTTATCAGACCCCCGATGGCGAGACGGCCTATTCCACGACCTGCGTACGCTTCTCCGCCGCAAGGTGGTGTTGTGGTTCAACGAACTGTTGTCATTGGCGTGGGCGGCGTGGGCGCCGACGGCCAGCGAGCCAGACGCCCTCGTCCAGCTGTTCCCTATGTGGTTAAGGAAGGCAGCCATCCCATTGTGCAGAACCCGCGCGCAGCGCAAGTGGCACCCGCCATTCCTGCACCAGCAATGGCTACCGCGACGATCACCGACAAGAGCTTAGACGAAGTGATCTTGGCGTATTTGTCGCAAGACACCGACAACAAACGGTAACCGCGGAAAGCTACGCGCGGCGCCGAAACGCCAACAGGTTTACCAATCCAAAGGCCAGCAGAAACGCCGTTGCCACAACGGATTTGTAATGCGAACTGGGAAGTTCCCCCTCAAGCAAAAGATAGGCGTCTTGGGGGATGTTGAGGGTGGATGTTGTCCGGATCGACAACACGTTTTGCCAGTCAATCAACTGCGCACTTGATGCGCCTGGCAACTGCGCGCTTGATGCGCCTGGCTTTGTGAATTCCAATCCACCTTCAACCGCGCGCAGCTGTGTCAGCGGCGCCAAAATGTGCTCGACCACCGGAATGATCCGCGTGCGGCCAGCGATGTCTGCCACCGCGCTGAAGACCTGAGCTTCCTTATCTGCAGGAAAAGTGCATTCGAAGGCGAAGCCACTAAGGTTGGCTTCCCGAACCACAGATTTTCCATCGCCTTGCACCACCGCGCCCGCCCTTGTAAGGACTTTCGTGGCCAGCGCTAGGTTGTCATAGATATAGCGGGGAACATCGACGTGGTAGTGCAGCGGCACCCGCACGTCGAGGCTAAGCAGTTCGTTACCAGCAACGTTTGCGGTTTCGCCCAACTTGTCCAAAAGGGTTCCAGGCAACCGCTTGTCGTCAAGCGCCCGACGAAATTCTTTGGGGTCGAACACACGTGTCGACGTCACATGTCGAGCGAAATAGGCGCGAATCGATTCGCTGAAGCTCACGCTCTGTAAGCGAACGAGCCGCCCAGCAAAACTATTGTTTTGGACCATATCCAGCGGCAAAGGTCCGGCAGCACGCTGCACGAACACTTTTCGATCCGTTTCAAGCAAACGGAAGAACGTTCGGAACTTCCATTCCCCTTGGGTGTCCAAAATCAGGGCGCTTTCAAAGTCCGGCGTTCCTGTGATTCGCACATACCGGTTCTCAGGAAGTTCAGCCGCGCCTGCTTTCATGAACTCTGCCACAGCGCCCAGCATTCTGGGCGAACTGGAACTAAGGGCGTAGGTAACGTCGTTGCGTTGGTGGAAAATCAGAAATACCGAAAACGCCACGACGGCCATCGCCCACAAAGAGGGACGACGTCGGGCGGGACGAATACCTGCAAACTCGTCAGCGACGGGTGCGGTGGAGGCGGGAGGGGGCTGGGTTGAGTCGGGCACCTAGGGAAGCACTCTATCAGCCCAAAGCGAATGGCACCACGCGCGCGCAACGCTTGCTCGCAGGTCCGACTTCCGCTATTGCCAGATTGTGTTTAAGGGACTAACCAGGGTGTTCAGTGGGGCCACCGCCTTCATTTTGGTGGCCTGTAGCGCCCGTGGGCCTAAAACGCCTGAGGCAGCGTTCGAGCAAATTTCGCAGGCGGTGTCCACCAACGACGCCGAAACGTTGTTTGACGGCCTAGACCAACCCACCCGCTGGTCGTGGATGACAATTCAAAAATGCCACCGCGAGGCGTACGACGCCGCCCTGAGCAACTTCCCAGACGGACCAGACAAAGAACTGAAACTGCGTTACCTGGAATTGGCGGCAACCGCAGAAACACCCGCTGATATCTTTGCAGCAAAGATGGGGGCAAGAGCACTGGCGGATCTGAAAGGCAGATTGCCGACCGGAAAGCCGCAATTTTCTACAGCGGGGACCGAAGCAACAATGCTACCGCTGGCTGGTGCACCCTTGCAGTTTCGCCTTGTGGAGGGCCGCTGGGGTTATTCGGGATTTGCAGCCGTTGCAGAAGATCTAAAACGCCGCGCAATAGCCGATCTTGAATTGATCAAGACAAGCGCGACGGATTATGAACGAGCGCGTACGCTGGGTAAACCGTGACCCGCCCAAAAGCACCAGGAACGCGCACCGCGAGCCCAGCAATAGCAACTGTGCAAGGTCTGCTTTTCGGCGCGCCCGCTTCACCGCCCCCTGCCGCCCTGCCTCTGGCCGCGGAACCTGAAGTGGTTGCACGCGAGCCGAAAATTTATACGGTTGGTGAACTTGTTCGCAGCGCACGGGTGATGCTTGAAACCCGCTACGCGGATGTCTTGGTTCAAGGTGAAATTTCGGGTCTCAAACCTTCGGGGCCAGGTCACCTTTATTTCACTCTAAAAGAAGCCACCGCACAGATCGATTGCGTGATGTTTTCCCGTGAAGCCACCCGCTTGAAATTTCGTCCACGCGATGGAATGCAGGTGCGCTGCCGCGGTCGGCTGACGATCTACGAGGGTCGCGGCAAATTCCAGATGACGATCGTGGAGATCGAACCTGCGGGCGCAGGTGCGTTGGCGTTGGCGTTCGAGGAATTGAAGCAGAAGCTAGCGGCGGAAGGGCTTTTTCAAGAATCAAAAAAGCGCCCATTGCCGTTTTTGCCTCGCTGCATCGGCGTTGTAACCTCCCCCACGGGATCGGTAATCCGAGACATCCTAACCGTAGCCCATCGACGATTCCCGGTGCGTATTGTTATTTCGCCCACGCCTGTGCAAGGTGAAGGAGCCGCACCTCAGATCGTGAGCGCCTTAGAACGTTTGTGGAAGATGCCTGAAATCGACGTGATCATTTTGGCGCGTGGTGGAGGTTCGTTGGAAGACCTTTGGCCGTTCAACGAAGAAATCGTGGCTCGAGCCATCGCGCGAAGCCCGATACCTACAATCTCAGCCATCGGGCATGAGACGGACTTCACCATCGCAGACTTCGTTGCGGATCGCCGGGCACCCACGCCTTCGGCAGCGGCGGAAATCGCGGTTCCGGAGCTTCGTGCATTGAAGGAAGAATTGGCAACGGCAGGCCGGCGGTTGCACCGGGGCACTGAACGCGAACTTCAGCGAGCGCGATTGAAACTTGAACGGCTAACAGCGCGCATCTCGGATCCTCGCCGGCTGCTGGATAGGCAACGCCAAACGTTGGACGATCTGCAAGCCCGCAGCGCGGCGGCTATGGCAGGAATGCTGGCAAAAAAACGCACTGATCTTCGGAACTGCGAAACGGGGCTATTGCGGGCACACCCACAAAAGCGCATCGCCGTGCAACGAGCGAACCTTGTTGCGCTGGAACGGAGGTTGGCCAACGGCATCGCCTCATCAATTCAGCCTAGAAAACAAGCGCTTTCGCGATTGCACGCAAAACTTGAAGCGATGTCCCCTTTGCGCGTTTTAGATCGTGGCTATGGATTGGTACGAGCGAACGATGGCAAGCTGGTGACGCGCGCCAAAGACCTTAAGCGCGGCCAAAAGCTGCAAGTGACACTACGGCAAGGCAGCGTTGTTGCCTTGGTTGAAGAAGTGTTGCCTTCGAACGATTCCCCGACGAAAGATCCTGTACTATGATTCGCGCCGCCGTACTTGGACAAGACGTGAGCCGCAGCCGTTCTCCGCAAATTCACAACGCAGCCTTTGTTGCCTTGAAGATTGCGGGGCACTACGAAGCGTTTAGCGTGCAAGGCCCTGCGTTTAAGCGGCAAGTGAAGAAATTGATCGCGGACGGTTTCAAATATGTGAACGTCACGATTCCGCACAAGCGGTTGGCGGCCAACATGGCAACGCACAGTTCAGCGGCCGTGCAAATTACGGGTGCAGCCAACACCTTGGTGTTTCGGCGCAAGAAGGATGGCGCCTTGGAAATATTTGCCGACAACACCGACGGCGAAGGCCTGCTGGATGCGATGGCGGACATCGGGGTAACTTTAAGCCGAAAGTCACGTGTGGTGATGGTGGGCGCCGGTGGTGCTGCGTCGGGCGCATTGCTTGCGTTGGTAAGGAAAGGCGCGAACGTGGTGTTGTTGGCTCGTCGGCGCGCGCCAGCGGCGGCCTTGAAAAAGCGTTTGCCTGCAAAGTGGCAAGCGCGCGTTCAAGTGGCGGTGTTGGATGCCGCTTCGTTGGAACAACATCTTGGCGATGCGGATCTTTTGATCTCGGCAGTGCCGGCAGTGGCGTGGGAAGATCCTTTGCTGCTTAATGCGGTGAAGGCCCTGCCAAAAACGGCAGCGGCGATCGAGATGGCTTATGGCAGCCGTAGCCCTTTGTCGCTTGCGGTGCGCAAACGAACGCCACGTTACCAAGATGGTTTGCCGATGTTGGTTCATCAAGCGGCGCACGCGGTAAAGGTAGCGTTGCGGAAGCAGCCTCCGACAGAACCGATGTTTAGGGCGGCGCGGAGTGAAGGGGTCCCCGTAAATCAGACCATGCGCTAAGGTGCGGTTCGCTCCTGAACCCAACGATCACGGAGCAACGCACTATGAAGAAGCCACGAAAGAAACACACGTCGACGTTTAAAGCTCAAGTTGCACTTGAAGCCATCAAGGAGCAGGCCACCGTGGCCGATCTTGCCCGCCGATATAAGGTCAACGCGAACCTGGTACACAAGTGGAAGAAGGAACTTCTAGAGCGCCTGCCAGAGGTCTTTGAAACCACCCATACTGGCGTCGGCGAATCTATTGATCGTGAAGCCGAGCTGCTGCGCAAAATCGGCCAGCTTACTTTGGAGAATGATTTTTTAGCACGAGGGCTCGATCGCATTCGGTGACACAAAGACTCACTGTGATCGAGCCCGGACACACGCTGTCAGTGCGGCGGCAATGCCAGGTTTTGAGAATCAACCGCTCATCGGTGTACCGAGGACCGGCCCCTGACGACGAGGAAGACCTGCTTATCATGAAGGAACTAGACAAGCTGCATATGGAGTTCCCATTTTATGGGAGCCGCAAACTACGTCTGGAACTGCGCAAAACAGGCAGAAACTTCAACCGGAAGTACGTGCAGCGTCTCATGCGTTTGATGGACATTGCAGCATTGGTTCCGCAACCCAACACCTCTGCACCACGCAAAGAAAACCCTAAGTTTCCGTACCTATTACGGCAACTCGCCATCGTTCGCCCAAACCAAGTTTGGGCCTCCGATATCACGTACATTCCAACGAAAAATGGCTTCTGCTATTTGGTCGCTGTGATGGATTGGTACTCGCGCCGTGTTCTTTCATGGCGCATATCAAATACTCTTGACACCACGTTCTGTATTGAGGCAGTTAAAGAAGCGTTGTTGAAATTTGGATGCCCTTGCATCTTCAACACTGACCAAGGGTCACAGTTCACGGATACGAGCTTCACCGGGCTTCTGCTTGGTCGTGGAATCAAAGTCAGCATGGACGGCAAAGGACGCTTCATGGACAACATTTTCGTCGAACGTTTATGGCGCTCGGTAAAATACGAAGAAGTCTACCTCA
>Ga0105048_10010620_pt1 | contig 14578 bp, 12 predicted proteins | sample MAT05_FD_78382 | JGI IMG/M metagenome (GOLD analysis project Ga0105048, IMG submission 78382) | Freshwater microbial communities from Lake Fryxell liftoff mats and glacier meltwater in Antarctica - MAT-05 | ecosystem: Environmental > Aquatic > Freshwater > Ice > Liftoff microbial mat | place...
ACATAGTCTACCCTGTAGCGGTAATGTATGTCCGTTGTCAGCTGATGGGTTGAACATAATCAGTAGAGATGGTGATTAAGCGCAGTGCAGCGGAGTGTAGGAGAAAGCACCCTTGGGAAAACGAAAAGTTCTCATGAAAACGATTCTGATTCCCATCGACTTTAGTTCGCATTCGCATATTACAGCGCACTTCGGTCTCGAACTGGCCAAACGGGTCAATGCCCGCGTGTTGCTGCTCCATGTAGAGCAGCCCTCAGCCCCTGTTCCGGCCTTTGGCATTCCCGTAGTGGAACTGTCGACCTGGAATGACGAACTGAACCGTGAAATGACCCAGGCATTGCAGTTTTTTCAGGATCAGTTGAGCGACTTTCGACGCCAGCAGAATCTTGACAGCGTACCAATGAGTACGCGTTTGGTGGCAGGTAATCCTGCCGACGGGATTCTGGAGGTAGCCGAAACCGAGAAGGCCAGTTTTATCATTATGGGCACCATTGGAGCGGCTAACGTCTGGGACAAACTGCTTGGGTCGGTCACCTCTGTGGTAGCACAACGGGCCAACCGGCCTGTCTGGATCATTCCCCAGGAGATAAAGCTCGATTCGCTCCGGCGAGTGGCCTATTTCGCGGATATGGAAGGAAACGAAATGAGCTGTATCAACCAGGTTATGAATCTGGGTGAACGTCTCCAGTCGGCCTTAGAGGTTGTTCACGTGGCACCAGTAACCAATGAGGAGGAAGAAGATGCCTTTATCGACACCATCGTCGATTCGTTTGAGGATGCGTACGACTCCGTTCGAATTACGTTTCGGCACCTAACTGCTGAGTCGATCTCTGAAGGTATTGAATCCTATGTGCGTGCGCACTCGCCAGATGCCATTGTGCTGGCGCATCGCGACCGAAGTTTCGTTCAGAACCTGTTTCACACCAGCCTGATTCGGCACCTCTCGCTCACGACCAAGCGGCCCATGCTGGTGATTCCGAAAACGAGTTAAGCCCCATACAACCGCTCGTAATACTCAGTAGCCAGGCGTTCGGCATCGAAGCGGGGGCAAACATCGGCCATCCCCGCCCGAACGATGTTCCACCAGGTGGTAGGAGAATCGTAATACATCGGTAAAATCTTGTTTTCCAGATAATCAAATAGGTTTTCGGCGTCGAAGTCGTCCTGTTCATAGGCAGGACGACTTAATGCTGCTGGTGGCAGAACAAAAGCATTTTGGTCATTTTGGGCAAACTCCGGCACCCATCCGTCGGGAGTGGAACACAAAATGGCCCCATTCATAATAGCAGTCATACCGCTGGTACCCGATGCTTCGTGGGTCAGTCGGGGTGTATTGAGCCACAAGTCGGCTCCGCGTTTGAGAAGTTTCGACAAGGCTAGTTCATACCCCACCAACACCGAACAATTTACGTATTGCTTAGACAGGTACACCAGCCGGTCGAACTGGGTAATGCTGGCATAGTCGAACGGGTAGGGTTTTCCGGCCCAGATTACTTGAATCGGGTACTGGGTATTCGTAATGAGTCGCTCAAAACGCGCTACGTCCTGAAGCAGGAGGTCGGCCCGTTTATAGCCCGCAAACCGTCGGGCCCACACAATGGTTAGTACGTTGGGGTCGTAAATCTCCCCGGTCTGGTCGGCTACCACCTCAAACAAGTCGAGTTTCCAGGCCCGCTTTTGCGCCATTAGCTGCGTGTTGTCGGCTGCTTTGGCCGCTTTTGTAAATGCTGGATCGGCCCAGTACGCGGCACTTTGTGCGTTGGTGATGTGAATAATCGGGCAGATATTGGGGCTGTCCTGCCAGATCGCACGACTAATTTCTTCGTGCATGGCCGACACAGCGTTACTCAGTCGTGCCAGCCGCAACGCCCCCAGCGCGTGGTTAAATACATCGCCCGACACCCCGGTCATTTGTCGTACCGTGTCGAGCGGTATTCCATTGAAAAACCCCATCCGATCGAGTAGCCGGATGTCGGTTTTAGGATTGCCTGCTTCTTCGGGGGTATGACTGGTGAACACGAGTCGCTGTTTCACGGCCTCAACGCTGCCCCATTTGGCATATAAATAAAAGGCCAGCGGTAAAGGAGGGCTTTCGTTCAGATGATAGCAGTCGGGGGTCAGGTTCAGTGCATCGAGCAATTTGGCCCCGCCAATACCCAGCACCGTACAGGCAGCAAGGCGTGTTTCGGGGTTGGGGTCGTAGAGTCGGTGCGTAATGGTCTTCGCCAGGTAATCGTTCTGGGGCAAATCGGTAGTGAGCAGCAGTAGCGGTGCCGTTCCAAAAACGTTGGGTGGCAAATAGTAGGCTCCTACCCAGACGGTAGCGTGGTTTACCTGAACCGATACCTCCGTGTCGAGCTTTTGAAGAAATCCGTAGGACTTTTCGGTAAACAGGATGTCCATAGTATGGTCGGCTTTCCGAACCTGATCGTAGTAGCCGTATTTCCAGAGGATGCCCACCCCAACCAGATTCTGTTTCAGGGCGAATGCCCCCCGCAACTGCGAACCAGCCAGAAAACCCAGGCCACCCGAATATGTTTTTAGGGGCTGATGGATTGCAAATTCCATCGAAAAATAAGCCACTCGTTTGGCATAAGCGGGCGTAAACGCATTCGGATCGGATGGCCATCCGGGCAACTCGTTTGGTAGCATAAGCTAAATGATGTGAAATTGGTAAACTCAATCCTTGGGCAACCCTGTAGGTAAGGCAGGTAAGTAGATCGAGCACTTCCATGATTATTAAGAGGAATTAGACTGGGTTTATTCTTTGGTTTCGCTACGACCCGTTTTGCTCAGAATCCGAATCCGGTATACTATTGTGGGGGCTGATTCCGCAGCATTGGGGGTGGCGGCACCGCTCATCGCATTCGCTTTGTTGGGAGCAAGGCGGCCCGGCCCTAATTGCTGTTCGGCATAGAGTCGCTCGTCGCCCTGCAATTCTTCGTAAATGCCCTGCACCACCACGCTTCGCCAGCAAGATGGGCTACTAACCTCATCGACTTCAAAGCAAACCGCAGGGTTCTGGCGGAGCAGCCCTGTTTTGGTTCCCTCGTGGGTTTGTCCGTAAATCGCCTGCCCATCAAATAGATAACAGACCGGCACTACCAGCACCTTTCCATCGGCGGCACAACCAATACGGCCAAAAAACTGAGACCGCAGCAGATAATCTGTCACTTCGGGGGATAGATCGCGTAACATGGCCTGATATTCAGATTGGTTATACGTCAAAAGTACACCCCTCCGTATGATCCGTAAGCGGAGATACGTCAGTTGCCGAGATGATTTTGCTCACCTGATTAAAATCAGGTAGTTGTATAAGCGGTCTCATTCGGAAAGTCGGGTGAACCGGGTTGATTTGTAGAAACGTTAAACCACTGCTACGTATGAAAACGATCCTTGTCCCTACCGACCTCAGTCCCAGCACCAACAATGCCCTCTCGGTAGCCGTCAGCCTGGCCCGGCTCTACCAGGCTGAAGTTGTTTTGTTACACTCGGTTATGTATGCCATTCCCGTTTCGGTATATGCCGAAGCCCCAACTATAACGGCGGACTACCAGGTTGAGGAAAATGCCATCATTGAAAAGGAAGCTCGAAAAACACTGTTGGCAATGGCCCAAAATCCCGCGTATGCCGACGTGAAGATCACACCAACGCTACTCACCAACGGACTGGGGTTGGTCCATAACGTTACGCATCGGCCCGCCGACCTGATTGTGATGGCCTCTACAGGTGCGTCGGGGCTGGAAGAAGCATTGATGGGTTCCAATGCCGAAATTATTGTTCGCCATGCCCACTGCCCGGTATTGGTGGTGAAAAGCCCTGTCGCGCATTTCCGCCCTGAGAATATCGTTTGTGCCGTCGATGTAGACGATGAACTGAACCACCCGCATCACTATCCATTCCAGATGGGTGAGAATGGGATAAATCAGTTTCTATACGTGCGGACTCCCACCGACAGCCGTGATCCAGAAGGGGTACGCGAGTGGGTGAATCATTTTGCCAGTGCGAGGGGCATCACCGAATTTACCTTTATTATGCGCCCGGCTAAAACGGTTCCCGACGGTATCATCTGCTACGCCAACGACGTACATGCCGACCTGATTGTGGTGTTTACGCATGGTCATACAGGCTTACGGCACCTGATTTCGGGTAGCGTTGCCGAAGATGTGTTGAACCATGCCGAGATGCCGGTACTGATTATGCGGGCGTAGAAGAAGGTATCTATATGAATTTCAATCGTTTGTTCCACTGGATACTTTGTTTCACAGCTAGCTATTTGCTGAGCTGTAGAGACCATCCGAACCCGGATATTGCACCTGGTTCGATCTCGGCCCGGTTGCGGGTGAAGGCTCTAACCCTGCAATTACCCAACAACACAGCAAAAATCAGTGCTTTTCGCTACGATCAGCAGGGGCGACTCCGGGTAATTCACACCTATCAGTCGCCCGATAGCACTGTTGCCGACATTGAGAACAGCGTCTATCTGTACGATGCGCAGAACCGACTGGTGCAACTCCGACGGGAGGCTATACTCTTCCCGTTGGGGAGCCTGCCTAATCCGGTAGAGTTGTATACGTTCGGTTATAATGCAGTAGGTATGCTAACAGATTTAGCGTATCTGAACGGCTTCTCGCTGACATTCGGCTATGATAATGCCAATCGGCTGACCAATAGTAGACGTGAATGGGGGTATAGAAGGTACGAACTCAGAGGCACGGATACACTCACCTACACCGGCAACAACGTTACGCGGGTACTCACCAACCTGTTTTTTACAACCAATACCCGATCGGTCAGTACGTACAGCTATGACACTAAAGTCAACCCCTTCTACGGCTTCTTTGTAATTCCGGCTCCCTATCCTGAGGGTTTTGTGAATCTGGAACGGACACTGGGAGGAACGGTTAAAACGTATTTTGGGGGCGTTGATAACCTGCTGAATTTAAGTCAGAATAACGTACTCAGCGAATCCTCGACCTTGATCGGGACAGTCACTTATCAATACGACTACAATTCGGCTAATCTCCCCGCCGTCCGTCGGGCAATGGCCAACGGCGTATTGAAAGAGACAGTGCTATTTGAGTACGAGGCCTATTGACCAACTGATGCGAAGGTCAGTTGTAGCGAACTGACGCGATCGGCAATTATGCATAAATATAGCAGAAAACATGCCGATAGCCTGGTTTGGTTCGAGCATATTCCATAGCAGCTTCTAATTTTCTTGACATAATTCAAAGTATAGGCAAAGTCGAAGGCTCATGCGCCGGCAGTCAAGTTAGAATTGTCAATAAATTATTAACGTGATCGATACCCGGTCGGGTGTTAACTAGATGTACCTGTTGCTGCCAATGAAAAGTCGCCCGATGTTCTTTTGGGTGACTTTTCGTATGAATGTGTCTGCAGTTCGGTCCCCTTATCATTTTGCTGATCGAGTGTCCAATCGCGGGTTTCGTCGGTGTCGTGCCAGGCGTAGCCGGTCCATCGCTTAATCTGCATGGCGAGGCCGTAGCATGCCCGGAAGTCATCTTCCAGATCAGTAACCGACATATCCGCTTCAATCAGAAAACAGCAATGGGTAATGGTTCCGGCTAACTCGTCCATAGTTTGTATCGCCATCTGCTTGTCCTTTTCGTGGTCCGGATCGCTGTTAATCAGGTCAAGTTGTAGATACGGGAACAACTGCGTAAAGTGTTCCTGAAGGTGAGCGAGGGTCATTTCGGGGTAAACTTCCAGAGTTTTCATAAGAGGTTGAGGTCAAAAGGGTCAATGTAGCACCGTTTAACACATGGAAGCTTTGGTAACAATGGCCAACTGCCCGTTCTCGTAGAAACTGAACTGATTCATCAGGTTTTGCGCAATCTGTCGCATCGCTTCCTCCGTCAGGAAACCCTGATGAGCCGTTAACAGCACCTTGGGGTGCGCACGAAGTCGGTTAAGTAGCTCGTCATCAATGGTTTTGTCGGAGAAATCATAATGAAACCAGGCCCGTTCGCGTTCATACGCATCGGCTGCGTAGCCCGCCAGTTGCTCATTATCGAGGGCATCGAGTACCGCAGTCGTTTTTACCAAACGCCCCCGGCCTGAGTTGACTAAAATCGCGCTGGGCTTCATGACCGAGAGCGTTTGTTCGTCGATCAGGAATTCGGTTAGGGGCGTTAGGGGGCAGTGCAGCGAAACAACGTCGGAGGCATGGAGCAGTTCCCGAAGTGATACGTACTGAACCCCGCTTTCGAGAAGTCGGCGGTCGGGGCGAACGTCGTAGCCCAACACTTTACAGCCAAAACCCTGCATAATGCGGGTAAATGCTTTGCCAATATGCCCCGTCCCCACAACGCCAACGATTTTTCCGTGAAGGTCGAAACCCATCAGTCCATCTATAGAAAAATTGCCCATTTGCACCCGCTGATGCGCTTCCGGTATATGCCGGAGCAAGCCCATCAGCAAGGCCACCGCCTGTTCGGCCACTGAATAGGGCGAATAGCCGGGTATGTGCAATAAGGTCATACTCAGGTTGGAGAGGGCAACCTGATCAAGATTGTCCAGACCTATGCAGCGCATTCCGACTACATCAACATCCAGTGATTTAAGTTCTTTCAGCACAGGGCCGCTCAGGTCGTCGTTGACGAAGCCACACACCGCCCTGTGACCTGTTGCCAGGTGGGCTGTTTCCAGGGTAAGAGTTTGGGTGATATACGTAAACTTATGATGGTCAGCGTATCGGTCGAACCAAAGTTGCTCGAAAGGGAGCGTGCTGAAAAATGCGATGTTCATAGGGCAGTTTTTCTGGAAAATAGTAGCCCAAAATTGGAGCCTTTATGCCGGTTAGTTTATGACACACCTCATGACCACGATTGACTTTGCGCAGGAAAGCCTATAGGGCAAATAGCCGAAAGCGTTTATTCAGCAGCGGACGTTGGTTAGGTTTCGGTGTCAGAACCCGATTGCGTGTTCAACCAGTTTGTCTTCGGCCTGCCCAACAGCCACCAATCCCCGCAGGAACGCATCGGGGTTAAACGACAAACTGCCAATTCCCTCGCGAATCAGAAACTCGGCAAAAGCCGGATTGTCGCTGGGCCCTTGCCCACAAATGCCTACCGGCGTTCCGGTCTGGTGCGCCGACAGTAAGAGCATGGCAATCAAGTCGCGCACGGCCGGGTCGTTTTCATTGAATAGCCCCTGCACAGTCGACGAATCGCGGTCGACGCCGAGCGTGAGTTGAGTGAGGTCGTTGGAGCCAATGGAGAAACCATCGAACAGCTGGGCAAAATCGTGCGCCCGGAGAATATTGCTGGGAATTTCGGCCATAACGTAAACCTCAAGGCCGTTTTCGCCCCGGTGGAGTCCAAATTTCGCCATCTGATTTAGTACGTCCCGGCCTTCGGAGACGGTTCGACAGAAAGGAATCATCAGCTTGAGGTTGGTCAGGCCGAGATCGTTGCGGACCCTGCGCATGGCTTCGCATTCGAGCCGGAACCCTTCCGCATACCGCTCATCGGCGTAGCGGCTTGCGCCACGCCAGCCCAGCATTGGGTTTTCTTCGGTGGGTTCGTACGGCTGCCCACCCAGCAAGTTGGCATACTCGTTGGTTTTGAAATCGCTGAAGCGGACAATCACGGGTCGGGGATAAAAGGCAGCGGCTACCAAAGCTACCGATTGAGCCAGCTTATCCACAAAAAAGACTTTCTTGTCGGGATAGCCAGGGGTTCTTTCGTCGATCTGGTGTACGGTTTTGGGGTCTGCCAGATTTGGGTAATTAACCAGGGCCATTGGGTGGATACCAATATCGTTAGTGACACTGAATTCCATCCGAAACAGCCCCACGCCCTGGCTGGGTAACTGACTCAGTCGCAATGCCTGAGCCGGGTCGGCCAGAATCAGCATACAGGGCGTTTGCGGTTTGGGTAAATTAGTTAGGTTGGTTTGCTGTTCGGTCCAGTGCAGGATACCGGCATAAACCACGCCCTGTTGCCCATCGACACAGCTAACCGTGATTGGGTCGCCATCGTGGATTACCTCGGTGGCGATGTTGGTGCCTACTACAGCTAACGCGCCAATTTCCCGCGCTACAATGGCGGCATGGCTGGTGCGTCCGCCCCGGTTAGTGACAATAGCCGACACTTTTTTCAGAATTGGGTCCCAGTCGGGTGTGGTGATGTCGGTGATGAGAATATCGGCCTGGCTAAGGTCGGCGGGTACGTCTTTGGGCGAGGCAACCAAACGGGCTGTGCCCGTCACGATACGGTGTCCTATCCCGCTGCCCCGGCACAAAACCGATCCTGGCTTGTCGAGTTGGTAATCGATAATGGTAGTGACTGTAGCATCGTACAGAGCCGTAATTGGGCGGGCCTGCACAATGTAGAGCTGCCCGTCGAGGCCATCTTTGGCCCATTCAATATCCATTGGTTTGCCATAATGCTCCTCAATTGTTTTCGCCCACAAGGCCAGCTGGTTCACTTCTTTGTCGGTGATTACCAATTGGTTTCGGCGTTCTGGCGGTGTTGGTATGTTTATAGTATGGTGCTCACCGGGCTCGTCGGAGTAAACCATAGTGACCGATTTTTCGCCAATTGTGCGGGTCAATACGGCATCACGTTGCCCGATGGACGGTTTAAATACATAGAACTCATCGGGGTTGACACTTCCGAGCACTACGTTTTCGCCCAGGCCCCAACTGCCCGTTACGAGCATGACGGTGGCGTGTCCCGAATCAGGGTCGATGGTAAAACATACGCCCGAACTGGCCAGATCGGAACGCACCATCCGTTGCACGCCTACTGATAGGGCCACTTTCATGTGATCAAAACCATTATCGTTGCGGTATTTGATAGCACGGTCGGTAAATAGCGAAGCATAGCAGGCACGGCAAGCCCAAAGCAGTTCGGCTTCGGTACGAACGTTTAGAAACGATTCGTGTTGTCCGGCGAAACTGGCCGTAACCAGATCTTCGGCCGTGGCACTACTCCGCACGGCCACCTGAATGGGTGTTTCTGATTGTTGGAGTAGGGTTTGATACGCGGCTTTTAGAGCGGTGGCAATAGATTCCGGGATGGTCGCCTGCTCCATGAGCGCCCGAATGGCACTGCCAGTGGCGGCCAGGTTTGTGTAGTTGACCAGGTCCAAACCGGCTAGTATTTGCCGGATTGGTTCTTCGAGCTGGTTTGCGTTCAGAAATTCATGGTAAGCAGTTGTTGTGATGGCGAAACCGTCGGGTACGCGGATGCCCTGCCCGCTGAGGTGGCTGACCATCTCGCCGAGCGAGGCATTTTTGCCGCCTACCAGGCGAATCATCTGGTTGGTAATCTCTTGAAAAGGAAGTACGAAGGATTCCATAATGGATAGTGTTGATTAGCGTATGAGACATCCAAATGTAGACCCGACGGATGTGCGGTGGAGTGAGTGAGGTTAGGGCTTGGGGTGAGTTTGGTCAGGTCTCCATGTCCGCATTACCGATGTCGAAAACCACCCATACCAACACCCAACGTGATATAAAACCCGTGAGGGGCATAGCGGCTAGGCGAAATAGTAGTCGGTTTAGTACCGTCGCCGTGCCACTCCTTCGACCCCGTTGTTAGCCGATACCCAGCCCGAACACTCAGCATAGGCCCTTCGCTGATGGTTATGTTAGTGGTTGGTTGTATCACTTGCCAGTCGAACGTGCAACCGAAGTCGGTGGCGAACCCGTCGAGTGCGGCTGTTGCAATAGACCCATTGTTTCGGGTTGAATTGATGTTGAATGAGTTGACTCCAGGACCGATACTAGGGTAGACTTTAGCTCGCTTCGACTGCCAGGCAACCCACCCGACCCATAGGTGCGCATTCGATGCCGACGATTCGATCACTGGATACACCCCGGCTCCTGACGCCCGCTGGTTGACCAGGGCCGATGCGTTCACGCCCACCAGCCAGTTGTTGATTCGGAAATAAGCTTCTGCTCCAAACAGGGTGTAGCGATCGTGGCCTACTGTTTGGAACAGCTGGCTTTGTTGCTGCACCGCATGGGCCGAGCCAGGCCACACGCTCTGCCCGCCAAACAGAAACCCCGCCCAACCCCGAACAGGTTGCCCCAGAGAGGTAAGGGGTAGCCAGAGAAGCAAGATGAGAATGAGTTTGCCGGGTTTCATCAGTTGATCATTGTAAGACTAATGACTACGTTTCCACCATTTATACCCCTCGATCCAGCCTACGCCAGCCAGCGACCAAACCAGACATTGCCCCAAATCGCTACTTGCCAGTCGGGTGAATTGAGCGAAATCCCGCACAGGTGGAAAACCAAGCGCTACTACTACCATCGAGGCTGTAATGGCTAGCATAAGCCAGAGCAGGGAATTGGGTCGGCGCAGAATCGACAGCACCGATTCCTGATTCGAACGGCTCACCAGCGTGAGCCAGATATTGCTCATCACCAGGGTGGTAAACGCCATGGTGCGCACCTGCCCAATGGCGTATCCGGCCTGCATAGCTTGCCAATACACCAACAGTACAGTGCTGAAATAAACAAGCCCTGAATAATACTCAGACCTAGTTCGCCAGCCGAGAAAAACGTATCCGTAAATGGGCGTGGACGTTGCTGCATCAGATGGGGTTCGGCGGGTTCATTTTCGAAGGCGATAGAGCAGGTTGGCCCCATCACCAATTCCAGAAAAATGACGTGTATCGGGCTAAACAGGTTGATGTATTTCCAGCCAAACAGCAAGGGCAAGGTTACCGTCAGGATAATCGGAATATGGATCGAGACAATATAGCCCACCGCCCGTTTGAGGTTCTGATATATGCGTCGGCCCTGGGCAATAGCCTTCACCATACCGCCCAGATCGTCGTTGACCAGTACGATCGACGCAGCCTGTTTGGCTACTTCTGTCCCTCGTTGGCCCATAGCCACCCCAATGTGAGCCGCCTTGAGCGCAGGGCCGTCGTTAACACCGTCGCCCGTCATGGCAACTACCTCACCGTTGGCTTTCAAGGCACGAACAACGCGGAGTTTAGCTTCGGGGAACATGCGCGCAAATACGTTCACCTCCTTTACCCTGGCCTGTAGTTCGCCGTCTGCCATGTCTACAACCTGCTGCCCGGTAAGGGTTTTATCGGCATCGGGCAGGGCTACCTGCCGGGCAATGGCGCAGGCTGTTTCGAGCGAGTCGCCGGTAATCATTTTCACCACAATATGCGCCCGGCTGAACTGCTTAATAACGGCTTTAGCATTGGCTTTTGGCGGATTTTCGAGCATAATCAACCCTTTAAACGTCCAGGGGAAATCGTCTTGCCGAGCTGGGTAGTCCTGATCCGGTGGCCAGGCACTACCCACCACGCCCAGTACCCGGTAGCCTTTTTCCGCTAGCTGGGTTGCCTGTTTTAGAATGATATTAGCCTCTTGTTCTGGCAGTTTACAAACGCGAACAATGCGCTCTACAGCGCCTTTACCCGCTACCCGTACTGGCCCATCCGAATACACGTGAGTCATCATGGGTGGCTGTCCATCCAGCGGATACTCATGAACTATCGGATTGGCTACTGCACCAAAATGCGTTTCGAAAGCGGTAATGATGGCCTTTTCCATCTGGTCGAAGGGGGCGGGTTCGCTGGCCCAGCGCGCATAAAGTAATACGTCCTTCGCCGATGATGATAAGGTTTCGGTCAGGCCAACTGTCTGTTGAGTGGTGCCGTCGTAGAGTTTCACCAGCGTCATGCCATCCTGGGTAATAGTACCCGTTTTGTCGGTGCAAATGACAGTGGCCGAACCAAGACTTTCGACCGTTTGGGGCTGTTTCGTCAACACACCAAATTTCACCATGCGGGCGGCTCCGAGTGCCATAAAACTACTAAAAGCCACCGGGATCTCTTCGGGTAGTACCGACATCGCAATTGTCAAACCAAGCAGTAATGAGGTAGCCCAGTTGCCTGATTGTGCGAAATTGATGCCCCATACCAGCGCAAAAGCCGCGATACCAATGAACGCCATTCGTTGTACAAACCGGTTAATCTGTACTTGCAGGGGCGTTTTTTCGACCTCAATACGTTGTAAAGATTGACCTAGTTTTCCCAGCTCGGTTTTTTCGCCTACAGCGCTGATTTGCATATAGGCACTACCCGAGGAAAGCAGCGTACCCGCGTAAAAAAGATCAATAGTCGGGTCTGTTTTCGTCACTGGCACCGACTCTCCAGTCAGAATAGCTTCGTTTACCGAACAGTCATTGGCCTGTAGCAGCCTTCCATCGGCGGGTATGGTTTGGCCCTCCGTCAGCCAGAGAACATCGTTGACTACCAGGTCTTCAGCGGGTAATTCGGTCAGGACGCCGTTGCGAAGGACGGCAATGGTAGGTTGATTCAATTGCCGGAGAGCCTGCAACGCCTTATCGCTCCGCACGGTCTGAAAAACAGAAATGGCTGCCACCAGCAACATGGCCACGCCCAGAACCAGGCCTTCCTGCCATTGGCCCAACAGTATGTAAAGCAGAGTAGCCACCGCCAGCAGAATAAACATCGGCTCAAAAACGATCTCTGCTACCAGTCGCCAACCTATTGCTGACTCACTGGTGGGGAGCTGATTAGCGCCGTTTTGTTGGCGCGAAGCATCAACTTCGGCGGTGGTCAGACCCTTAAAAGACGCAGTGAGAGACAGGTTGGTTGCGGGCATACTTAGCGGGCATAAATAGACCCCTAAAGGTGCGATTAATAAACGGTTCAACTGGTGACGCTGATTAGGGTATAGCCTGATTACAATCAAGTTGTCAGGTGTGGTTGGTCAGGAAAAGTGCGACCGATAAAAGCTTACTTAGCGCCATAAAACGAGGGTTTCCGATGCGCCGGATTGGCCAATATAGTGCCACGTTTTCAACATAGATTGTTATGGATAAGTACTTAAACGGAAAAACTGCTCTGGTAACCGGGGCCGCATCGGGTATTGGTAAAGCAACTGCGCTACTATACGGACAGCTTGGGGCCAATGTCATGCTCTCCGATGTAAACGAAACTCAGGGTCAACAGGTTGTTGACCAGATGGTGACGGCAGGCGCCACTGCCCGGTTTTTTAAGGCTGATGTGGGCGACCCGATGCAATGTCAGCAGCTTGTTCAGGAAACGGTTGCGGCCTTCGGTCGGTTGGACATGGCCTGCAACAATGCGGGCATCGGGGGCGAAATGAACCAGACAGCGGATTATTCGCTGGAGGGCTGGCAAAAGATCATCAACACCAACCTCAACAGTGTTTTCTTTTGCCTCAAATATGAGTTGGAAGCTATGTTGAAGCAGAACGGCCCTGGTTCAATCGTTAATATGGCCTCCATATTGGGGCAGGTTGGAACAGCAACCGCACCGGGTTACGTAGCCGCCAAACACGCTGTGGTGGGCCTAACCCAAACAGCCGCTATTGAATATGCAGCTCGTGGCATTCGGATCAACGCTGTTGGACCCGCCTACATCGACACACCCCTGTTGGCGCAGCTTCCCGACGAAGCCAAAGCCATGCTGATCGGGCTTCATCCAATTGGGCGACTGGGGCGAGCTGAGGAAGTGGCCGAACTGGTTATCTGGCTTTCGTCGGACAAAGCGTCGTTCGTAACGGGTTCGTATTACCCCGTCGATGGCGGTTATCTGGCTCAATAAAAGCGGACTTTTTAGTGCTTAAAACGAAGGGAAATTTCGCTCACCGTAGTTAATTGGGGGTAGGCGAACGGTCAGCGTTGAATGGCTAGTCATTCGACTATTTTTTTCTCTCCTATGCTGTTTACTTAGTTAATTTAAATGACCCCCGTCATGTCGCGACATGCGCTTTGCTCATAGGCAACCGAACGTATTGACAGTAGGTTTGTAGTACTTTACAACATGTTAACTCTGATTTAAAAATTAAAATGAAAAAGCCACACATCGAATCTATTTTGATTTTCGCCATAATCTTTTTGGTGACTGTAGCCTGCAACAACGACAAGGAAAAGCCTAAGTTATTAACGCATAAAGAGCACATAGATGCTGAAACAAAAACCATCGAAAACATGCAATCTGCCCACAAAGGAGAAATTACGGCAACTGCAAAATATGAAGCATTTTCAAAAAAAGCAGAGGAGGAAGGTTTTCATAATATCGCATTGCTCTATAATGCAGTTTCTGCTGCCGAAAATATACATGCTATGAACCATAAAGCCGTAATAGAGGATGCTAGGTCAATAGTTCGTATCATCAAACCAGAATATAAAGTAAAAACGACAAAAGAGAATCTATCTGATGATATTAGTGGGGAGGCTTATGAAGAAAAAACAATGTATCCTGGATTTCTAAAAATAGCAGAAAATGCAGGAAATAAAATTACTTTTTTAAGTTTAACTTATGCAATAAAAACGGAAGTAAAACATAAATTATTTTTTGAACAAGTTCTGGGAGATATCAACAGTAATACGTTAAATAGTTTACCCTCTACCTATTATGTTTGCTCTGTTTGCGGAAACACATATACAACGGCACCAAAGCATTGCGGCTTTTCAGTGACAGACAGAAATAAATTCATCAAGTTCAACTGAAATTTCAAAGATAACACACAAACATAAGCAATGGTTACAATTGATAATTACTTAGACAGTCATTATGTACA
>Ga0105048_10010627_pt1 | contig 14574 bp, 12 predicted proteins | sample MAT05_FD_78382 | JGI IMG/M metagenome (GOLD analysis project Ga0105048, IMG submission 78382) | Freshwater microbial communities from Lake Fryxell liftoff mats and glacier meltwater in Antarctica - MAT-05 | ecosystem: Environmental > Aquatic > Freshwater > Ice > Liftoff microbial mat | place...
CTGTCCTGACCACGCTGAAAGGACCTGAGGCTGAACTGCCCGCGCCGCATCACTTCCTTGACATCAAGGGCCACAGGCGCACGGCGCTGCGGCTGAAGTGGTGGAAATCTGGGGCCATCACCTGGCGCGATGCGGCGTTGTCGGTGCCGGAACCCGAAACGCTTCCCGGCACGCCGATTGACGGTCAGGTCGCATTTCGCGCCTACCCAGCCGAGGCAAAGCCGGTGGTCTTTGGCCACTACAAGCAGGATGGCGCGCCGGCGATTGACGCGCCCAACGCGGTCTGCCTCGACTATCCCAAGATTGCCTGCGCCTACAGGTGGTCGGGTGAAGGGCGGCTTGATCCGCGGAACCTGATCGTTACCTGAATTTATGGCGAGCCGGCGTTGAATGGTTAACTTTGCGGTTTGCGGCTGCGGGGTTGGCCGCTATCCTTGACCGCCTGTGGGTTCGGGGGACGTGATGGACGAAGATGAGGGGCGGCGGCCATCGCGGGTCGAGGCGCAGGGACTGCGGCAGGCGCGGGAAATCGAACAGCATCTGGCGGCGCTTGACAGCTTTGCTCCGCTGGCGCTTGGCGTGCTGGCCGTGGCATCGGGGATCTACACCTATCTTGGCGTGCGCGCGCAGCTTGACGGCTCGGGGGCGCTGACGTTCTTTGCCGCCGTCGCCTATTCGCTGGCGGTGTCGGTCGCGATCTTCGTGTTCTGGAGCTACATGATCCGCCTTACCCCGGCGATGCGGACGGCGAAGGCCCGGATCGGCATGCTGCTGACCATGGCGCTTGGGTCGTTCGCCATTGTCGCCATGTCGTCCTGGCTGAATGCCGCGGCGCTTGCCGGATCGGCGGCGGTCGAGCAGCACCTGGCGCTGACCGTGCGGGACTATCAGACCGAACTTGAACAGGCCAACCGGGTGGCGGTTGCAAGCCAGGGCCTGCAACTCGACGTGTCCCGCGCCCGTCAGTCGTTCGAGGATCTGTCGTCGCAGGAAGCCGACGGCAATCTGTCGGGCACATCGGGGCGTGGTGCGGTGTTCCGGGTTCTGACCTCCAAGGGCGATGAACTCGCGGCGCTCGAGGCGCAGATCGCGGCGCAGGGGCCGCTGATCGACGCGGCCTTTCTGGAAGGCAACGCCATCTTGACGCGGATGCGCGAACTGACCGCCGCCGCGGGCCCCGTCGCCGAAAGATCGGTGGTCTTTGCCGAGGAATCGGTGCGGCTGGCGGGACTGATCGCCCGGTTGCGGCAATTGTCGGTGGCCCCGGTGGTGGACCGCGCGGCGCGCGATCTGGCCGCGTCGGTCGTGCTGCCCGAGCTTGACGGGTCGACCGACAGCATCCGGGGCGCGCAGCAGACCACCATCGAGTCGGTGCTGCAGCTTCTGGGCCAGCGGGCGGAATCGCTGCGGGCCGCGGCACAAGAGGTGATCGCGCTGCCGGCCGCCGAAGAGACCACCTATCAGCCGATCTCGTCGGCCGACGCGGTTCTGCGCTATGCCGGTGATTTCATTCCGTCATGGGCGGGTGCCATTGCCATCGACCTTCTGCCCGCGGTGCTGGTGTTCATGATGATGGTCGCGCAGTCGGCGATCCGCGAAGACCGCGTGGTCGTCAACCCCGAAGAGACGATGACCCTGGGCGAGTTGCGCGCGGCGCTGGCGGCGCTGCGGGGGATCGAGGCTGTAAACGCGGGCGCCGCCGCCTTGCCTCCGGCACCCGAAGGCCCCTTTGCACCCGTGGCCGAGCCCGTGCCGGACAATATCGCGCCGCTGGACCGGGGGTTGCGCAAGTGACCGATCTGCCAGGGTCGGCGCGCCGCAGGGTCCCATGGAACGCGGCCTTTGTGCTGAAACTGATGCTGGCGGCGCAGTGCCTGCTGGCGCTGCTGGTGGTTGCAGGCGATCTGCCGGCCGACATCCTGCGCGGACTGCCGGGGTCGGGCCCGTCTGCGCCCACCACCGAGGTGCCGGTGACGCCCGGTAACCAGACCCGCCGCTTCGAGCCCGACCGCCTGCCCGCCACCCGGCCGACCGGCCCCGGGTTTCCGGCCGACGAATTCATCTCGCCCCGTCTGGACTTCACCCAAGGCGAGGCCGCCGGGCGCAAGGATGCCGTCGTGCTGACGGGGGCGATTGCCGAGGGCGACGCGCTGCGGTTCGGCGAGTGGCTCGAAGGTCTGGACGTGGCTCCAAGCGCCTTCACCCTGCACTCGCCGGGTGGTGCGGTGGACGAGGCGCTGCAGATCGGCCGCATCATCCGGGCCACCGGGGTTCCGGTGATCGTCGTGGCAGGTGCATCGTGCTTTTCCGCCTGTCCCTACATTCTGGCGGGGGGTGCCGACCGTGAAGTGTCGCGGGCGGCGTCTGTCGGCGTGCATCAGCACTATTTCGGCGAGAACACCTATCTGCCGGCGTTCCTGCTGGTCGCGGACATTCAGGTCGGGCAGGGCGAGGTCATGGCCTATCTGTCCGAAATGGGCATCGACCCCATGGTGATGGCCAAGGCGCTGATGACGCCGCCCGACGACATCTACATTCTGGTGCCGGACGAGTTGGAAGAGTTCAGGCTGGCAACGGTGCTGACCGAGTGACCCGGCGCTGCGCCGTCAGCGGCAGGGTGCGGCGCGGCCCGATCTTGGCCTCGCCCCGCGCCCTGTGCGGCATCGCCACCAGCCCGCGCGCCGCCCCGGTCACGAGGCCCATCGCGCCGCCCATGCCCGGCACCTTCTTGCCCGGCACCTTCCGGTTTGCCACACGCCCTGCCTCGTCCGACCGCCCTGATGCCACCGATCATCAGGCGGGCACCCTCGGCATCATCGCGGCCGCCACCACCGGCGTTGTAGCGCCCGTCATGCCGCCTTTGGTTCCGTCAGGCCCACGGCGGCCCGCGCCGCCCGGGCGATGACCAATTCTTCGTTCGTCGGGATGACCATCACCGTGGTCGGCGCCTCGGGCGGTGAAATGACCTGCGCATTGGCGGCGTTCAGCCCGGCGTCGACCCCGATCCCCATCCAGCCGAGGCGCGCGCAGACGCGGGCGCGGATCCGGCGGGCGTTTTCGCCGATGCCGGCGGTGAACACCAGCGCATCTATCCCGCCCAACGCCGCCGCCAGTGACCCGATCTCGCGCTGGCAGCGCGCCACGAAATAGTCGATCGCCTGGTCGGCCTCGGGCGTGTTGGCGGTCTCGAGCGTGCGCATGTCGTTCGACAGGCCCGACAGGCCCAGCAACCCCGATTGCGTGTAAAGCAGGTCCGAAATCTGCGCCGCCGACATGCCCTTCTGGTCCATCAGATACAGCAGCACGCCGGGGTCGATCTGGCCGCAGCGCGTGCCCATCGGCAAGCCGTCCAGCGCCGAAAACCCCATGGTCGAGGCGATGGACCGGCCGCCCTGCAGCGCGCACATCGACGCGCCATTGCCCAGATGCGCCACGATCACCCGGCCTTGCGCCAGATCGCGCGGCAGAACGCCCGCGATGTAGTGATAGCTCAGCCCGTGAAACCCGTAGCGTCGCAGGCCTTCGTCATAAAAGGCGCGCGGCAGGGCGAAGGCATCATTGGCCCAAGGCTGGTTGCGGTGAAACGCGGTGTCGAAACAGGCGACCTGCGGCACACCCGCAAAGGCTTCGGCGGCGGCGCGGATACCGGCCAGGTTGTGCGGCTGGTGCAGCGGGGCAAAGGGGGCCAGCGCCTCCAGCTCGGCCATCACCGGCGCAGTCACCATGACCGGCGCTGCATGGTTGGCTCCGCCGTGCACCACCCGGTGCCCGACAGATCGCAGCGTCAGATCGGGATATTCGGCGCGAAAGCTGTCGATCACCGCGCGAATGGCCCCCGCATGGCTGCCCAGATCGCCGGGCGCCGAATGCATCGGCTGACCATCCTGGCGCGTCAGCCTGAGCGTCCCCTCGGGCCCGATCCGGTCGGCCAGCCCGATGGCCAGCGGAGTGTCCCCCCGCGCCGGAAACAGCGCAAATTTCAGCGAGGACGACCCGGCGTTCAGCGTCAGCACGGCTTCGGTCATGCCACGCCCGCGTAATGATGGATCGCCGCCACCGCACAAGACGCCAGCCGCGACATCGGGCTGTCGGACCGCGAGTTCAGGATGACCGGCACTTTGGCCCCCAGAACCAGCCCCGCCCCTTCGGCGTGGCTGATGAATGCCAGTTGCTTGGCCAGCATGTTGCCCGCGTCGATCCCCGGCACCACCAGAATGTTGGCCCGCCCCGCGACACCGCCCGTCAACCCCTTGGTCCGCGCGGCGGCCATGTCGATGGCGTTGTCCATCGCCAGCGGCCCTTCGACCAGCCCGCCCTTGATCTGGCCGCGATCCGCCATCTTCGACAGCAGGGCCGCGTCGATCGACGACTGGATGGCCGGGTTCACCGTTTCGACAGCCGACAGCACGCCCACCCGCGGCTCCATCCCCAGGGACAGCGCAAGGTCGATGGCGTTCTGGCAGATGTCCATCTTGGTTGCAAGATCGGGCGCGATGTTGATGGCCGCGTCGGTGACCATCAACGGCTCGGGCTGGCCGGGCACGTCCATCACGAACACATGGGTCAACCGGCGCCCCACCCGCAGGCCCAGGGCCTTGTCCATCATCGGACGCAGCAGGTCGTCGGTGTGCAGATGCCCCTTCATCACTGCCGCAACACGGCCGTCGTGGACCAGCTTGCAGGCCATGGCGGCCGCCGCCTCGTCACCCGCAACGTCGATGATCTCGATGCCCGTCAGATCGGCGTCAATTTCGGCCGCCGCCGCTGCAATTCCCGCGGCAGAGCCGATCAGGATGGGCGTGATGATGCTCTCGCGCCAGGCCAGCAACGCCCCGCCCAGCGAATTGGCATCATCGGGGCAGACGATGGCGGTTGGCAGCGCGGGCAAAGGGCGGGCGCGGGCCAGCAGCGCCTCGAAATGCCGGTGCCGCTGCACGATCAGGCCGGGCACCTCGATGCTGTCACGCTCGGACTTTTCGGTCGGGGCCTGCACCAGCGCCTCGCCGGTCAGGATCGCCGAGTCGTCCGCACTGCGCCTGATGCTGGTGGCCAGCCGCACCACGCTGTCGGCCAGCTTTTCCAGCACCTCGACCCGGCAGATCACCTCTTCGCCGGCATGGGCGCGAGCATGGAAATCAAGCACCTGACGGCGATAGAGCGTGCCCGCGCCGGGTAGCTGCATCCCCAGAACCGCCGAGATCAGCGAGGCCACGAACATGCCCGGAGCCACCCGTTCGGTCGTGCCGTCGCCATCAAGGTCGCTGTCGGTCAGGTGCATCGGGTTGTGGTTGCCCGACGCAGCGGCGAACACGAACAGATCGTCCGCCGTGATCAGCCGGCGCAGCTCGGCCACATCGCCGGGCTGGATTTCGTCATAGGTCCGATTTACCAACCGCATGGTGTTTGACCGCCTCTTGTGGGTGCGACGTGGGTTTTTGACCGCCATGTCAAGCATCGGCTTCGACGCAGGCTTTGTGCCAGTTTCTGCCACATCCGGCTCGACATGCAACGGAGATGCAGGCCCGCAGCCGTCCGTCCAGGATGGGCTCTAGCGAAAATGTTGACCATGGCAGTCTCCTTACGCGGTAATTGACAGGCCGCCGTCGATGTCATGCACACCGCCGGTCAGGTTGCGCGCCTCGTCCGAGGCCAGAAAGGCAGACATTGCGCCCACATCCTCGATCGTGGCCAGGTGCTGGGTCGGCGCGCGGTCTGCTGCGGCGGAAAGCAAGGCGTCGAACTGGTCGATGCCGCCGGCGGCGCGGGTTTTCAGCGGCCCGGGCGACAGGGCATGCACCCGAATGCCCTGCGGCCCCAGTTCGGCGGCGGTATAGCGCACCACGCTTTCGAGGGCCGCCTTGACGGGACCCATCATGTTGTAGTGCCGCACCACGCGCGACGCGCCAAAGAACGACACCGACTGGCAGCATCCCCCCGCGGGCATCAGCGGCTCTGCCGCCCGGATCATTCTGACGAACGAATGCACAGAGATGTCCATCGCCAGGGCAAACCCCTCGGCCGTGCAATCGACGACGCGGCCCTGCAGGTCGGCGCGCGGCGCAAAGGCGATGGAGTGGATCAGCGTGTCGAGCCGCCCCCATTGCGACCCGATCCGGTCAAACACCGCCTCAAGCTGCCCGGGGACCGACACATCAAGCGGCGCCATGATCGACGCGCCAACCCGTTCGGCAAGCGGGCGGACATGCGGCTCGGCCTTGTCGTTCAGCCACGTCACCGCCAGATCGGCCCCCTGCGCCTTCAGCGCCTGCGCGCATCCCCAGGCGATGGACTGTTCGTTCGCGATCCCGACGATCAGCGCCTTCTTTCCGGCCAGCGAAAACATGGTCATCTCCAAAGATACCGGGTTTCGATCATCTCCGTCGGGCTTAAGCCTGCCGGGATTCAAAATGACGACAGTTTTGCGGCCGTGTGCCGTCCCCGACCGCGGCCTGCGGGAATTTTGCCATCCCGGCTGACCCGGTCTGGCCGCTGTCAGAACGTGAATCCGCGCGGAACAAGCTTTGCGTCGTAGGCCTGCCGTTCAAGCTCTTCCTGAAAGCGCGGATGTGCGATCGAGATCAGCGCCAGCGCCCGCTCGGGCACCGATTTGCCTTTCAGGTTGACCATGCCGAATTCGGTCACCACATACATCGTGTCGGATCGCGGTGTGGTGATGATGTTGCCGGCGGTGGGGGCCAGCACGATGCGGCTGCGCGGCTCGCCCCGCTTGTCATAGGTGGAGGACAGGCAGATGAACGACTTGCCCCCCTTCGACGCATAGGCGCCGCGGACGAACTGCAACTGCCCGCCCGTGCCCGAGATATGGCGGTGTCCATCGGATTCGGACGCGCATTGGCCCTGCAGGTCGATCTGCGTCGTGTTGTTGATCGACACCACCCGGTCATTCTGCGCGATGTTGTGGGGCAGGTTGGTGAAATCGACAGGGCAGCACACCAGATCGGGGTTGTGGTTGATCGTGTCGTAAAGCCGCCGCGAGCCAAGCGCGAAGGAATAGGCGATGCGCCCCGGTTGCAGCGTCTTCCTTGCGCCGGTGATGCGGCCGGCGTGATACAACTCGGCAATTCCGTCTGTCATCATCTCGGTGTGTACGCCCAGATCGCGCGCGGTGGTGTGCAGCAACTCGGTGCAGACCGCGTTCGGCATGCCGCCGATGCCGATCTGCAGACACGATCCGTCTTCGATCTCTGGCGCAATGCGGCGGCCTACTGCGCGGTCCACGTCGGTTGCCTCCGGATTGGGCAATTCGGCCGCCGGGGCGTTGTCACCCTGAATGATGTAGTCCACCTCTGACACGTGCACGCCATTGTCGGGGCCAAGACCGTAGGGCAGTCCCGTCGTCACCTCGACCACCACGCATTTCGCCCGCTCGATGATCGCGCGGTGCCAAAGGTTCATGGCCGAAAAGTTGAACATGCCCTGATCGTCCATCGGACAGACCTTGAGGATCACCATGTCGACCGGGGGGATGAAGCGGCGGTAATAATCCGGGATTTCGCCAAGATTCACCGGCAGATAGCTGACATTCCCCGCATCATGCCTGCGCCGGTCATAGCCCGAGAAATGCAGCGACAGCCCGTGAAAATGCCGGCCCTCCGGGTCGGTCTCGAACACCGCGCGGGGCTTGGTGGTCAGGCAGAAGCGGATCTTCACATCGCCGAGCGCATCGCGACGTGCCGCCAGCGCCGCATCGAACACATCCGGCTGCAACAGGCCTGCGCCATAGTCGATCCACATGCCCGATCGCACCAGGGCTGCCGCCTCTGGCGCGGTGATCTTTTGGGCAGGCGATTGGGCGTGGCGCATGAGCATGAGGCGATCCTAGGCGTGTTTGCGACATAAGACACGGCGGGACGGCCTTTGGAAAGCGGGCGATTGGTCTCAGACCAGCGGCAGCCTGCGCAGAATGCCGGGGGCAGCGGGGTCGTGATACTTGTTCGGCGCGCCCCGTTCAGTCAGCAGGCGGGCGGCAAAGGCCAGCCGGTCCGGGTCCAACGTCACCCCAAGGCCGGGCCCCTTGGGCAGGGCAATGTGGTTGTCCTTCGGGCAGAACGGCCCCTCGGCGATGACATCGAACGGCTGCCACCGCAGCAGCGACTGGTTGGGTTCGCGAATGTGCGGATGCGCGGCGCAGGCGTGCAGGACTGCGGCGGTCTCCAGCCCCGAACCGCCGGAATAACACCAGAAATCAAGGCCGTGGGCCTGACACCCCGACACGAACCGCAACATCGCCGCGAACCCGCCAAGGCCTGCGACGTCAGACACGATGGCATCGGGCACCCCATACGCCGCCGCCTTGCCCAGATCGGTGTTGTGACCGGAGAACGGAATTGAGGTTTGCGCCCGCAGTTTGCGCATCTGCGTCCAGTCAGCGGTGGGATCTTCCCAGTTGCGGATGCCCAACTCTGCAAAAGCCGGGGCGAGATACAGCGCCGACGGCAGCGAAAACGCCTGATTGCTGTCGATGCGCAGCATGGCGTCGGGGCCAAGCGCGTCGCGCAGGGCGCGCAGCAGCGTGATGTTGGACCGCAGGTCGGGGTCGCTGATCTTGCCCTCGAACCACGTCGTGCCATGGGTTTCGCGCATCGACAGGCAGGCCTCCACGATATCCTGCACCGTCGCCTCGCCCACCACACCGTCACCGGGCAGGCGAAAGCCGAAATAATCGGTAAACCCGATCCTGTCGCGGTGGATGCCGCCCAGAAGATTGGCAACCGGCTGGTTCCACAGCTTGCCGCGCAGATCCCACAGCGCAATCTCCACGCCGCCCCAGGCCGCCCTCAACCCATGGTCGGTGACCGAATGCGCCGCCGGCATCGAGGGCAGCACCCGGCGTTCCAGCCCGGCGATGTCAAGCGGATCGCGGCCGATCAGTTGCGGCGCAAAGGCGTCGATCAGACGGGCGGCAGCCGCACTCGGCGCCTCGGCGATGCCGGTCAGCCCATCGTCGGTTTCAACCTCGATCACGCATTTGGTGAACCCGTCGAGCACCCCGTAGGACCAGACATAGGGGGCCTCTAGCGGGATGAGGACGGGCGTGGCGCGGATGGCGCGGATTTTCATGAGCGGGCTCCGGTGTTTTGCCCAAGCAAACCCCGACGGCGCGCAGATGTCCCCGCCGATTGCGACATCAGGGCCGCTGCCCCCCTGTCGCTTCTGTGACCCGGTCGGCCGCCGCCCGCACCAGGGCGCCGAACCGCGTGGCATCGGACAGCCCCATGCGGAACGCCGGGCCCGAGACCGACAGCCCCGCCACAGGCTCGGCATGGGCGTTGAAGATCGGGGCGGCGACACAGCGCATCCCTTCGGCCCGTTCCTGATCGTCAATCGCAAAGCCGCGCTCACGGGTGCGGGCAAGATCGCGCAGCAGCGAGGATTCCGACGAAAGGGTCAGCGAGGTGAACTTCTGCATCCCCCGCCGCGCCAGAATTCCCGCCACCTTTTCCGCAGGATACCACGCCAGTAGCGCCTTGCCGATGCCCGACACATGCATCGGGGCCATCGTGCCCGGCGGGAAAAACGCGCGGATCGCCTCGTGCGTTTCGACCTGCGCCACGAACATCACCTCGTCCCCGGCCTCGACGCCCAGGTTCGCGGTCTCTGCGGTGTCGCGCATCAGCCCGTCCATCGGCTGTCGCGCGCGTTCCACCACTTTGGTGCGGCGCAGGAATGCCGACCCGGTGCGAAACGCCCCCGCGCCGATGTGCCAGAACTGTCCCGGCTCCTCGACTTCGACCATGCCGCGCGCCTGCAGCGTCACCAGCGCGCGAAACACCGTCGCCACCGCCTGCCCCGAGGCTTCGGCCAGCTCGCTAAGCGTCAGGCCGGGCGTGGCAGCCAGCATCTCCATCAGACCCAAAGCGCGGTCAAGCGCCTGCACCGTATTCTGATCGGTCTTGTCGTTGAACGACTTCGGGCGGCCACGGGGGCGGGGTTCGGTGGACATTCGGGGCGGCTCCTGTGCGGGGTCGAGGGCAGTGAAAAACTCTGAGTCCTTGAATTGCCAACAGAATAGTCCGGATTTCCCCCAATGAAAAATCTTTTCGAAAAAATTGTGAAGACGACTGCGGCGGCATAGGGTCTGGCCATCACAGGAGGTGGCGATGTCGCAGCAGAACCCGGTTTACATTCCCGGCCCGACCAATATCCCGGAGGAAATCCGCAAGGCGGTGGATATCGGCACACTCGATCACCGATCCCCGGCGTTTGCCCGGTTGTTCGGGCCTGCGGTGGCGGGGGTGCGGCGGGTGCTGTGCATGGATCAGGGCGAGGTCATCCTTTTGCCGTCGACCGGGACGGGCGGGTGGGAAGCGGCCATCACCAACACCCTGTCGCCGGGTGATACCGTGCTGGCGGCCCGGTTCGGCATGTTCTCGCACCGCTGGATCGACATGTGCCAAAGACACGGGCTGATCGTGCAAATCATTGATGCGCCTTGGGGACAGGGAGCGCCACTTGCGGCGATCGGGCAGGCGCTGCGGGCGGATACCGGGCGGCAGATCAAGGCGGTTCTGGCCACGCACAACGAAACCGCGACCGGCGTGCGTTCCGATATCGCGGGCATCCGGGCGGCGATGGGCGATCATCCGGCACTGCTGATGGTCGATGGGGTGTCGTCCATCGGGTCGATGCCGTTCGACATGGCGGGATGGGGTGTCGATATTGCGGTGGCGGGGTCGCAAAAGGGCTTCATGCTGCCTGCGGGGCTGGCGATACTGGGGGTTTCACCCAAAGCGCTTGCGGCGATGGACACGGCGACCCTGCCACGATGTTTCTTTGATTTCAGAGACATGCTGCGGACTTACGCGGCGGGCGGCTATCCCTATACGCCGCCGGTCGGGCTGATTGCCGGGCTTGCACGCAGCATCGAGATGCTGGAGGACGAGGGGCTGGAGGCGGTCTTTGCCCGGCATCACCGACTGGCCGAAGGGGTGCGGCGGGCAGTGGCGGCCTGGGGCATGCGGCCCTGCGCGGTGTCGCCCGATCTGTATTCCGATACGGTGACGGCGGTGGTGGTGCCCGACGGGTGCAACGGCACCGATCTGGTGCAGCTTGCGGCCGAGAAATACCGGGTGGCCTTTGGCGTCGGCCTGGGAGAAGTGGCGGGAAAAGTGTTCAGGATCGGGCATTTGGGCATGTTGACCGATGTGATGATGCTGTCGGGCCTTGCCTGTGCCGAGATGTGCATGGCCGACCTTGGCTGGCCCGTCGAACTGGGGTCTGGTGTGGCGGTGGCGCAGGAATTTTATCGCGGAGGGGGCCGATGATGAAGATTCCGACCTATGCAGATGTCGAGGCGGCGGCGGCGCGGATCGCGCCGCACATCCATTGCACGCCGGTCTTGACGTCGCGCTATCTCAACGACCTGTCGGACGCTGATCTGCATTTCAAATGCGAGAATTTTCAGCGGGCCGGCGCGTTCAAGGCGCGGGGTGCGTCGAATGCGGTGTTCGGGTTGACCGATGCGCAGGCGGCGAACGGGGTGGCGACCCATTCCTCGGGCAACCACGGGCTGTGCCTGTCCTATGCGGCGGGGCGGCGGGGGATTGCCTGCACCGTGGTGATGCCGCACACCGCACCACAAGCCAAGAAAGACGCGGTGCGCGGCTATGGCGGGCGGGTGGTGGAATGCGAGCCGTCAACCTCGTCGCGCGAGGCGGTCTTTGCGCGCGTGCTGGCGGACACCGGGGCGGAATTCGTGCATCCCTACAACGATCCGCGCGTGATCGCGGGGCAGGCGACCTGTTCGCTGGAACTGGTCCGACAGGTGCCGGGGCTGGACGCGGTGATTGCGCCGATTGGCGGCGGCGGCATGATTTCGGGCACGTGCCTGACGTTGTCGGCAATTGCGCCGGGGGTCAGGGTCTATGCGGGCGAACCCGAGCAGGCCGACGATGCCTCGCGCAGTTTCCGCGCCGGGCATATCATTGCCGACGACGCGCCGGTGACGGTGGCAGACGGGCTGAAGGTGCCGCTGAAAGAGTTGACGTGGCATTTCGTGCAGCGGAACGTGACGGACATCCTGACGGTGTCCGAAGCCGAGATCGTGGCGGCGATGCGGCTGGTCTGGCAACGGATGAAAATCGTGATCGAGCCAAGCTGCGCGGTGCCGGTGGCGGCGGTTCTGAAAAATCCGGCCGTCTTCAAGAGGTTGAAGGTTGGGATCATCATCACCGGCGGCAACGTCGATCTGGACACACTGCCCTGGTTCAGGGCTGAGGAGGCATCATGACCAAACCGATGACGTTCGACGGGCTGGAGGTCGGCTATGACATTCCCGCGCTGCCGGGAATGGCCGAGGCCGACATCCAGACGCCCTGCCTGATCCTTGATCTCGATGCGCTGGAGCGCAACATCGTCAAGATGGGCGATTTTGCCAAGGCCCACGGCGTGAGGCACCGGGTTCATGGCAAGATGCACAAATCGGTCGATGTGGCGCTGCTGCAAGAGCGGTTGGGCGGGTCGGTCGGGGTGTGCTGCCAAAAGGTGTCCGAGGCCGAAGTCTTTGTCCGTGGCGGCATCCGGGACGTGCTGATTTCCAATCAGGTCAGGGACCCGGCCAAGATCGACCGGCTGGCGCGGCTGCCGCTGCGGGGCGCGCGGGTGATCACTTGTGTCGATGAAATCGCCAATGTCGCGGACCTGTCGGCGGCGGCGGTGCGGCATGGAACGACGCTGGAATGTCTGGTGGAGATCGACTGCGGCGCCGGGCGCTGCGGAGTGCGGTCAACGGCCGAGGTTGTGGCGATAGCGCAGGCGATCGACGCGGCGGCAGGGCTGAAATTTGCCGGGATTCAAGCCTATCAGGGCGCGATGCAGCATCTGGACCTGTATGCGGACCGCAGGGCCAAGATCGACCTTGCGGTGGCGATGGTCGCCGATGCGGTGGCGGGACTGCGGGCGGTCGGACTGAACTGCGATATCGTCGGCGGCGGCGGGACCGGCAGCTATCAGTTCGAAGGAAAATCAGGCGTTTACAACGAGTTGCAGTGTGGTAGCTATGCGTTCATGGATGCCGACTATGGGCGGATTCTGGATGAAGGCGGCCAGCGGATTGACGCAGGCGAGTGGGAGAACGCTCTGTTCATCCTGACCTCGGTGATGAGCCATGTGAAGGCCGACAAGGCGGTATGCGATGCCGGGCTGAAGGCGCAGTCGGTTGATTCCGGGCTGCCGGTGGTGTTTGGCCGCCAAGATGTCAGATACGTCAAATGCTCGGACGAACACGGGGTGATCGACGATCCGCACGGCGTGCTGCGGGTCAACGACAAGCTGCGGCTGGTGCCCGGTCACTGCGATCCGACCTGCAATGTGCACGACTGGTATGTCGGGGTCCGCGGCGGAGTGGTCGAAGTGGTCTGGCCGGTTTCGGCGCGGGGCAAGGCCTATTGAGGCGGCTTTGGCGTGGCGGGCAGAAGCCTCCGGCGGGGATATTTTTGAACAGGGGAATGGGGATGCGAATTGTGCCCGAGGCGTTGATTGCGGGGCTGGTGACGGCGGAGGATGCCTTTGCGGCCGTGGAAGCGGTCTTTGCGGCGATGGCACGCGGCGAGGCGCGCAATTTTCCGGTGGTGCGCGAGGCATTGGGCGGCGGGCGGCACTACGGGTTCAAATCGGGGCAGGATGCGGGGGTTCTGGGGGTCAAGGCGGGGGGGTATTTTCCGCGCAATGCGGAGCGGGGGCTGACAAACCACCAGTCCTCGGTGCTGCTGTTCGACCCGGAAACGGGGCGGCCGCTGGCGATGGTGGGGGGAAATCTGCTGACCGCGCTGCGGACGGCGGCGGCGGCGGCGGTGTCGATCGACCGGTTGGCGCGGCGGGGGGCGCGGGTGTTGGGCATCATCGGCGCCGGCCATCAGGCGGCGTTCCAGCTGCGGGCGGCGGCGCGGGTGCGGGACTTTGACCGGGTGATCGGCTGGAACCGCACGCCGGAGCGGCTGGCGGGTCTGGCGGCGGTGGCGGCTGATCTTGGGCTGCCGTTCGAGGCGGTGGGGCTGGAGCGGATGATCGAGGCGGATGTGATTGTCACCATCACCTCGGCCCCGGCGTTTTCGCTCGCGCGGTCGCAGGTGCGGCCGGGCACGCATCTGGCCTGCATGGGCACCGATACGGTTGGCAAACAGGAGGTGGAGCCTGCGCTGCTGGCGCGGGCCACGGTGTTTTGCGACGAGGTGGCGCAATCGGTGACCATCGGCGAGGCGCAGCATGCGGTGGCGCAGCACCTGCTGGACCGGGCGGCGATCGTGCCACTTGGCGATGTGGTGACGGGGCGACACCCCGGGCGGCGGTCGGAAGGCGAGATCACCCTGTTCGACGGAACCGGCGTCGGGTTGCAGGATCTGGCGGTGGCCGGGGTGGCGCTTTGCCAGGCCGAGCAGCGGGGCCTCGGGGCCGTGATCGACCTTTGACGATTTGATCAAACGTGTTGTGCGCGGCAGTGCGGCGTGATCTGGTTTGATCAAACGGGGGGCGGCATGCGGGTGTTCATCAACGGATTCGGGCGGATCGGGCGGTCGGTGCTGCGGGCCTGGGCCATGAGTCATCAGGCGGGGGGTC
>Ga0105048_10010628_pt1 | contig 14574 bp, 9 predicted proteins | sample MAT05_FD_78382 | JGI IMG/M metagenome (GOLD analysis project Ga0105048, IMG submission 78382) | Freshwater microbial communities from Lake Fryxell liftoff mats and glacier meltwater in Antarctica - MAT-05 | ecosystem: Environmental > Aquatic > Freshwater > Ice > Liftoff microbial mat | place...
ATTGGATTGAATATAGTGCTCCAAATCCAGCTTTGTAATATTATTTCCATCGATTGTCTCTATATTTCCGAAAATAAGCCGGATAACCAGACTAGAGGTTTTAGTTAAAAGCCAACTGGGAATCAACAATATCCATGTAAAAAATCTCAATGGACGTGCAAGCCTGTATATCAACTCATTGGCATAAAGGCGAAATATAGTTTTAGGAAGGAATTCACCAAATATAACTATTATAACGGTCAGGACTACGGTGGTCAGAAATGAAACTGCAAAACTACCTTCTGGCAAGACCATATGCAAAAGCGGCGTGAAAATAGAACTAAAAAAAATCGTGTACATGACCAGCACAATGTTATTGCCTACCAGCATCGTACTTATAAAAGACTTGGGGTCATTGTAAAGCATGGCAAGTATCTGACCTCTCTTGGAACCCTTGTTTTTTAGGACTTCAAGACTGAGTTTATTGGCAGACAAATAGGCAATCTCACTGCCTGAAAAGAAGCCGGACAATATCAAAGTAATAAGTACAAGAATTACCGAGGTGATCATACCCTTATTTTAACTGCAAATTTAATTAATTGCTGTGACAAAATCAGAAACATTTATTTTCCCCTGTACTTTTTGCTTTATTTCAAAGCGAGTAAACTCCTGATTGGCCTTAAAACCGAAGCCATAAGTAGTGTCTCCTTTTTCAGCCTGTGTAATCCTTACAAGTTTATCTGTATATACGATTCTTTCTCGCTCATCCCATATAAGTTCAGGCGTTTCCAGTTTTTCATTTTTATCATTGTAAAAAATAACATTGCCTTTAGCTGTAATTTTTTGTGTTCTTTCTTCCCTCACAGCCGTTTCTGCTTTCAGCCAGCTATATACAATCTTATTTTCATTCAAAAATTCAAGTAAAATACCTTTGGGAAAAACATCTTTTGAGTTTCCATATTCGCTAAATCGCTCCATGACAGGTGCATGAATCACAATTTTGACTATTGCTGAGTCGCTATATACAATTCTGATATTTTTGCCACGTTCGACATCAGCCCGAAGCCCCTCTGATAGCAAGCTGTCTATATCTTCTACTTTTGTACTGCAGGATATCAAAAACAAAATAAAGATTGCTCCAAATATTTTCTCCATCATTTTTCAGAAGATAAAACAGTCACATCACCAGCATAATTTTCTATAGATCCATCTAGCCATTTTATTTTAGCTCTCCACACATAAACCCCTGTTACAACTGGAGTGCCAACATCCTGATTTTTTTTCTTAAATCTGCCATCCCAACCGCTCTGCATATCGTTTCTTTTGAAATCCAATCCATCCACACCCTGATATACCAGATTTCCCCATCGGTCATATATCTCCAGCAGTTCAATATTCTCCACACCTTTGGATGCCCAGACATTAAAAAAATCATTCGACCCGTCATTGTTGGGTGAAAAAATATTAGGCGCATATACTTTCAGATTTTTTACCACTCTGATCTCAATGACATCTTCCCCTATACAACCATTGGAATCGATGACTGTCACCATAAAGCTGGTCGTATTCCCGATATAAGCTATAAAATTTTCAGGATCTGTTTCTATTAATTCAGGATTCCAGATGATGGTATCTTTATTTTTTACTGGCATATAGGTCAACTGTATCAAAGCAGAATCCCCCAGCTCTATCGTCTGATCGATGCCTGCATCTACAATGATGGGAAGCGGTTGATTTACGATGGTTGTTATGGTATCTACACAGCCTTTCAGATCCTGTATTCTGATCTGATAGGATCCGGCAGCCAGATTGCCAAACAAAGGATTTGGCCTGAATAGTGCGCCATCCAAACTAAAACTATACTCTGGAGCACCCCTCAAACCACTTGCGAGAATACGGCCTTCCGGGATCTCAAAACATCTGAGATCCACCACACTGGCATTAACGGATAAAGTACTGGTATCTTTACAGCAGGGATCTACAAAAAAATCAACGATTTTGGTCACAGAGCAACCTCTGGAGCTTTCTACAGTAAGTGCCGCGGTCTTAACTCCAAAAGATTGATACACCACATCAAATGGTCCAGTACCATTTATTCTGGAAGGAACTGATCTTTCACCAAAATTCCAGGTATATTTTACTATAGGGTCTGTGAGCGATTCAGAAGTATTGGTAAAAATGACAGATTTATCACATTCAAAAGCTTTGTTGGCATTCACTTCAAAATTGGGTTTTGGTCCTAAAAATGTTCCGGTACCACCAAACTGAATACCAAAGCCTAAACCTGACCTACTGAAATTATTTATTATGAGCACATAGGATTTGCCCGCTTCCATATCAATAGGCTGCACAAAATTATTGTTGTTCCCCACACAACCGCCTGGTTCAGATATATCTGTTTCGCCTTCCCTTAGACCGGTGGGACCGTTACATCTGGCCCATTGTGAAAGGGGTACTACATTGCCCAAACCATCCGTATTTGCTCCAGCGCCTTCACATCTTAACAATTTTTTTGAAGAGCATTCATCAATTCCATTCGGTAATTCGTATAAAGCAAAATCTATGTCATCCGTGATCTGATTAGGAAAATTATTATTTGGTGTGAGTGTAAAAGTAAGTCGGCCTGACGATTCACAGGTCCATTTATACCAGGCAGATGCAAACTCACCTCCTATACAAATGCCTTGCTCCAATTCATTTCTGTCACTGCCGTTTCCTTGCAGTTGTTCCACCACAAAAGATGATTTGTCACAGAGCACTACTGCCCTACTGCAATGACTCTCAGGCGCTTTTACGGGTATAAAATCATCAATACACAATTTGAAGGTACCTTCGCCGCCAATCGACGACTCTATCATAATATAATACGTCTGTCCTATGTTCAGATCATCAAAAACCAATTCGTCCACTCCCACATCCTTACCGGGAGAACAAGTTACGTACTGTCCACATCTTTGAAACAGTATAATTTTCGGACTTCTCATTGTGCCACCGTTTCCAAAACCCAAAACTCTGATCAAGACTGCCGGTTGCTTTGGGACAAAAGAAAACCAGACACCATTGGCCCATTTTAGGGATATACATGCAGCCGTACCTTGAGCAAACTCTAAATCAGCTTTGGCGCTTACATTGGTAAACTCACCGTCTCTTGAACAATAATTATCCGAAGTTAATATCGGAGTGCCAAACGGACAATCATCATTCAGTAGCTGTGCAGTAGCTAATGGAAGTGCAAAATACAATCCAATAAAGGTGAACAATGTTGCAAATCGAACAATTTTTTGAACCCGGAACATACACTTAATTTTCATAAATAAACGCGCTTAGAGCTTAAGAGTTTTATACTAAGACGACTTCAAAACACTTTTAGCTGCTACAAAGCTATGATTTTAACGGAAATTTAATGTTTTTATCCTAGCTAAATGGGATATGATTACTTTTGCGGGACATTTTTTCAAATCGATTACCGGACCAAAACCATATCCATGCTCTATATTGTCCCTACACCTATCGGGAATCTCGAAGATATGACTTTCAGGGCTATCAGTGTATTGAACAGTTGTGATGTCGTACTCACAGAAGATACAAGGACCAGTGGCAAGCTCCTGAAACATTTCAATATCGACAAACCCATGTGGGCTTTTCATGCATTTAATGAACATAAAGCACTCAAAAGTATCATCGAGCATTTGCAACAGGGTAAAAATATCGCTTTGATCTCAGATGCCGGTACACCGGGTATTTCAGATCCAGGATTTCTGCTGGTGCGAGAATGTGTAGCCCATGGTATCAAAGTAAGTTGTCTACCTGGTGCTACAGCTTTTGTACCTGCTTTGGTATCGTCGGGTATGACTACAGATAAATTTTTTTTCGAAGGTTTTTTACCTCACAAAAAAGGCAGACAGACCAGATGGAAATACCTGACCACGCTAGATGTGACTATCATAATGTATGAATCACCCCATCGTCTTATGAAATGTCTCGAAGAAATAAAAACATATCTAGGAGAAGATAGAAGGGTGTGTGTAGCCAGAGAAATCAGCAAAATGTTTGAAGAATTTTATACCTCGGATGTAAATGATGTCATAGCGCATTATACCAAAATGCCTGCCAAAGGAGAAATTGTGATCATCGTGGAAGGTAAAATCAAATAAAATAAAGAATCAGAATAAAAAGTCATACCATTCATGATAACATTTGAAAGATATAAATTGCCCAATGGACTGAGCGTCATCATACATGAAGACAAATCCACTCCCATGGTGGCAGTAAACGTCGTATATAACGTGGGGTCAAAATATGAAGAACCTGATAAAACAGGTTTTGCGCATCTCTTCGAACATCTCATGTTTGGAGGATCGATAAATATTCCTGATTTTGATGATCATATTCAGGATGCTGGTGGTGAAAACAATGCTTTTACCAATACAGACCTGACCAATTTTTACGAAGTCCTACCTGCAGAAAATATAGAAACCGCATTATGGCTAGAATCAGACCGCATGCTGCAGCTTCGATTTAGTAAAAAATCACTCGATACACAAAAAAAAGTAGTGATCGAAGAGTTTAAGGAAACTTGTCTCAACGAACCTTATGGTGATATGTGGCATCATCTCAGCAGGTTGTGCTACAAGGTACATCCCTATCAGTGGCCTACCATCGGTAAAGACATGATTCATATTGCAGAAGCAACACTGGACCAAGTCAAAACATTTTTTTATCACTACTACCGCCCTGACAATGCTGTCATCGTCCTTGCAGGAAATATAGATATAAAAAAAGGGGTGGAATTGGTAGAAAAATGGTTTGGTTCTATACCGGCAGGACATTTTACTAAACCAAATTATCTGTACGAACCACCGCAAACATCATTTCGTCAGGATATTCTTCGACAGGATGTGCCGCATGATGCAGTATATCAGGGATATCATATGGCAGGCCGGCTGGACGATGGTTTTTATGCCTGTGATTTATTGGCTGATGTGCTAGCCAATGGGCGATCTTCCAGATTTTATCAGAGATTGTACAAAGAACAGGAGCTGTTCAGCACGATAGACGCTTTCATTTCCGGCACGGTAGATCCCGGATTGTTTATCATAGAAGGCAAAACGATGCCGGGTATATCGATGGAAAAAGCCAAAAAGGCAATAAATTCGGAACTGGATATGCTAAAAAATGAGCTGATCTCTGAGCAGGAACTCTCCAAATTAAAAAACAGCGTAGAAAGTAGCCTTTTGTATTCGGAGGTAAGTGTACTCAACAAGGCAATTTCTCTGGCTTATTTTGAAATACTTGGAGATGCAGAAATGATCAATGTCGAAGCGGAAAGATACCAAAATGTCACTGCTGAAGATATCAGAAATGCGGCACAACATGTATTCAGAGAAGAAAACTGCAGTGAAGTTGTATACGAAGCAACTGAAATATAAATCAATTTTATAATGAGAATAATAACTTTTACTTATATCCTATTTTTAGTAGTTATCCAATGCTTGGGGCAAATCCCAAAAGTAGACTACAAAGACCAACTTTAAATCATTGACTACTGGTAGGATGCAAAAAGTGATTTTAAAAAATTGACGGGGTTGTCGGTTGCCATTGTCTTTGATCAGGACATCATCTCTCAAAAAAAGGCTATGGTTATGCAGATGTGGCGAATAAAATCCCTTTGAAACCTGAAACCATTGGCTCTATTTGCTCTATCTCCAAATTATTTACATCAGTGGGTGTTATGCAACTATGAGAAAAAGAGAAATTGAGATTAGATGATTTCTTAACTGCTTTGTTGCCCGAGTATAAAATCAATCAGCAGTTTTCAGAATCCGTGCCTATTACTGTAAGGTCAATACTGTCACAATCTTCTGGCTTAACAGGAGATGTGGGCGAGGGTTGGAATGGCCCCAATTTCAATTTTATTACAAGCAATGAATTGAAAAAGACCATGTTAAATCTTCAAACCCTTTATTCCAGCTCTACCTATTGGCAGTATTCCAACTTAGCCATGAGTTTGCTGGGTGAAATAGTAGCTTCCAAATCGGGCACCGAATATAAAAATTATGGGGAAGAAAATATTTTGAAGCCAATGAACCGTAGTAACACATCCATACTTGCCCGAGAATTCCTGGAAAATAGGAGAAATGGCTAAAGGCTATGGATGACTCGACAGACAAGGTGAAAGAAAACTATTGCCTTTTTTCAATCCAAAGGGTGTATCCCATTTTTGCAAAAAAAGTTTTGAAAAATGCAGCTTGATGCAAAAATGGGATACTCCCGCTTGAAGTTGCTGATTAACATTCGATTTGCTTAGAAATTATCTAAATCTGAGCAATTAGAATTTGTGTCTTTACATAGTGTCGGATGATAAATTCAAATTGAAGCAGGAAGAAATTTGAGAAAGTAAATGCAACAGAAGCTTAAATTTATAAATATTGCTTAATAAGCTCCTCTATTTTTTTATCCGAAAGGTTGTCAACGTCACCTTGGAATAAATTGAGAATAGCAGGACAGTAGTTTGGGAAACTTTTACAAATGTTAGTACTCTTGCGCCTCCTGATTTACCTATATTTTTGGCGTCAATAGCTAAACGGATTTTATATATATCGTTGCCAAGAGGTGTACCAAAAGTTGGGTTTTGTTCTAGTTATGAAAATAATTAAACAATTCTGATTTTAGGAATGCGTACTTCTTAACTAATTTTTTGGCTTCTTTTCTAAAATTTGGGGTGAGTTCAAGATCATAATTTATTTAGAAATTCTTTAACAGCAATAGTTTTTAGTTTTCCATTTTTAAATTGCCTAACTTCTTAAAGTCCAATGTTGATATTGTCCAAAACGCTTTTTTATTTCTTCATCAGTCTCTATTTTTTTAACATAATGTAGGTTTTTTGCCAATTCTATAAAATGGTCATATTCTTGGTTCGTGATATATGGTTACTTGTCTCATTCTGGGTCTTTATTATTGCTTAAAAAACATTCACAAAAGTATAAAAGTTTCAGATAATGCAATGAATGATCATTTGGGGTTTGGTCATTATTTGCCCTATTACTTCAAAAATTAAAATTTTTGTCGCTGATATTTCTTTGCAACCTGATAAAAATAATGGATTGGAAAATACATCTGAAGTGCTGATATTTCAGATACGAACCATATCAAAAAGCCGGTTGATCAGTAAATTAGGTTTTGCCATCATGCCACAAATGGATTCCATTATCGAATATCTGAATAAGATGCTGAAGTATTAAAGTCACTAAATCATTGATTTTATTCTCTTAATACTTGCTACCTTTGCCCCTTCAAAATAACATTTTAACCCATGATCAATTATATAGACGCTGCACTCGATGGGGTTACAGCCCATTTTATCGGCAATCATAGTGAAGGGGAAGATATAATTTACTCTCCCACATTACTCAGTATCGATGATGAAGAACTATATGACATCCTCTTCAAATATTTTCTCACCCATTTTAAAGAACCGGAATATTTTAATTTTACATTCTCTTCTGGAGAAGTAGCGCTCAATCCGGTATATAATTTTGTAGCTAATATCTTTGATGACCCATCCTGCCTACACGAACAGTCTGTCAAAATAGCCCGTCATTTGTATGAAAAGTCAAAACACCCCAATATCAAATCTGGTGAATTGTACATCTCCTACTTTAGCAATGTGTTGGTAGATGACGAACTTGTAAATGCGGTAGGTATATTTAAATCAGAAAACAAAGATCTGTTCCTCAAGCTTGAAAAAGATGGACAGACTTTTCATCTCTTTAAAGACTCAGGAACCAATATCAGCAAACTGGATAAAGGTTGTTTAATATTCAACACTGAGCGGGAAGATGGGTTTAAAATTTGTAATATTGACCATAGTAACCGCTATAAGGAAGCTCAATATTGGCGGGAAGAGTTCCTGATGATCACTGCCAGAGCTGATGATTATCACCAGACCAAAAATTATATTCAAGCCACCAAAAGCTTCATCAAGGACCGAATGTCCAAAGAGTTTGACACCGATAAAGCAGACGAAGCAGCAGTCATGAACCGTTCATTTGAATATTTTAAACATCAGGAAAAATTTGATGCTATTGAGTATGAAACCAGGGTATTTAAAGATGACAAAGTAGTCGAAGCGTTTCAGGACTATAAACATGAATATCAGAGTACCCGTTCAGCCGCATTGGGTGATGCATTTGATATATCAGAATATGCAGTAAAAAAGCAAGGCCGCGTTTTCAAAAGTATCATTAAGCTGGATAAAAATTTCCATATCTACGTGCACGGTGATAAAAATAAAATTGAAAAGGGAACAGACAGTGAAGGCAGGAAATACTATATTCTGTATTATGAAGATGAGAGTTGAGCTTTTAAATATTGACAAGAAAAATTTATTTCATTGCTTCGAAATGCCAATAATATTTAAAAAAAGCACCTTTTCTGTTACTTCTTGATCAGACTTTTAGAAATAATCCCATTTTCAGTCAAAATATTGACCAGATAAAAACCGGACAACAGCGAATTGACATCAGAAGTAAAATTGTCTTTGTTAACATTTGTATTAAGAACTGTTTTTCCTGTCAGGTCTACGATTTTTAAGCTTATGATTTCCACATTAGAAACTATATTGATATTGCCATCAGTTGGGTTAGGATAAATACTGATATTCGGGATAGTTTCTATTGGTAATGGCCCAATATAGTATGCTCTTGAATTTATCTGATTGAAAGAAATATTATCTTTTGCTCCAGTAGGAATGCCTGATATTTTTACAGCATCTATATAAATCTGATCGGCATTGGTACTCGCCACACACTCAAAACGAAATTTTCCATTTTGAATCAAAGGGTAGGAAGTAGCATTCAACACAAAGGTAACATCATAAAAAGTACTATTATAAAAATCAGTACCACTGGTATAACTTTTTAATGTATTCCATTGGATTCCATCGTGATATTTTAAAAGGAATCGTTCTCCTTTTTCCATACTGTAGGAATAAAAAGAAAATTCAATGATCACTTTTGATAAGTTTCTTAAGTCTATTTCGGGAGATGTCATGGCAGATTCATCTCCACTGTTATCCCTGATCATGATAGAATAATCACCTTCTCTGGAGAAATCACCGGAGTATCTTTCTGTATCCGAAGACCCGCCTGTCCATCTATCCCATCCTGTTTCAAAATAGGATGCATAAGGTAATACATAAGAGGAATCCGTAGGGTCAGGCGCTGTCTGACAAGCTATACAGTCACTTCCTCCACAATCAATTCCTGTCTCGTTACCATTTTGTACTCCATCAAAGCAAGTAAAACAAGATGTGCAATCACTGCCACCACAATCAATACCTGTCTCATCCCCATTTTTTATACCATCATAACAAGAGATACATGGGGCACAGGTACTTCCCCCACAGTCAATGCCTGTTTCAGTTCCGTTTTTTAGACCATCAGTACAGGTGGGTGATTTGTTGACAATACAAAAAGCATGAGACGCAGATTTGCCAAAAGCACCGCCTTCCCCGATAAGTGTTTCACTTTCAAAAATCCGATAATTTCCTTTGCCATATTTACAGCAGATACCGTCACTGTAGGTATCGTATATGGAAAATGTATAACACCCTGGGATAAAGCAGGTGTCAATTTTTAGGAAGGTATTCTTTTGGGAACTAATATATTTTGGACTCTTTAGGACCACAAGACCTTTGCTATCTTTGATGTCCCAAGATGTTTCCTGAGGATAATTATCCAATTGAAGCTGGAAACTTATTTTTCCGCAGTAAATATTTTCCTTATCCGGTATTCCGCATCCATTGGATTTTGTGATGCTCTGTCTGATGCCACCTGCGGCAAACAATGATTGCATTCTTGTTTTTTGACCGGCGGTAAACAGATTTAGACATGCATCATCAGAATAGTCCATATAATTTTGTATCATATCGAGCGATCCACAGGACCAATGGCCTTTGGCACAACCGTAGTTGGGGGCATCGGATTTGGGTGTATCCAAAACGAGGTCGTCAGTCGTACAATCTGATGATCCCCAGATGTGTTTGAGATTTAACCAGTGGCCTACCTCATGCGTGGTGGTACGTCCGAGATGAAATCCTGGTGTTACATCAGATCCTGTGCCGAATACTTTGTAATCAATCACCACACCATCTGTTTCTGGTTTTCCACCTGGAAACTGGGCATAACCCAACACTGTTCCTGTGATGTCCCCTACCCAGATATTGAGATAATTTTCAGAAGGCCAAGCATCTCTGCCCCCTTTTGAAGTATATTTGATAAGGTCTCCGTTACTCGCAAATGATGAAGCAGTCGTGTATGACCTTGTAATACCGGTGGTTGATTTACCTGAAGGATCTACTGTGGCCAGACAAAACTCAATGTTTGTATCTGCTGCTTGTAGCCATACATTGTTTGCATCTGTATTTAATCTTCTGAAATCCTTATTCAAAACATCTATTTGTGTATTTATCCGATCCAGACTTATATTTTCAGATGGATCATTGTAGACTATGTGTACAACCACCGGAATGGTCACAAAAACATCATTTCTGATAGAAACTGATTTTTCAAATTCATGAATATGCTTTTCAAGTTGATTCATGATCTCCATCCTTCGTGGATTGGAAAGAATCTCATTTTGATGATAAGTGTCAGTATAACAATCTCTTTTCTGTCCAAATGAATATTCTGAGAAGGAAATAGAAATAAGTAAGAATACACAAAATTTACGCACCATATTTCTGTGTTAATAATTAATATTAGTTTACATACTACGAATTGAGCAATTATGATGCCAGACGTAGCTTGGTTATATTTGTTTTATTTTTTCGTATGTATTTTGGGCGGGTTATTAATGATACTTTAGTTGATATTGATTAAAAAATTCACTCACTTTAAAATTCATTACAACATTTTTAAAAGAGTGATAGTGCCATTTTTAAGTGGGCAAGTCATCGAGTGTAAGATGGTGAGCTAGTCTAATCTTAAACAAATGTCAACCTGCAAAGTGTGCTGCAACAGTCGTCGGTAAAATTACCTTTCTTAAACCCAAAGATTCAAAGGGAGCTCTCCGCTTACTACTAAAAAATATCTTCGATTGAACTTGCAGTAACCCAAAAAATGATTTAAATCATATTAAATTATAATTAGATTTATTCTAAATAATTATAAAAGATAAAATTCTCGTTTTATATTTGCCGCTAATTAGAATCAATCCAAATAAAAATGAAGATCAGTTTTTTAATCATCTTAACTATTTTAATATTCGTCGCTCAGGCATCTTTTGCTGGAAATACGCTTCTCAGTAAAGTAAAACCTTCTGTGATGGGCTATATCATGACCAATCAGTCTGATCCTGTCATAGATGCACATGTATTAGTACAAGGTACACTGATTGGTACGATGACTGATTTGACAGGAAAGTTCGAACTGTACAATATCAAGCCAGGTCAATATACTTTGATTATTTCTGCACTGGGGTACCTTACATTCAGTAAAAGCATAGAAATATCAGACAATAGTCCGACTGTAGTCAATATCACCATTGATGAAAATGAATTTCTTGTCCCGGAGGTGTTGATTATGGGAAAAAGTGATAGACTTTTTTCAAAAATTCCCGGTTCAGCATCTTTTCTAAATAGTAAGGAGATAGGTTACATCAATCCGATTTCGGGCAATGAAATATTCAGACGAAGTCCGGGTGTCCATGTAGTAGATGAAGAAGGTGCCGGTATGAGAGTCAATATAGGTATCAGGGGCCTTGATCCGGACAGAAGCAGATCCCTGCTGGTACTTGAAGATGGTATACCTGTTGCCCTTGCACCATATGGAGAGCCTGAGATGTATTATACACCACCAATCGACCGTATGTCGGGCGTAGAAATTCTTAAAGGCTCAGGTCAGATACTCTATGGTCCCCAAACTATAGGTGGTGTGATCAATTATCTTACCCAACAGCCGCCTGCTGAGTCCACAGGAAAAATCAAAATACAAGCAGGGCAGGGAGGCTATCTGAGTGTACTGGCAAACTATGGCAATACCGTCGGCAATACAGGATATAATGTTACTGTACTAAAAAAGAAAGCAGATAAACTTGGTATAACGTCATTTGACATCACCGACGTCAATACAAAACTGGTGCTAAATCTCAATGAGAAGTCTGTCATATCATTGAAAGCTGGTTTTTATAATGAATCATCCAATGCAACCTATATTGGACAAACACAAACAATGTATGACAAAGGCACACAAGATGCCGTCCACATGGCACCGGATGACTTGCTGACAGTGAGGAGATACAGTACCAGTCTAAATCATGAATACAAGTGGAATACCAAAACAAGAATCAAATCTATCGCTTTTGCATATTCTACATCCCGCAATTGGAGAAGACAGGATTTTGTATCCAATACTACTGGAAATATCAAACCATCCAACTGGACAGGCGTAACTTGGGGTGATGAGAGTGTAACTGGCGGTGCCGTCTATATGAGAAAAACCACAGCCAATAGAAATCGTCAGTTTGAAGTGACAGGATTGGAAACAAAACTGGAGCATGATTATAATCTACTGGGTATCTCACACACCTTAAAATCAGGAATAAGATATCTGTATGAAAATGCCATTGAGCAACGCATTAATGGCAGTGCCCCCAATGTAAACTCCGGAGCGCTGGTGGAAGATGAAACCCGACCCGGTGACGCCATAAGTGCCTTTTTACATCAGACATCTGAGATGTCATCAACCTTGGCCTTGCACTATGGTGTGCGTCTGGAGAGGTTTGATTATGGCAGGAATATAGATCGGAGGATGTTTACCGTCAATGGTCAAAATGTACTGCAAGATACCATCCTTAATCAATCTAACGGTATACAACAATGGATACCCGGAGCCGGATTTACCTGGAAGCCATCAGATAAAGTCCACATCTTTGGTGGTGTGCATACAGGATTTGCTCCTCCGAGAACCAAGGATGCTATTTCCAATATCGGAGAAGTGTATCATTTGTCAGCTGAAAAAAGTATCAATACGGAGCTTGGTATTCGGACAAATATTATCAAAGGTATTCAGGCAGAAATCACTGGTTTTTATATGAATTTCAGTAATCAGATTATTCCCGTATCCGAATCCAGTGGGGGTACAGGCACTGGCTTGGTCAACGGTGGCTCTACAATTCATCAGGGGCTGGAGAGTGCATTTACCATCAATGTCTCTGAGATGGCGGGATGGTCAAAAACCAGCCTTACATTTAATACAAATATCACCTACATCGATGCACACTTTTCGGGTGACAGACGGAAGGGTGGTGAAAGTCTGGGTGGCAATACAACACCCTATGCGCCTTCCTATTTGTTCAATTCTTCTGTCACCGTGGAGACTTTGGGTGGCTTTTCATTTAGATTGGGTTCCAATATTGTCTCTGGACAGTATGCTAATGAGTTGAATACATATGCCGCTACACCTGATGGTCGCATTGGATATATCCCTGCTTACCATACATTAGATGGCAATGTAGGCTATAAAGTCACAAAATGGAATACAGCTTTTACGATCTCAGTAAAAAACATCACCAATGAACGATATATTGTTTCTCGTCGACCTCAGGGCATTCGCGTGGGCTTACCTCGATGGGTCACGGTAGGTGTGGAGTATAATTTTTAAGATCAGATAATTTTAAATCAAACAAATGCCATTTGCATGATAAATGATTCCAGAGATTTGTTTATCTCTTATTTTAAAGTAAGGGTACCTTTATTTTCAGACTTCACTTTTTTGGCTTAATATTGTGCTTTTATCTACTCAAATAATATCGACAATGAAACTTATTTCCTGGAATGTGAATGGTATTCGAGCAGTTGTGGGCAAAACTTTTTTGCAACAATTTGCTGAAATGGATGCTGATATTTTTTGTCTTCAAGAGACCAAAGCACAAGATGATCAGGTGGCTGAAGCGCTTTTTTCCCTCAAGGACTACCATATACATAGCAATTCAGCTGATAAAAAGGGGTATTCTGGCGTTTGTATTATATCAAAAGTAGAACCTATTGCTATAACCATGGATATGGGAGTACATCAACATGACAATGAAGGAAGAGTAATTGCCGCAGAGTATGAAAACTTCTATCTCGTAAATGTTTATGTTCCCAACAGTGGTGAAGGTCTCAAAAGATTGGATTATCGGGCTGAGTGGGATGAAGATTTCTCTCAGTATCTGGCAAAACTTCGTCTGAAAAAAAATGTAATCGTCACAGGGGATTTTAATGTGGCACATCATGCTATTGACCTTGCAAGACCCAAAGAAAACTACAATAAAACTTCAGGTTTTACCCAAGTTGAGATCGATGGCATGGGCAAAATTCTTTCCAGAGGTTTTATTGATTCTTTCCGAATGCAACATCCAGACAAAGTACAATATTCATTCTGGAGTGCCCGATTTGGAGCCCGAGCAAAAAATATGGGCTGGCGTATCGATTATTTTTTAGTGGACGAAAGGATGAACTCGCTCATCAAAGATGCCTTTATTCTGGATCAGGAGATGGGTTCAGATCATTGCCCGATAGGCCTGCTTTTAAACTGATGAAATTGAGGCTAAAAA
>Ga0105048_10010630_pt1 | contig 14573 bp, 7 predicted proteins | sample MAT05_FD_78382 | JGI IMG/M metagenome (GOLD analysis project Ga0105048, IMG submission 78382) | Freshwater microbial communities from Lake Fryxell liftoff mats and glacier meltwater in Antarctica - MAT-05 | ecosystem: Environmental > Aquatic > Freshwater > Ice > Liftoff microbial mat | place...
AGACCTCGATCTTCATCACCCCGGGTTACCGGTTCCGGGCTGCGGATGGCTTGATGACCAATTTTCATCTGCCGAAATCGACGCTGTTCATGCTGGTTTCGGCATTTGCCGGACAGGCGGTTATGCGGGCGGCCTATGAGCACGCGATTGTGGATAACTACCGGTTCTATTCCTACGGTGACGCCAGCCTGCTTTGGAGGGCCGTCTGATGGGGGCGTTTCCGTTTTCGCTCGACGCCACCGACGGCAACGCGCGTACCGGCGTGCTGGCCACGCCACGCGGTGATATCCGGACCCCGGCTTTTATGCCGGTGGGAACCGCGGGCACGGTGAAGGCGCTGACGGTGGAACAGGTGGCGGCTGCCGGAGCCGATATCCTGCTGGGCAATACCTATCACCTGATGCTGCGGCCCACGGCAGAGCGCGTGCAGCGGCTGGGGGGCTTGCATCGCTTCATGCGCTGGGAAAAGCCGATCCTGACCGATTCCGGCGGGTTTCAGGTGATGTCGCTGTCGAACATTTCGAAGGTCACGGAGGAAGCGGTCACCTTCCAGAGCCATCTGGACGGCAGCCGTCATGTGCTGTCGCCTGAACGCTCCATCGAGATTCAGGCGGACCTGCTGGGCTCCGACATTGTCATGCAGCTGGATGAGCTGGTGGCGTTACCGGCGACTGGCGAGAAGGCGGCCGACGCCATGCGACGCTCGGCACGGTGGGGTGAGCGGTCGAAGATCGCCTTCGGGGAGCGTGACAGTCAGGCGCTGTTCGGCATCCAGCAGGGGGGCATCGACGAGGCCCTGCGCGGTGAGTCGGCCCAGCGGCTGATCGAGACCGGCTATGACGGCTATGCCATCGGCGGGCTGGCTGTGGGTGAGGGGCATGCGGCCATGGTCGAGGTGCTGGATTTTGCGCCGTCGATGCTGCCGGTGGACAGACCCCGCTATTTGATGGGCGTGGGCAAGCCGATCGATATCGTCGAAGCTGTCGCGCGCGGCGTAGACATGTTCGATTGCGTGCTGCCGACCCGCTCTGGCCGTCACGGTCAGGCCTGGACCTGGACGGGATCGATCAATCTGAAGAATGCGCGGTTCGCCGAGGACGAGAGTCCTCTGGACCCATCAAGTGAAGTGTCCGCCAGCCGCGACTATTCGAAGGCCTATCTGCATCACCTGGTGAAGTCGGGTGAAATTCTGGGGCAGGTACTGTTGTCCTGGCACAATCTGGCGTTCTATCAGGCCCTGATGGTCGAACTCAGGGCCGCGATTTCGCAGGGGCGGATGGAGAGCTTCCGTCGCGGCTTTGCGGCGCAGCAGTCCGGGGCGGATACTTCGGCGTAGAACCGCTTTTTGCAACGACGGGCATGGATCCGTTGACGACGCTCTGGCGTGCCGGTTTGCCCGGTGACGGGCATCCCCGGGCTTCGCCCAGCCCTTTCAGATAGCCACGCCGGATATTGCCCGCAACAATGGCAGACTGAACGAGCTTGTCATGGGTGCTGGCTCCGGAAATGCGACGTACGACACCTCGGAAAGGAATGGCCCCTGACGCGAGATCGCCTGCCACGCTGAAGACCGTTTGCTTGCCGCGATCCATCAGGTTTTCATCGCCTGGCGGCAACTGGTCGAGGTCTGGACCCAAAGCAGCGTCTAGGGGGCGCACCAGAGCGATGAGGGCCGGACATTTCCAGTTTCGGGGGGGGCGCACATAGGGATCATCCAAGGCGGTGAGCAGGATCTCGGGGATTTGCACCTTCACCATGTTCAGGTCGCGAAGAGGCGCGGTCGCCGCACCCTGAACGCTCGAACCCTTGATCTGGTCCGAGGTCCTGATCCGATCATCCGGGTTGGGCGGTTCGATAGCCTTTTCGTCGGCAGCCTTGCGCGATGACGATGTCGTTTGCGCCTGGGCGGTGCCGACCAGGCCGGCGGCCAGTATCGCGGCAAGCATGAGGTGTTTGAAGCGTTCCATGACCTCATATTGCGCCGGGTTGTGGCGCTGTTAAGGCTTACATCAAGAAAGTCACTTTCACTTTGGCTCGACGCCGACTAGGTTCCGCGCCGCTTCGTCAGATGTCCGCTCAGGGCTCTGGCCTCGCGGGCCGGTAGCTCAGTGGTAGAGCATTCGACTTTTAATCGAATGGTCGTGAGTTCGAACCTCACCCGGCCTACCAATCATTGCGAGCGCGCCGCACCCCCTGGAATCAAAAGGGCCGGTGCGGTCGCCCGCCCGGCCCCTTCAGATTTTTTTGGTTGCGCTACTTGGCGGCGGTCTTGCCGAGATAGGCGTCGAGGGCCTGGCGCGCCACGGTCTTGCAGCCGCTGGTTTCCGCCACGCGGACGATGTCGTCCAGGGTGATCAGGCTTTCCAGTGCCGGGCAGATGCCACCACGACGGGCTCCGAACGTGCGGCCCTCGGGGGGTGGCTGGACCAGGGCGCGGAGGGTTTCGAAGCGCGCGGCGTCGGCGGAGGCGAGTCGCGCACCCGGCACGGCCACGCCGCCTGCGGCACCGCGCAGCGTTGTGACTTCGCCAGAGGCGCGCATCAATGTCAGGCTCTGGCCTGCGCCAAGGGCGACACGTGCACCGGCATCAAAGGATTGCCCGCGCTTGATGCTCGCGTCAGTTGAATTTACCACAATGTAATCGCTGGCCATTGCGGCTCCGCCGAACGCAACGGAAAGAGCGACACCGATAAGTAGCTTACGCATCAATATATTCCCCGTGCATCTGAGTATCTGAATCCGGCAACGATCACACGACTACCACATGGGAGCCCTGAACGGTACCTGAACAAGTCAACCGTCGCAGTCAATTACGTCCGTCCAAGCGTCACAGACGCACAATTCCAAACTTGGCGAGCCATGTGATACCTCGTTCGACGAACGCCCTGCGCTCGGCCGGAACCTCTGCAAGCAGGGCACCAACTGACTTGGGGCCGGTCGCCAGCCGGGCAACCAGGGTCTCGGCTTCAACCTCGGTCGGAAGGCGTGCGGCTGCGTTTCTGACCCCAGGTCGGGCCAACAACGCCGCAACTTCTCCATCGGCGAACGCCCGGTCAAGCGTGACCATGGAAATACTTGAAACCGTGCCGCTGGGGTACGGTTGAAACATCCGGAAGGGATCGAGGCGGTAGGGGTTCTCGAGCGGCCCCTGGGCAGGGGCCGCGAGACGCCTGCGCGCTAGCTCTGCCCACAAGGCCTGATACTGCGGGATGACAACGCGCCAATCGAACACTTCGCCAGCCCGCGCCTGGGCAGCGGCACCCATGCGTCGTCGCAGGTCGGGGTTGGCGAACAGGTCTGTCAGGGCTTGTGCCGCCGCCTCGACATCCACTGCAGTAAGGAGGGCCGTTGCGCCGGCGTAGGCCTCGTAACTCATCAATCGTTGGGCATGGGCAAAGGCGAGGTCCGTACCCAGACCCGGCCGGGGGGTCAGGGTCCGGATCCGAAACCCGTCCACCTCATGACGCACCGTATCGCGATAGCCGTCCCAGTCGCTGACTACACATGGAAGCCCGGCGGCCATGGCCTCGAGAGGCGTCAGGCCAAAGGTTTCCTGGATGTTGTCCGAGAGAGACAGGAAGACGTCGGCGGCGGAGACGATCTCATCGCGGGTGAGGGACGAGGTGTCGTTTATCGTGCACAGCTGGACGTCAGGACAGAAGGCGGCAGCGGCCTCAAGAAACTCGGTTTCACCGCCGGGCTTCCGCGCGCCACCGAACAGAATCCAGTAAACCCGCGTCCCCAGCCGTTCAGCCGCTGACTGCAGCGCGATGCCCATTGGCCCCGGATGCATCTTGGTGCCCAGACTGAACCTGCCAAGATGCAGCGCTACAGGGGCCTCTTCCGGAATCTGTAGCGTTTTTCGCCACTTCGCGCGGGCGGCGGGGTCCTGGCGGAAGTCACGGGCATGCACGCCGAGCGGGATGGTGACCAGTTGAGCTGGCGCAATTCGGGTGGCCCCGAAGCGGTCCTGTAGATACCCGGCGACAGCTTCCAGCAGGTTCTCGACCGCCTTGCGCCCGGCCTCCGAGGTGCAGACAAGCGCGTCCCAGGGCTCGATCGGGGCCAGCAGGAGCGCGCTGATCTCGTCCATGATGTAGGTTTCGGCGATGGTGTGCGTGACGCCGGTCAGGGAATAGGCCGTGCCGCCATAGGCGCGTCGCGCCCAGGCCTCCTGGCGCAGCTCGGGCGTCGGGATGTAGAGCGCGCCCGCTTCGGCCAATCGCGACCGGTCGGCGCGACCCAACCACTGTACCGGCCGTGTCGGAGGTCCGAGACGATCCAGTAGCGCTTCCAGCTGGGCCTGGTCCTGATCGTGCAAATTCCAGAGACGGAAGGTGTCGACTTCAGCATGGTTGAGAAAGCCGCGCAGAAAGCCTTCGCCGGCCGAGTTTCGCCCCATAGGACGCGGAATCGAGGCGTCATAGGGCTCGGTATTGAACTGTATCGCAGCGTTGGCCATGGGCGTTCGGGACGGGATGTCGCAGCCCGCCCCGGCCTACCGCGCCGCCGTCTGCGTCGCCGCGTTGGGAAGGGGCCCTGACGCGTCGCCAACGATCGTGAACGGTGCCCAGTAGTAGGGATGTCCGAACTGCTCACTGCGTTGCAAGGCCTGCTGCGCATAGAGCATGGCTTCACCCTTGCTGGGTGAGGGTGCCGAGAACATGCCGGTCATGAGCCGTACGGTGGCTACGGAATCCACCGACCAATGCGATACAATCAGGGATCGCCCACCGGCATAGATCACCGCGCGCGTGAGACCGCCCAGGGCCTCACCGCCGCCCTGCATGCCCGTGGTTGTCGCGTCGCCGCCCGAACCGCCGGTATCGCAGGCTGACAGCACGACCAGATCTGCGTCGAGCTTGAGGTCGAGGATTTCACTGCTGTCGAGCAGGCCGTCACTGTCGCCGCCGCCTACCGAAGTCATCAGAGCAGGTTCGGGCAGGCAGGCCGAAGGTTGCGGCAACAGGCCGTGGGTCGCGAAGTAGAGCACCTTGTAGTCGGACAGATCGGTCCGCGCCTTGACGCCGTCGTCGGTAAAGGCACCACCGACGATGTACTGCTCAGCGGTTGCACCGCCGATGCTGGCACCGACCTGACGGACTTCGTCAGCAGTGTCGGGAAGCGGCGGCATCTGAAGCAGGGCCAGGCGGGTGTTCTCACAGACGCTGGTGACGTCGCGGCCGGTGCTGCGGATGCTGACGGAACGGCGGACCACGGAGGAATAGGCCCGTTGGTCGCTGCGGGTCGGGGTCATGGGATCGGCAAATCCCAGAAAGCTGCGCTTGGCCTGGCTGGGGGCGAAGGCGCGCGACTGCATGAAGCTGGCTGCCGACAGGACCAGGGCACTGTCGACCTTGGCACCTAGCCAGGCGACCTGACGATAGTCAGGGTCCTTGCCAGCAGGCGTACCGGCCAGCAAGGCGGAAGGGTCGCTCGTCACCAGGGCGGCCACGGGTAGGGAAATCAGACCGCCGTCAGGCTCGTAGATCAAGTGCTTGGCGGCCATTACCTCGGTCGCCACCGGGCCGAATAATTTCTGGAAGAGCGAATAGGACTTGGCCACTTCGAACGGTGGCAGGGACTCTTCCTGCTCGAACGCAGAACGCAACTGAACCACGGCTGCGCCAGCCGTTCCCCGATTGAGATCGATAATATAGGGCTTGGCAACCGTCGGTGAGACGAACAAGCCGTAGCCGCGATTGCCCAGGAGCAGGATCTTCACATAGACCTCGTCCTTGCGCAGCACCTTCTGGAGATCGGCCAGGGAAGCTTCTGACGAGACCAGTTGCGCGTATCTCGGGTTGGCCGACAGCAGTTGGCCCTCCAGTCCGTCGGACTGGCTCTGCAGGGATGTCAGACGGGCTTCCAGATCCGTGCGTTCCTGGCCCGTGTAGGAATTTGTGGCTTGCAGGTTGGCAGCAAAGGCCTCCGCTGAGCGCAATTCGCGGCGGGTATCTTCCAGAGCACGCACCAGCCCTGTGACCGCGCCGTCGCCGGATGCCACACGAGCGGCCAGCTTGGACACCGTTTGGGCCGTCGCGTTCGTGATCACGCTGGAAGCGGCGTTGAAGAACTTGCTGCGGTACTCATCTCCCTTGGCCGGATCGGTCCCAATCCGCTTGATCAACAGGTCGAAATAGGGGGCCGCGTCATCAGCTGACGCTCCCAGCGCACCGCGCTGTTCCTGAAACAGCTTGAAGGCGCGGCCATAGGTGGCGAGGGCCGCTTCTTCCTGGTTTGCCGCAATCTGGGCGCGCCCGAGGTCCAGCAGCAAACCCCCTTCCGCAGCCGTACCGGCATGGCGGAGGCGGATAGTGCGGATGGCGTTGGTGTATTTGGCGACGGCCTGCGCAGGCTGACCGGAATCCATGTCGAGTTCCGCGACATCGGCCTCGATGCGGGCCCGCAACCAGATATTCAGCGCTCCGCTGGCCTCCGCGGCCGTCAGCAATCGCCCGGCGCGGTCCAGCGCGGCGCGGGCACCGGGAATATCTCCCTGAGCTCCCAGCGACGAACCCACGACTTCCAGCGCCTGGGCGTCCTCGACGGTCAGGCGATCCGCGATGGAAACCCGGCTTCCGCCCATCACATCGCCCCCGGCGGCGCGACTGTTCAGCGCAGACGACAAGTCGCCGCCGATGGTCAGATTTCCATCGGTGGCTTTAATGACATCTGGACCGCTGGCACTCAGACCGCGCGTGGCGCGAACCTCTTCATTGGCGCGCAAGGCCGCCTGGCCGGTGGCAACAGCTTCCTCAAATCGACCGGCGTTGCGCAGGTGAAGCGCGCGATAGGTTCTGGCCTGGGCTGACAACAGCGGGTCGCTGGCCAGCGCCAGTTGGGCGTCAGCGTCGCGAAACAGCCGGTCAGCTTCGACGAAGCGGCCATTGTTGGAGACATTGAGCGCCAGGTTCAACAGGATCTCGGCCATTTCGGCAGGTGCCGCACGGCGCTGTTCCGCATCGGTCAGCAGAGCCTGGAAGTCAGTCTCGGCCTTCTCGAAGCGCCACTCATTATTCTGGACGTAGGCGCGGGTCCGCAGGCGTGCCGGGTCGGCGGTCGCGGCGGCCTGCGAGCGGGCCAGGCCGCCGGTAGCACCCCCGAAGTCTGCGGCGATTTCAGCGCTGGCGGCCGATGTCTGGACCTCGGAGGCGGCCGGGGCGTTGGTGGCACCCGAAACCACTTTCAACCCTGTTTCGAGCATGTCGGCGATCTGGGCCGGACCTTCAGCAGCGTAAAGCGCGCCGCCTCTTCCGGAATTGTAGGCCAGATAGGGGGCCTTGCCCGAGGCGCTCCGGCAGGCGCGGCGGTTGACGGCACCCATGCCGGCGACGGGCTCGGACCTGGCCTGAACGTCACATTCGGCGCGGGTCTTGAGTGCCGTCTCCCAGACACTGATGTCGGCGGCCTTGGGCAGGGCATAAAGGCGGCCCAGGCTACCTTCCCAGCCGCGACAGCGGATGTTCCACGCCCGGCGGCCCGCAGCCTGGACTACCGGGTCATCATAGTCGCGCACAGCCTGGCAGACGGCGCCGCTGGCGGCACTGCGACCCAGAGGGATGAGGTCCGCACGGGTCTGGGCATTGGCTGCGCCGGTCAGCGAAATCAACAAAAGGGCGGCGCTGAAGCCGAAATAGAAGGTCTTGCCCAACATGCTGTGGCCGATCATTTTTTCTGCCTGTGCCGCCGCCAGATTTCTTCACTACCTGTCCCGGCGACGACAGGGTCGACTACAATTTCATCCGCATCCACGGGCGCGACGTTGAGCAGGACGGGCGGACTGGTCAGGGCTGCTGCCCCGGCGATGGCTGCGGCACCTGCCTCTTCCGACGTCGGTGAGTCGGTGGCTCCACCGCCGCCGCCGCCGCGGCCGCCGCCTGATCCGGGCAGCGCGTCACGGGCGGCCAAAACGCCGGAGTTCAGCGTTCCGATCAGCGTCCCGCCGGAACCCGAATCAAACCCGCCACCTCCGCCTTGCCCACCGCCCAGACCCGGAATGGCGGCAATGGTGCAGGCATTTGTGCCGACGTCGCAGCTGTTGAACCGGTAGTTCGCGCCAGCCGGTTTGGCTGTCGGCTGGCCGTTCGTGTCGACCACAGTGAAGGTAATTTGTCCGCCCGCCGCAGCGCCGCCAACAACCCTGCCGTCGGGCCCGGCGAGAACGCCGTAGAGTTCCACGACTGTCGGTGGATCGATAATCAGGGCTGGGTTGAACTTGCCCGTCAGGAACAGACCTACAGGCTGCAGGCTGCCGGCCAGGCCGGTATTTTGCTGGACGACCTTGTTATCTGACGAAACCTCGAGTTTTCCGGCGGCAGCAAAGATACGGAACTGCTCGTCGGCGGTCGCCGCAACCCCGGCCGGTCTGCCGGCCACCAGGTCGATGTCACCAGGAGCCGTTGCCTGGATCAAGGTGATGAAGCGTTGAGAGCCCATCAGGATGTCCTGCCGGGCAGCCAGACGCACTTCGTCAAAAGCGCGGACGTTGGAGTAGTTGCCCCCCGAGAAGGTGGCGGTGCCGAGCGCGCCGGTAATCAGGATCGACGTCGGGCGTAGATTGAGGTCGGTCGCGTCACCGATCCGCAGAATGCCGCCAGAGACCGTCGGCGCGACGGTGCCCGTGACCCGGGCCGTGTTCGCTGACCCCACAAGGAACGTGACATTTGGCGTCAATGTCGGGTTGATTGTGAGGTTCTGCAGGGTCAGGTCGCCGCGAGCGGGTCCCGTTGTCGAGCCCGCGAAGATCCGCACGGCACCGGACACCCGCAACTGGCCAAAGTCGGTCTCGTCAAAGGTCATAGAACCGGCCGTGTCGCCCGCCGCTCCACCAACGCGCAGGGCACCGGAGCGCGATTCGATCTGGGCGGTCGCACTGGTCAGGGTGCCGGTGAGGTCAAGATCACCGGCGATTATGCGGGTGTTCGCGACGGCCCTGGTCTGGCCCACTGTCGCCTTGCCGGCCACATCGATGGTCAGATTCCGACCGGCGACCAGCGGGGTTGTCGACGTGAAATTGGCCAGCGAGGTGATCGAGAGATCCCGGGTCACCGGACCGATCGACGACCCCAGAGAGACGAGGGTTCCCTGAATGATCAGATCACGCCCTGCCTTATAACTGGTGGTCGTGACCCCGCCGGTCAGTGCCTTCAAGGTCAGGTCTTCGCTGGCCGAGACATTGCCTGCCTGAACGGTGGCCCCTGTCAGCGATATGGAACCGGCATCCGCCTTTACGTCGCCGACGCGCAGGGCCCCGGCAGCGCTAACCGAAATGTTACGGGTCGCGGTGAGGGTATTGAGCAGGGTGAAATCGCCTGTCGTGCTCCCGACCGACAGATCCCGACCTGAGGTGACCGCATCAAGGGTCACCGTCGGTGCCTTGAGCGTCGCATCACGCGCTGCGACAACCCTGAAGGTCCCTGGCGTTGGTTTCAGGACATCGACGACGGCATCGCGACCGGCCATGACCGTGACCGCAGTTGCCCCGGTGACGCCACCGACGCCCAGACCGAGTGCGGCATCCAGATCGGTTGACTGCACCAGAACGACCCGGCCGTTTCCGGCTACATCCGGGTTGCCGACAAACCCGGATCCCACAGCGTCCAGGCCAACACCTGCGATGTTGGCCGACCCCAGCGACGCTGTGCCGTGCGTGGCGATGACGAAGACGTCGTCTCCGCTGTTGGCGGTGCCCACAATGGCGTCGCCGCTGGTAGCCAGCGCATAGATGTCGCCGCTGGAGTTGGCTGTGCCGATTTTCAGGCTGGCCGACTGGGCGAACAGGCGCGGCGCGGTGACCGTGCCAATATCCAGCGCGCCGCCTTTCAGATTTGCAAATGTACCGGCTGTGATGGTGTCGATCTTGGCCGAGGCCAGGTCCAGACTGACGCCCTGGGCCGCTGTCAGGGTAATGAGACCGGCGACGGAGGACGTGCCGTCGCCCAGTACGATCCCGCCGCCGGCGGACACGGTGAGCTTTCTTGGCGCTGTGATGGCGTCGATGGAAACATCGGTCTTGCCAGTGATGACGCCTTCACCGGTGACGCCAACGCCGGCCAGTTCGACGACGCCCTTGCTGGAAGTTACCGTCAGATTGCCGCTGGAAATCAGGCTGTTGGCGGACACGTCGGGCCCATCGACGGAAATGTCGCGACCGGTGACAATGCGCCCCAGCTCAATGCTGGCCGTCGCCTTGATCCTGGTGTCACGTCCGACGGATATGATCGATGTCGCGGTGGGGTCGAACAGGGCAGATATGAGCTCCGCCTGGTCGACGATGATTATCGGGCCAAAACCATTACCATTACCATTGCCATTGCCCCCACCGCCGTTACCGCCGCCACCATTGCCACCCCCGCCGCCATTTCCATTCCCATTGCCGAAACCATTGCAGTTCGGGTCGGCTTGGCAGAGATCATCCTTCGTCGCCTGCTCCTGCAGGCTCAGCGGGTCTTTCAGTTCCTCGGGTGGGCGCACCCAGGGCCGGGCAAGTGTTTTGCCGACGTTCACAATCTCCAGGTCGCGCGAGGCGCTGGCCCTGTTGAGATAGATGTCGGTCGGCGCAGCGCCGGCCAGCGAGGGCCCGGCCGAGCGATTCACAATGCCGCCGCCGCCCGACAGGATGATGTCCCCGCCGTCAGCCTTGGCCGCCTGTGCCGTCACCAACCCTTCGAGGTTGATCACAGCGCTGCCAATCGCCGATTTGCTGACCGCCGCGATGAAGACAGAGTTGGCCCTGGTCTCGGCGGCCAAATCGACGGCGATCGAGCCTTGTGCTCCACCGTCGATGTCCGGGACGATGAAGTCGACCAGGTCGAAGTCACCGCCCGTGCCGGGTGCCAGACGAATGCTGAAGGTCCTGGCGGAACCATAGAGGACGCTGCCCTCGGTGGCAGTCACCGTCGCGTTGGCGCGCGTGACGATGGTGGGGCCAGCAAAGGCAACCATGCCGCCTTTGGCATTGACCTTAGCGTTGGACAGTACCCAGAGCCGCGAGCCGGGCAGCGCGTCGCCGCCATCGAACGAGAATACGTTGTTTGTCGGGTCAAGGAACGTCGATGTGTTGGGCGTTCCTATGGCAAACAGCAGCCCCCCGGCATCGATCCGGGCACCACGGCCAATGATGATACTGTTCTGCGAGACGAACCAGATATTGCCGCCAAACCCGCTCCCGACCTTGCCGGCAATGGTGCCTTCGATCCTGGAGTCCTGAAGCCCGATAATCTTGTTGAGGACAATCCAGTTTCGGTTCGCGAAGTTATAGGTGACGGTCTCGTCGGGTTTGACGTTGAAGGTATTCCACGAAATCACCGTACGTGGCGCGTTCAAGGTGATGTCCGTCCCGGCGACACTGGAGGTGATAGCCGGTGCCAGGCCTCCTGCGTTCACCTCGGCAAGGCCGCCGACCGGAAGGGCGAATGCACCGGTCGCGGAGAACACACCGCTGCCGATCATGACGCCGCAGAGCGCGGTCCTGGCGAACAGCAGGGCCCGCGATTTGGACGACGGCATTGCTACACCGGTTAAAGGCTGCATCTGGCTTGCCCCTCGCGTCATAGCAGGCTCGCCGTGAGCTGGACCAAGATGCGGTCAGACGGTCGCCGCCCGCCGACCCGTGTTGAGTCGATGGGATGAGCGTAGGTCACTTCGAGATTGGCGCGATTGAAAACTCGCAGCACGACGCCGGCTCCCATGGATTTCAAGGTACGGCCGCTGGTCAAACCCGAGCCCGCAGCGCTGTTGTTCGACACGCGTCCAGCATCAAAGAATGCGTACGGCGCGGCAACGACCTTTGGATGCAGTTGCAGCGGGCCATAGCGAAGCTCAAAGGCACCGGAGTATCCCTTGTCGCCAAGCAGCGCCGCCGGATCGTAGCCACGGCCGACAGTAAGGCCGCCCAGCGAAATTTGCTCATAGGGCAACAGATTGCTGCTGGAATACTGGGCCTGGGCGCGCACCATCCCGGTCAGGGTGCTGGAGAGGGCAATGTCCAGGCCGCCCTGGCCTTTTACAACCCAGGCCTCCGGCTTGCCTGATGCGCGGCTCAGACCAAGGTCGCCGGCGTTGCTGCCACCCAGTGCGGAAACGCCCTTTCTCAATGCTATTCCCCCGTTCAAGAGGACGGGACGCTGAGCGACTTCGGTGCGGTAGTCACTATCGGCGCGGGCGTAGAATATCCGCAAATCGTCTTGCGAGAATGCCGCGCCGGCAATCGAGGTCTTCTGGGCAATCAGGTCCAGTCCGGCCGCAACGTTCAGGTTCCGGGCGCGTGAGCGGATGATCGGATAGGCACCCTCAAGGTTGGCAACAACCGACTTGCTAAGGATGTCGAGGGGTTTCAGCCCGCCGCCTGGGCGGCTCTCGCCGTACACCACCGAACCGCGAGCAATCGTACCCTCGGCTCCGATGCGGGCCGTGCCGGCCAGCTGGACCAGCCACTGTTCGTTGGACTCTAGCGTATGGAAAGCTGTCAGGGCTGCGCTTTCGCCGAATCGGGTCTGTGAGGCGATTTCACCGCGAATCAGTCCGCCCCAGCGACCGACCTGCTTTGAGCCGGTGTTCTGGACGTTGGCGAAAACGTCCGGCCCGTCCTTTGTCACCGCCAGATCGATGTCCACCGCGCCGCGTTCGGGACTGGTGGAGGGCCGCACGGCCGCGCGGACCCGCAGGCCCGGCACGTCTGACGCCAGCAGCAGGTAACGTTGGGCCTTGGCCATATCGAAGGGCTTCATGCCCCGCAGTTTTTCGGCGTACCGCTCCACAACCTCCTGGGCCGGGCCGACGTCGCCACGTACGCGGACATTGACCACCTGGGCTTCGATGACCTCGAGCACCAGGGCGCCACCCTCGATCCGTTGTTCCGGGATCTCGATTCGCGCCAGAATTCCGTTGTTGAAGACAATCTGGGATGCCCGGTCGCGAATAGCACAAATCACAGAGACCCGCTGGGGCTTTCCCAGATAATCCGCGTAGGCCGCCCGCAATTGGTCGTCGCCTACAGCGGTCGCGCCACGGAACGACACAGAATTCAGCGTAACCTCGACCGTAGAGGTCTCAAGGGGACACGGGCCAGGAGGTTCCGGGGTAAAGGCCCCGGCATTGCGGCTTGGCAGCGGGCGGCTGACCCGCGTGGCGGGGTTGAGTTCGGCAGCACTGGTGCCTGCGCCGGCCACGCCAGCAGGCGGCGCAGTCTGAGCCCACGACGGCATCGGCGGTGTCAACGCACTGGTCGCCAGAGCGATCACACAGATGCGCGACCGTACGCTGGCGCTTCGTGGAACACTTCGCCGTCCGACCATAGGCAGCTCTCCCCAGATAGCCCTATTGGCGGCACCCTAGGCGCACGTAATCACGTTGTTAAGCGAAGCGTTGGACAAAGTTGCGAATTGCCGAATGTTAGGTCAGCGTCAGGATTCAGGTCGTTGGTGCCTTATTCTGACTACCTAAGCGCAATCGACCTCGCTAAGACTGCGGGAGACAGGCCGGGGGAGGGCTTATGGGAGCAGCACAGGCGTCGCGGATTGTGGGCGCGTTGGCGGTCGCCTTGACTGTTGTCCTAGGCGCAGTCGGCGCTTTCGCTGTGCGCGCGGCAAATGCAGCCCCCGACTCCGTGGCCGCCCGAGGTGTCCACGAGGGCGTCGCGTCCTGTGCCGGGTCCACCTGTCACAGCCGCCAGGTCGATTCGGGGCTGAATGTCCGGCAGAACGAGCTGATTACCTGGCAGGATCCATCCAGCGTTGCGGGCGTGCATAGCCGGGCCTGGCGCGTCCTGACCGAGCCGCGTTCCCAGGCTATCGCGCGAAAGATGGGCATAGGCCCGGCGCAGAACGCTAAGGAGTGTCTTGGCTGTCACACCGATCCTGCACCCGCCGCTCTGCGGGGCGCGCGTTTCCAGGTTTCCGACGGGGTCGGTTGCGAGAGCTGCCATGGCGGGTCCAGCAACTGGCTGGCCAGCCACAGGGCCGTGAACGGATCGAACGCCGCCAATGTCGCCGCCGGGATGAAGGCGCTGAACAACCCCAAGGTGCGTGCCAGCGTTTGCCTGGATTGTCACTTTGGCGGCTCCAGGCCCGGCCAGTTCGTGACGCATCAGATCATGGCCGCCGGCCATCCGCGCGTGGCCTTTGAACTGGACCTGTTTTCCAATCTGCAGCAGCACTGGACCGTTGATGCGGACTATGTGAAGCGCAAGACCCATGCGGGCGGCGTCAAGACCTGGGCCGTCGGTCAGGCCATGGCGCTTGATCGCGCCTTGACCCTCTATGGCGAACCCGGTCGCGGGCAGGGTGCTTTCCCCGAACTCTATTTCTTCGACTGCCACAGCTGCCACCGGACGATTTCCGACGATCCCAAGGCACGGCCAGCCTGGCAGACCAATCCGGGGCGTCCCATTCCATCGGGTCAGCCCCCTTTCAACGACGAGAACATGATCATGTTGTCGGCCGCGGCCAAGGTGGTGGCTCCGTCTCTTTCAGGGCGTCTGGAGACCGACTCCCGGGCCTTCCATGTCGCTTTGGCGCGGGACAAGGGCGAGTCGCTGCGCGCAGCGGCCAAGCTGGCAGGTACGGCGCGCG
>Ga0105048_10010633_pt1 | contig 14571 bp, 9 predicted proteins | sample MAT05_FD_78382 | JGI IMG/M metagenome (GOLD analysis project Ga0105048, IMG submission 78382) | Freshwater microbial communities from Lake Fryxell liftoff mats and glacier meltwater in Antarctica - MAT-05 | ecosystem: Environmental > Aquatic > Freshwater > Ice > Liftoff microbial mat | place...
CCTTCGGCCTGGGCAGAAGAGCGATATCGAGGGTCAGATCCTTGTCGAAGACAGCCAGTCGGCTCTGGGGCAAGAACCCGCCGGCCTCGAACTGGATCCGGTGCACCGCGCCGTCCTTGAGGAACTTGCCCTCGAAGGGATTGGAAGGCAGCGCGGCGCCGTCGACGAGGATCCGCGCGTCCGGCGGGCTCGCGGTCATTCGGGCGTGCAGATAGGCGCTGTCGGTCGTGCCTTCCGGGGGCGTGCTCGGGGCTCGGTCGATCGTCGTCGGCGCCGGAGCGGGGCTGCTCGGCGCCTCGCTCGAGGTGATGGGCTCGGCCGGTCGCGCCGCGTGCTTCTGGGCCGCGAAGAGCCAGGTGGCGGCGGCCGTGGCGAGGAAGGCCACGCCGAGGGCGGCGAAGAACGGGGTGCGCGAGGGCGGCGCGGCCAGGGGACGCTGCGACTCTCCGCCGAGCACCGCCCCGAGGAAGGTGCTGTTGCGCCCTTCGCTCGGGATCGGCGTCCCGCTGCCCGGCGGGCGCCCGGTGGACATTCGCGCGCTCGGGGTCGGCAGCAAGCTCTCGCTCTCGGGCGGCATCGAGTTTCTGATCTCGGGCAGCGGCGTGCTGCGGCCCAGGAACTCCCGCCGCGGATCGGGCGCGTCGTCGAGCGCGGCGAGCTGCCGATCGATGACGCCGCGGAGCTCGGCGCGCTGCTCGGCGAAGACGGCGCGCACGTAGGCGCCGACCTCCTCCGCGGTGACCTTGGGGCCGAGCTTCTCGATGCACGGTAAGAGCGCGGTGCGCAGCTCGGAGGCGCTGGCGTAGCGGAGGTCGCGATCGCGGGCGAGCGCGCGCTCGGAGATCACGGCGAGCTCGGGGAGCACGTCGGGCACGGCGTCGCGCACCCGCGGCACGTCCTTCAGCATGTTGCCGATGATCTCTGGATCGCCGAGGCCGTGCCAGAGGCGCTTGCCGGCGATCGCCTCCCACAGCATCACCCCGACCGAGAACACGTCGGCGCGCCGATCGACGTCGGAGGAAGGCGAAAACGCCTGCTCCGGCGCCATGTACGAGACCTTGCCCTTGATCACGCCGGCCGCGGTCTCCACCATCCGCCGCGTCGCCTTGGCGATGCCGAAGTCGACGATCTTGGTCTGCCCGTCGTAGGTGACGAAGACGTTCTGCGGGCTGATGTCGCGGTGGACGACGTGGAGCGGCGAGCCGTTGTAGTCGGCGAGATCGTGGGCGTACTGCAGGCCGGCGAGCACGTCGCAGAAGATGTGGAGCGCGATGCCGAGGGGCACGGCGCGCTTGTCCTGCCGCGCGCGGGTGAAGATGCGGTTGAGCGGCTGGCCGTCGAGGTACTCCATGGCGATGAAGTACTGCTCGTCGACGACGCCGACCTCGTTGGTCTGGACCACGTTGCGGTGGTTGAGGCGCGCCGCGAGCCGGGCCTCGTCGAGGAACATCGCCCGGACCTCGGGCTCGCCTTCGAGGCTCTGCCGGAGGCGCTTGATCACCAGGAGCTTGTTGAAGCCCGCCGGCCCGATCGCGACGGCGAGGTAAACGTCGGCCATCCCGCCGTGGCCGAGCGCGGCGATGAAACGGTACTTGCTCCCCGCGCTGAGGGGCCCCTCGGGGCGCGCGGAGGCCGCTTCCGCGCCCCCATCGCTGCTCCCCGGCGCCTCCTGCACCGCCGAATGTTTCCCGCGCCGCGGACCCCCGTCAAGCCTCTCCGCGCAAGCGCTGCGTTGAAGGTCTAGAGATATCCACCCAGCTCGTGCATCAGCAGATACCCGGCGACGAAGAGGCTGCTCACCGCGAGCACCAGCGCCAGGACGAAGCCGAAGCTGAGCAGCGGTAATGGAGGGCGCGCGCGCAGAGCGTCCGCGAGCTCGGTCCGGAGGCGATCGTTCTCGCGCTCCAGGCGATCGATGGTGAAGCTCGCGATCTCACGCTCATTGCGGAATGGAGACGTCACCCCACCACGCTAGCAGGGCGACGCCGCCGCCGCGACGCTGGTTTGCGCTGACTCCGTTCGGTCGATCGCCTCAGGAGGGGCGATTGAGGAGGAAGGTCGCCACCTCGGCGAAGCGAGCCTCCAGGTAGGCGCGAAGCTCCGGCTTCACGCCGGACTCATCCATGGCGATGCACATGCAGCGCATCCAGGCGTCGCGCATGGCGAGATCGACGGGCACGCGCGTGTGCCGCCAGCGCAGCCGCGGGTGCCCGTGCTCGGCCACGTAGTCCTGGGGGCCGCCGAGCCAGCCGATCAGAAAGAGCGCGAACCGGTCGCGGCTCCCCCGGGACACGCGCCCCTCCTCGTCGCCCGGGTGGAGCCGGGCGAGCTTGGTCTCGGTCCGATCCATCGCGTCGTAGAAGCGCTCCACTAGTGCCCGCACCGCGGGCTCGCCGCCGAGCTCGTCGAATGGGTTCATCGGTTGGTTCATGGTCGAACGCTCTCCACGACCGCGGAGGTCTACGCGCTCCGGTGGGTCACGTGCCCGACGAAGAAGGGCCCCATCTTGGCGATGAACTCCGACGTCTGCCGGGTCTTGCGCATCGTCTGCACCAGGTGGCTGAGCGGGTGGAGATCCCTGCCGACGAGGCCGATGATGAACTCGTTGTCCTCGGCGTCGATGCCGTGGCACGCGAGGCGGATGTCGTGGGCGAGGTTCTGCTGCCCGTAGGCCATGCCGATCGTGGCGTGCTCGCGGAGGATGCCGCCCTGCTCCTGGGGCTCCAACTTGGCGAACGATCCGGTGCGGCGGAGCGGGTACCAGACGTGCCAGGCGAGCTCCGGGTTGAGGACGTTCTGCACCGATCGCTGGAGCAGCGCGTGCTCGAGCTCGGGCTCGTGCCCGAGGCTGTAGGTGCGGCCGAGCATGCCGAACGAGGGCCGCAGGGCGACGTTCTTGAGGTGCTCGGTCGCGAAGATCGGCCGCACCGAGGTGACGAAGTGCGCCGGATCTTCGCTCCAGGTCAGGAGCCCGACGCCGCGCGGGCTCATGGTGTCGGCGTAGACCACGCCCTGGATCTTGCGCGCCAGCAGCTCCTTCGCGGCCTCGGCGGCGACGAAGTCCGGCGCCTGGCCGGCGGGCACGTCGAAGACGAGGAGCTGCATGAACAGGCGCCGGTTCATCGTCTGGCGCTCGCCCTCTTTCTTGCCGCCGTACTCGTTGACGTCGATCGTGGGCAGGCCGGGCGGCTTCGGGGCTTCGGGAGCGGTGGGGTGAGTCATAGGCGGCGCATTCTGCTCCGCCTTGCGCCGGGAGAACAGAGAAGCCGCGCGGCCCCGCCGAGGCGCGGCGGGCGCGGCCGGGGCCGATCGGCGGTGCCCGGCTTCACCTAAGGCCCGGGGACAGCAGGCTTCCTCCGCGGCGATCACGCCGCCGTGATAACGATGGTGCGGTGTCGTCAAGCGAGCCGCCCCGGTCCGACCCCGAGTCGAACGTAACCTCTCTCGTCGACCGCTTGCCGCCCGCGCAGCGCGTCAAGCTCCTCGCCCGGATCGCGCTCGCGCCGCACGTGAGCGATCGCGTCGAGCTCGCCCAGCTCGGCGAGTACGCCATGCGGATCGAGGACGTCGACGTCGACGCCGCGCTCACGGAGCTCGCCGCCTCGACGTCGGATCTCGAGGTCGTCCGCGAGACGAGGATGGCGTGCCGGGCCGTGCGCGCGCTGCGGAGCTTTCTCCGCAACGATCCCGACGGCGCCCGCGCCGAGTGGGCGGAGATCATCGCCGAGGATCCGGAGCGGGCCGCGCCGGCGCACTTCTTCCGGAGCCTGTTCTGGATGGTGCGCGGCGACCTCGACGCGGCCCTCGCCGACGTCAACCGCGCCGTCGTCCTCTCGCCGCAAGACCCGCACGCCTACGCGCGCCGCGGCGAGATTTACCATCACCTGGGGAGCGACGCCGAGGCCACCGCCAACTTCCTCCGCGCCGCACAGATCGATCCCGACAACCTGGTCGCGCTCTCGGGGATGGGCGTCTGCTTGCAGCTCTCGGGCGAGTGGTTGGAGGCGATTCGCTGGTATACGCGGGCGATCCGGTTAGCTCCGGGGCACGCCCAGCTCCACTTCGGGCGCGCGCTCTGCCTGGAGGGCGAGAATCGCCTGGACGAGGCCGTCACCGATCTCGACGCGGCGATCGCGCTCGATCCGGGCGATCCCGCGTCCTTTCACGCGCGGGGGCGCTGCCGCGTCGGATCCGACCGCTCCCTCGCGATCGCCGACTTCACGCGCTCGATCGAGCTCGACGCCGGCACCTCGGCGGTGTGGACCGCGCGGGGACGAGCCTACCTCGGCGAGGGCGCGCTCGATGAGGCCGAGCGCGACGCCGAGCGCGCCCTCGAGCTCGATCCTACCGACACCGGCGCGCGCTTCACGCGGGCGATCGTCCACCATCGCCGCGGCGACAGCGCCCGCGCCGCGCGGTGACCTCCCCGAAGCGAACCCTGTGACTCCCGCCTCACGCTTGCAATCTGGACGCTGAGCTCATGTTTTCAGAGCAGATCATCCCCACCCTCATCGCTTCTCGCTATCGTGTCCTCGGCCCCATCGGCGAAGGCAACATGGGGAAGGTGTACCTCGTCGAGCACGTCCACACCGGGGAGCAGTTCGCGCTCAAGGTGCTCCTTTCCCGCTTCGGTACTGACCCGAAGGTGGTCAAGCGCTTCAAGCGCGAGGCCTGGTTGCCGGCGCGGATCAAGAGCGAGCATGTCGCCAAGGTGATCGACGCGGACGTGGCCGAGGAGCTCGGCGGCGCGCCCTTCCTGGTGATGGAGCTCCTCGATGGCTGCGATCTCGAGGTCTACCTCCAGCGGGTAGGGACGATCCCGCCGCCGGAGGTGGTCCACATCCTCATGCAGGTGGGCCGGGCCCTCGACAAGGCGCATGAGATTGGCATCATCCACCGCGATCTCAAGCCCGAGAACATCTTCCTCCACCGGCGCAGAGACGGCAGCTTGATCGTGAAGGTGCTCGATTTCGGCATCTCGAAGATCATGGGCGACGGCCTCGGGAACCTCGAAGACGCGGCGCTGACCCGCACCGGGGTCGTGCTCGGGACACCGCTTTACATGCCCCCCGAGCAGGCCACGGGGGACAGCTCGCGGATCGGCCCCCGGTCGGATATCTGGGCCCTCGGGCTCGTGGCCTTCCGGCTGCTCACCGGGAAGGTCTACTGGACCGCCGACAGCGTGGCGGAGCTGCTCGTCGAGATCCTCTCGAAGCCGATGCCGCACCCGACGACGATCGATGCGGCGCTGCCACCGGCGTTCAACGACTGGTTCGCTCGATCGTGCAACCGCGCGCTCGAGGAGCGCTGGCCGACGGTCGGTGAGCAGGTGTCCGCCCTCGGGAAGGTGTTTAACGTCAACGCGGAGCACGTCCGCGCGCCGGGCCTGATTCGAGCGCTGCTGCCGGACCGCGAGGGGGAGGAGGAGCAGCCCCCGGAGATCAAGGTCCCTCCCACGCTCCCTCCGGGAGCGATCCCGGGCGACGAGGGCAACCCGGCGCAGGATCGCGCGTCGTCGCGGAGGCTCAAGGCCGCAGCCGCGGATCCGAGCGCCTTCAACGACGCGACGTCGCTGCAGCTCCCCGCCTTCCCACCCGCCAAGCTGCCAAAGCCCAGCAGCGCGACCGCGAAGGGCAGCGGGCCCGGCGGCAAGAAGCAGGCAGAGGCCGAGCGCCGGCAGCTCACGATCATGGCCTGCGAGCTCATCCCGCAGGATCCTGCGGCCGCGAAGCTCGATATGAGGGCGCTCCGGGAGGTTCAGCGCGAGTACCTGGACGCGTTCCTCGCCGCCGTGCGCCGCGCCGACGGGTACGCCGAGGAGATTCGCACCGACGGCTTCTCGGCTTACTTCGGCTACCCGGTGGCGCACGAGGACGACGCGCGGCAAGCGGTGGAGACCGCGATGGATCTCGTGGAGATCGCCAGTCAGATCGCGCCGCGGGATCCGCGCGTCCGGCTCGACGTGCGCGTCGGCGTCCACACCGGGATCGTGCTCGCGTGGGAGATCCGCCAGGGCGAGGGACGACCGATGGCCATCGCGGGCGCGACCCCGACGACGGCGACGCGTTTGACCGGCGTGGCCCCGCGTAACGCCGTGGTGATCAGCGGCAGCACGCACCGGCTGGTCCAGGGCTACTTCGCCTGTCTGAGCCTCGGGATGCGCACGGTGAAGGGGGTGCCGCAGCCGATTGACACCTACCAGGTCTCGCACGGGAGCGGCGCGCGCAGCCGGCTCGAAGGCATCGTCAGCCACCGGCTGACACCGATCGTGGGGAGAGATCTCGAGATCGGGATCCTGATGGATCGCTGGGCCCGCGCCGAGGAGGGCGCAGGGCAGGTGATCTACATCAGCGGTGAGGCGGGGATCGGCAAATCCCGCCTGCTCAAGGTGTTCCTGGAGCGGCTCGAGGCCGAGGCGCACGTCTGGATCGAGTCCCGCTGCCTGCCGCACCAGCGCTATCGCATGCTCTTCCCCTTCGCCGGCATCTTCCGGATGATGTTCCGGCTCGACGGCGATACGCCGGCAAAGAACATCGACAAGCTCGAGCGCGCGCTGAAATACTATTCGTTCTCCCTGCCGGAGACGATCCCCGCGCTCGCGTCGCTGCTCTCGCTCCCGCTCTCGGACCCCTATCCCAAGGACATGCCGCCGCCGGAAGAAGAGGCGCAAAAGGTCCAGGAGGTGCTGCTCGCGGTCCTGGTGAAGATGGCCAAGAGGCAGCCGGTGGTCCTGGCCATCTCCGACCTCCACTGGGCGGACTCGGCGACGATCGCCCTGATTGGCCGGATCATCCAGGAGATCCCGGCAAAATCGATCATCTTTCTGCTCACCGCACGTCCGGTGTTCGTCGCCCCCTGGATCAACCGGACCCACGTGACCTCGATGCCGCTGATCCGCCTCACGCCCAGGCGCGTCAAGCTCATGGCCGAGGAGATCACCAACGGGAGATCCTTGCCGACCTCGGTGCTGGATCAGCTCATCGCCAAGACGGACGGTATCCCGCTGTTCGTCGAGGAGCTGACCAAGGCCATCCTGGAGTCGGGGCAGCTCGTCGATAAAGGAGGAGAGTACGAGCTGACCGGCGTGCTCCCCCAGCTGGTGATCCCGAGCACGCTGCGGGACTCGCTCATGGAGCGATTCGACGGCTTCGGGGCGGCCAAGCGCGTGGCGCAGATCGGGGCCATCCTCGGAAAAGAGTTCTCCTATGACGTGCTCCTGGCCACGTCGGGGCGCGATCCCGCGGTCCTCCGGGGCGCTCTGGAGCGGCTGGTCGAGGCGGAGCTGCTCTATGTGCGCGGCGAGCCGCCGCGGGCGCGGTACACCTTCAAGCACGTGTTGATGCAGGACACGGCCTATGAATCCATGCTGCAGGTCAAGCGGCAGGCGTATCACAAGAAGGTCGCGCAGATCCTCCTCACGCAGTTCCCGGATCTGGTGTGGAGCCAGCCCGAGGTCCTCGCCCGGCATTTCACCTTCGCGGTGTCCTACCTGGAGGCGGCGCCGTACTGGCAGCAGGCGGCGCACCGGCCGCTCGACGCCTCGATCTGCGAAGAGGCGACTGGCTACCTGACGCGAGAGCTCGCGCAGGTCGAGTCCGGCTCTCCGGGCCCCGACCGGGACCTGCAAGAGCTCGCGCTGCTGGCGTCCCTCGGCCCGCTGCTCCGGGCGGCCAAGGGCCTCTTGGCGCCGGAGGTCGAGCGGGCTTATACGCGCTCCAGGGAGCTTGTCAGGCAGCTCCCGGGGACGCTGGAGCTCGTCCCGATCCTCCTCGACCTCTGGCATTTCTACCAGGCGCGGGAGGAGCTCCCCGCGGCGCGCGCGCTCGCCCTGCAGCTCCTCGAGATCACCAGGGCGACGCCCACCCCGCAGATCCTCCTGCAGGCGCACGGGGCGCTGGGAGAGACGCTGTTCCACACCGGGGATCTCGAGAACGCGCGGGCGCAGCTCGAGCAGGCGATCTTGAACGATCCAGCCGGCCGGGCGCGCCCGATCCTCTCGATGACCGGGATCGACCTCGGCGTGAGCTGCCGTGTCTACGCCGCCTGGACGCTGTGGCTGATGGGCTACCCCGAGCAAGCCTCGCAGCACCTCGATCGAGCCGTCGCGCTGGCCCGAGCGCTCTCCCATCCGGAGACGCTGTATCACGCGTGCGTCGCCACAGGCCACCTCGCGGGGTGCCTCGGCAAGGGCCCTCTCGGCGCGCATGTGGAGGCGATGAGCGCCATCTCCATCGAGCACCCTTCTCCTCTCACGGCCGCGGGCGCGACGCTGCTCGAGGGCGCTCTGCTCTTCGAGCAGGGCAAGGTCGAGGAGGGGATCTCGCTGATGACGGACGGCCTGACGGCGGCCCGGGGGAGCGGCGGGCGCCTGTGGTTGACCTGCTTTGCGGTCTTCGTGGCTGACGCCTGCCAGCGGACCTCGCAGGCTCAGCGCGGGTTGGACCTCCTTCAAGAGCCTCTCCAGCGCGCGCTCGCGGGCGGGGGAGATGCCCTGTGTCAATCGGAGGTGCACCGCCTGCACGGGCTGTTCGTGCTGCGCCTGGCCTCGGGCAACCCCGGCCAGGAGGGGGCCTCGGCCGAGGCCGAGCAGAGCTTTCGCACGGCGGTCGAGATTGCCTCTCTCCAGGAGGCTCGCCTCCTCGCGCTCCGGGCCACGGTCGCGCTCGGACGGCTCCTGCGCGCGCAGCGGCGCGGCGAAGAGGTGAAGGGCACCCTCCGATCGATCTTCCAGTCGATCACCGAGGGGCCGGATCTGCCGGATATGCGTGAGGCGGCGCTGCTCTTGAACGCCATCGAGGGGGGATAGGCGATCCCGCCGCCGGCCCCGTGATCGGGAGCCGGCGGCGAATCGCGGCTTCAGCCCGGCGGGATCAGATCCCGGTGCCGGTGAGCAGGGTCGAGGCCGGGCCCGGCGCGCCGGTGATCGTCGCGGAGAGGGTCGCGGCGCGGAACCCGAGGCCCGCAGGCATGAACGTGGCGTTCACGGTGAACGTCCCGCCGGCGGGGATCGTCACCGGGAGCGACGCGGTGGGCACCGCGCCGAACTCGCCGATGTGGGTACCGGAGAGGGTGAGCGCGGTGATCGTCTGCGGCACCGCAGACACGTTGCTGTAGGTGATCACCTGCGGCGCGCTCTGCAGGAACAGCCCTTGGCTGCCGAAATCGAGCTGCTTCACCGTGGTCAGGGTCGGGGCCGGGATCACGAAGAGCATCGCGTTCTTGATCAGGATCGCGGCGTTGGTCGTCACGTCCCAGCCGTAGGAGCTGTTGCCGGCGGTCGAGGTGCCGAACCCGTTGATTTCCACCACCGCGTGGTCGTTGACGACGCCGCGGATCAGGGCGGGCGTGCCGTCGGAGTACTGCGCCACCACGATCGGGTTGTTCTTGTTGAACGACGCGGTGGGCAGGTGCTTCGCCGTCGTGGTCTTGTAAGCGAAGGTGGTCACGCCGAGGAGCATGGGGCTCGTCGGCTCGAGGAGGGTCCCGAGCGTCACCGCGGTGTTCAGGTAACCCGCTGAGGCCACCGGCGTCGACAGCGTGTACTGGGTCTGGTAGCGGCCGTTGAGCGCGTAGGTGCCAGTCTCCTGGGTCTCGTAGTCGAAGATCACCACCCCGCCGCCGGCTTCGAGGTAATCGGCGAGGTTGTCGCCGAACGCCGCCGGGACCGAGAGGTAGGTGTAGACCGCGACCGCGTCGTACGCCTTGAGCTGCGCCAGGGTCGGCGGCGTCGAGTTGATGTTGATGAAGCCCACGCTGGTGAAGGCGCCGGTGGCCGTGAGCTTGGTCTGCAGATCGACGCTCGAGGCCGCTCCGAGGACCGCGATCTTCGGCGGGCTCACGCCGGTGAGGCTGCCGCCCGCGCCGCCGCTGCCGACCGTCAAGCCCGTGCAGAGGCCCCCCGAGCAGACCTTGTTCGCGCCGCAGACCACGCCGCAGGCCCCGCAAGAGAGGCTGTTGTCGGAGAGGTTGACGCACTGGTTCCCGCACGCCGACTGCCCCGACGGGCACTTGCAGACGCTGCCGGCGCAGATCTGGCTCGCGCCGCACGCGGTGCCGCAGGCGCCGCAGTTGGCCGAGCTCGTCGTGGTGTCGACGCAGCTGTTGCCGCACACCGTCCCGGTGCAGGCCGCCGTGCAGGCGCTGTTCGCGCAGTACTTGCCGGCCCCGCACACGACGCCGCAGGCGCCGCAGTTGGCCGGATCGTTGGCCGTGCTCACGCAGGCCGCGCCGCACTTGGTGCTGCCGCCGCCGCACGCGAGCGCGCAGGCGCCGTTGGAGCAGACCTGGCCCGCGGCGCACACGGTGCCGCAAGAGCCGCAGTTGGTCGGATCGAGCTTGGTGTCGACGCAGCCGTTGCCGCACGCCGAGGTGCCGCCGCCGCAGACCGTGCCGCAGGCGCCCTGCGAGCAGACTTGACCCGCCGTGCAGGAGTTGCCGCAGGCGCCGCAGTTGGTCGGATCGTTGCCCGTGCTCACGCAGAGGCCGTTGCAGAGCGTCGTCCCTCCGTTGCAGGTCACGCCGCAGGCGCTGCCGGAGCAGACCTGTCCGGTCGTACAGGCGTTGCCGCAGGCGCCGCAGTTGGCGTTATCAAGCTTGGTGTCGACGCACGCGCTCCCGCAGAGGGTGCCCGAGCAGGGCGTAACGCAGGCGCTGGCGACGCAGGCCTGACCGGCGGCGCAGGCGAGGCCGCAGGCGCCGCAGTTCGAGGCGTCGACCTTGGTGTCGACGCAGGCGGTGCCGCACTTGGTGCTGCCGCCGCTGCACGCGAGCGCGCAGGCGCTGTTGGAGCAGACCTGGCCTGCCGCGCAGACCGTGGTGCAGGCGCCGCAGTGGGTCGGGTCGACCTTGGTGTCGACGCAGGTGGTGCCGCACTTGGTGCTGCCGCCGCTGCAAGCGAGGCCGCAGACGCCGTTGCCGCAGACCAGGCCCGCCGCGCAGGCGTTGCCGCAGACGCCGCAGTTGGCCGGATCGTTCTTGGTGTCGATGCAGGCGTTGCCGCACTTGGTCGCGCCGCCGCTGCACGCGAGCGCGCAGACGCTGTTGGAGCAGACCTGGCCGGCCGCGCAGACCGTGCCGCAGGCGCCGCAGTTGGCCGGATCGTTCTTGGTGTCCGCGCAGGCGGTGCCGCACTTGGTGCTGCCGCCGCTGCACGCGAGCGCGCAGACGCTGTTGGAGCAGACCTGGCCTGCCGCGCAGATCGTGGCGCAGGCGCCGCAGTGGGTCGGGTCGACCTTGGTGTCGACGCAGGCGGTGCCGCACTTGGTGGCGCCGCCGCTGCACGCGAGCGCGCAGGCGCCGGCGGAGCAGACCTGCCCGGCGGCGCACGTGGCGCCGCAGGCGCCGCAGTTCGTCGGGTTGTTCTTGGTGTCGACGCAGAGGGTGCCGCACTGGGTGGAGCCGCCGTTGCAGGTGATCGAGCAGTTCCCGTTGCTGCAGACCGTGCCCGCCGCGCAGACGTTGCCGCAGACGTTGCAGTTGGCCGGATCGTTCTTGGGGTCCGAGCACTTGGTGCCGCACTTGATGGTGCCGCCCGCGCACTGGAGCGCGCATGCGCCCTGCGAGCAGACCTGGCCGGCCGCGCAGGCCGCGCCGCAGGCGCCGCAGTTGGCCGGATCATTGGTCGTGTTCACGCAGGCGTTCCCGCACTTGGCCGTGCCGCCCGCGCAGGCGAGACCGCACGCGCCTTGCGAGCAGACCTCGCCGGCCGCGCAGACCGTGCCGCAGGCGCCGCAGTTGGCCGGATCGACCAGCGTGTCCGCGCAGGCGTTGCCGCACTTGGTGCTGCCGCCCGAGCACTGGAGCGCGCAGTTGCCGTTCGAGCAAACCTGGCCGGCCGCGCAGACCGTGCCGCAGGCGCCGCAATGCGCGGCGTCGAGCTGCGTATCGACGCAGGCGTTGCCGCACTTGGTCGCGCCGCCGGAGCACTGGAGGCCGCAGGCGCCCTGCGAGCAGACCTGGCCGGCCGGGCACGCCGCGCCGCAGGCGCCGCAGTTGCCGAGATCGAGCTGGGTGTCGACGCAGGCGTTGCCGCACTTGGTGGTGCCGCCCGAGCACTCGAGCCCGCAGGCGCCGCTCGAGCAGACCTGGCCCGTCGGGCAGGCCGCGCCGCAAGCGCCGCAGTTGCCGAGATCGAGCTGGGTGTCGACGCAGACGTCGCCGCACTTCTTGGTGCCGCCGGTGCACTCGAGGCCGCACGCGCCCTGCGAGCAGACCTCGCCCATCGCGCACGGCGCGTTGCACCCGCCGCAGTTCACAGGATCGAGCTGCGTATCGACGCAGGCTTCGCCGCACTTGGTCGCGCCGCCGGTGCAGACGAGCCCGCACACGCCTTGCACGCAGGACTGGCCCGCGGCGCAGGCCTTGTCGCACGCGCCGCAGTTGAGCGGATCATTGCCGAAGTCGACGCAGCTCTGGCCGCACTTCTTGGTGCCGCCGCCGCACTCGAGCGCGCACGCGCCCTGAGAGCAGACCTCGCCGGTCGCGCAGGCGACGCCGCACTTCCCGCAGTTGGCCGGATCCTGCTGGACGTCCTCGCAGACGCCGCCGCAAAGCTCCTGCGGAGGCGCGCAGGTCGCACCGGTGCTGGTCGACGTCGCCGCGGAGGCGCCCACGCCGGTCGACGTCGTGGCGTCGCCGCCGGTGCCGGTCGTGCCGGTGTTCGAAGAGCAGCCGCCCACGATGGTCGCGGCCACGAGCGCGACGATGGCGAACCATCGGAGCTTGTCTCTGGTGAATCGATTCATGATGTCGTCGCCTCTAGTTGTCGTGTGTGCATTAAGTGCCGCCGTCCCGTCGTCCCCGTGTTCGAGCCGGAGGCCGATCTGCAAGCGTATCACGACAAGGCATGGTGTGGGCATAAGTGCGGGTTTTCCTGCGAGGCGCTACCATCTCCCCCGTGCCGCCTGCTCCTCGCTCCTTCGACGAAAAGCGCGCTCGGATCGCCGCGCTCCGGTCCGCGCCCACCGCCGAGGCCGAGGCCGAGCTTCGCCATTTCCTCGGCGATAAGAACGGTTACCTCTGCGGCGACGCGGCGCGCATGGCGGGCGAGCTTCACCTCACCGGCCTCCTGCCGGACCTCGTCGCGGCCTTCCACCGCCTCCTCCGTGACCCGGTAAAGTCCGACAACGCGAAGCGATTCGACGCCCTCTTCGCCGATCGGTTCGGCGCATGACCACGCTCTTCCTCGTCGTCGGCGACGCCAACGCCGATCTCAACGCCGACCTCGCGCGCTTCCCTCACGAAGGCGATGATTGCCCGCTCCGCGCGCGCGGCGCGTCGCCGGTCACCGCGGCGCGGCTCGGCAACGCCCTCGGCGCGCTCACCGCCGCCCGCCCGGGCTCGGCCGACGCGCTGCCTTCCCACGCCGAAGCGCGCGCGTTCCTCGAGCTCCACGGCGCCACTGACGCGCTCCCCCTGCTCGCGCCGCGCGGTCCGGAGTAGACCGTCGCGCATGACCCCTCCGTGGAAGGCCCGCCTCGACGCGCTTCAAATCAAGGACCTCGGCGAGATCTTCGGCACGACCAAGCCGATCATCGGCATGGTCCACTGCTGGCCGCTCCCGGGCGCCCCCGGCTACACCGGCGACGGGCTCGACCTGATCATCGAACACGCGATCCGCGACGCCGAAGCGCTCCGTGACGGCGGCGTCGACGGGCTGATCGTCGAGAACATGTGGGACATCCCGTTCCGCGCCGGCGCCCAGATCGCGCCCGAGAGCATCGCCGCCCACGCGGTCGTGGCCCGCGCCGTCGCCAAGGCCGTCGATCTCCCGCTCGGCATCAACCTCGTCCACAACGGCGGCGTCGCGCTGCTGGGGATCGCCATCGCCGCGGGCGCCCGCTTCATCCGCGTCTGCATGCTCACCGGCGCGGGCGTCTGGGAGGCCGGCGAGTGGGACGAAGGCTGCGCCGCGGATCTGATGCGCCGCCGCAAAGAGCTTCATGCCGAGCACATCAAGATCCTCGCCGACGTCGACAAGAAGCACTCGGTGCGCTTCCCCGGGATCGATCTCGCCACCCACATCGAGTGGACGCGCTTCTCCGGAGCCGACGGGCTCATCGTCTCCGGCCGCATGACCGGCGACGCGCCCGATCTCGCCAAGGTGCGCGAGGCCAAGGCGCTGGCGATCGATCGCCCGGTGCTCCTCGGCAGCGGCGCGACCGAGGCCAACATCGCGGCCTTCCTCAGCGCAGCGGACGGAGTCATCGTCGGCTCGAGCCTCAAGGTCGACGGCGTCTGCGAGAACCCGGTCGACGTCGATCGCGTGCGGCGCTTCGTCGCCGCGGCCCGCAGCGCGCGGGGGTGAGCTATGTTCGCCCCACTCCAGCGTCGGAGAAGGGGACGGCATGAAGGCGCTGACACCGCGGAAAAGAAGGGCGATCGTCGCGACGGCGATCCTGACCATCACCCTCGCGGGCGTCGCCGTGGCCACGCGCTCGCCCCGGGTTCGCGCCGCCTACCGCGCCTTCCGCGAGCCGGCGTTGCTCGACGCGCGCCCGGGTGATCCGGAGATCGCAGCGGCCCCCGCGCCGATCGCCGAGATCGATCTGCCCGACCTCAGCAGCGATTTCG
>Ga0105048_10010634_pt1 | contig 14571 bp, 4 predicted proteins | sample MAT05_FD_78382 | JGI IMG/M metagenome (GOLD analysis project Ga0105048, IMG submission 78382) | Freshwater microbial communities from Lake Fryxell liftoff mats and glacier meltwater in Antarctica - MAT-05 | ecosystem: Environmental > Aquatic > Freshwater > Ice > Liftoff microbial mat | place...
ATGCCGAAGATCTCCATCGCCTTGTGGTGCGAATAGAAACGCTTGGTGAGCTTCGGGTTCTTCGGGTCGGTGAAGTCGACCGATTCGTACATGCCGTACTTGCCGCGTGCCCCGGTCGGCCCGAGCGTGGTGAGGCCTTCGAAGTTGCGCATGTTCTGCACCACATCGCTGGGAGCGAGATGGGTGTGCATCAGCGACGAATACGGCGCGATGACGTTCGCCTTGTAGGTGTCGACCGAATAGGCCTTCGACATGGCGTCGGTCGAACCGAAGGCGGCATAGGTGCCACCGTTCACCGAGTCAGCCATCGACTCAGAGCGCCCCCAGAAACGACCGTCGACGCTGTCATTCATGTGCATCTGCATCACCTGCTCTTCGGCCGCACCGTGAACGGTGCCTGCGGTCTCGAAGAACTCACCGAACAAGCTTGCCTCGAAGCCCGTGCCCGTCCACGACTGCATCTTCATCTCGGAGTCGAGCTCGATTTCGCCGGCTTTGAATTCGGCATTGAGCTTGGGCTTCATGTTCGACCACGCTTGGCCGGGTATCTGTTTCTTGAGAATGCCGGCCATCACCGCGAGGCGCGCCTCGGTCATCATCAGGTCGTAGGTGCCCTTCTTGTGGTACACCGCGCCCTGTTTGATCACCGCGCCGTGCCGCAACAGGCCCTTCTTCTCGTCGTAGAAGAAGCCCATGCTCATGCGGTCGGTGATGCCGGTCAGCTCTTTGGCGAGCGCAGGGTCTGACTTCTTGACTGCCTCTGAGACCACCATCAGCGCAGCGATGAAGTTGCCGTTGTCGACGCTCGAGGCGAAACCGCCTGCGCCGCGCGGCTGGTGGCCATCGAGGAGATACCAGTTGAAGAGCTGATGAAAGTTACCGCCGTTGCGCTCGTTGTCTTTGGCGAGCATCGACCGCACCGTGCCCGTCGTTTGATTCAGACGCTCGAGCATCGTCGCTTCGCTGATCGTCCCCGCCATCTTCAGGTCCACCAGGCTCTTCATGTAGAAGCCGATGTTGGTGGGCGAGGTGCGGTTGGGCGGGTCGGGCACGAGGTGGCCGTTGATCTCCACCAGATTGTCGGTCGGCAAGTAGTGGCTCTCGGCCGTGACCGTGTCTTCGAAGAACTTCCAATTCTCTTTGAGCAGCCCGCTCAGATAGGCGTGGTTCTCGGCCTTCGAAAAGGTGACCCGCGGGGTCTGCGAGGTAATCGTCTTCGCCGACGTCTCGAACACGTCGGGGGTTCTGGGCGCCTGCCGCAAGAGCGGGCGCTCGCTCAACATCGCATCGAGCTTGGCGGGTTTAAGACGGCTGAGGCGAACCCCGAGCAGATCAGCCAGCGGCGTGCCTCCACGTCGAACGGGCGTGCCGGTTTCGTCGACCCGATTCGCGAGCGCACGATTGGTGTGACGCAGCAGCGAGGCCTCTTCCGGGTCTGATTTTGAGATCGATGAAATATGGGTCAGCACGTCGTCACCCACGACGTTCCACCGGGCCACCGCTTCCGCCGCGGTCGCCGCATCAGAGGCGATGCCCACTGCCGAAAGATGCTCCACGAGCAGGTTGAGCTGGTGCTGTGGCAGCGTGTCGACCACGGCCGCGCTGGCCACTCGCATCTTGAGCGCAGTGGCAGGCGTTCGTTCGAAGGCGACCTTGCCGGTGAGCGGTGAGTAGAAGCCGCCGGTCTGCTGGGCGACGTCGAAGTGCGCGTTGACCGCGGCCGCCGCGTCGTCGGTCGAGACCAGCGCCAGGGCGGCCTCACGCTCACCGGCCACTTCAGCGGCGAACGCCGATTCGCTCAGCCCCTGCACCAACTTCGTTCTCGGCGGCGCGGTCAACGGCTTGGCGACCTCAGCCAGCGCACCGCTCTTGAACAGCGCGAAGTGATCGACCTGCTTCTTCAGCGCCATCTTTGCGGCGGGTGCACTCGAAAGCGCGGCGTCGACCATTGCAGCGGCAGCAGGGAGGTGGATCGGGACGATCTTCATCGAGTGCGGCCTCGAAAGTCAGGGGAGGCGATGGACGTACACGGGTCCACTGATGAAAACCAGAAGCGCTCACACATCTCGGAAGATGAGGCGAAACGGCGTCTCGGGTGCTGAGAAACATGAACCGCCGTTCGTCAGTGCAGTTCTCAGGTGAGCGACTTTTGGCCTCAGCTGACCTTCTCGGCCAGCGCGATCTTCGCCTCCACGCGTGTCTGCAGATCAAGCCATTGCTTTCTCGAGAGCAGCCCGGGCAGCGAGTCGTCGACCGCGGCAGCGAGGTGCGCTTGGAGCTCGGGGAGGTGTGCCTTCGCGCTGAGAAGAAATTGGGCGGGGTCGGCGAACAGCTTCTCGTAGCCCGCACCCGCACCTTGTGTAGGGGGCTTGAGGAAGTATTCATAGAACGTCGCGAGCCTGCCCGACGCGGCGATCGCCTCGTCGCTCGGCATCACCACGACTTCAACCTTCGCGGTGCCGCCTCGTTCTCCAACCCCTTTGAGCTTGATCGTGGTCTTGCCGATCTTGTCGCCGCTGATGATCGCGCCCTCTTCCGTTCTCTCGACCGAGGCCACCCTCTTCTTCGGGTCGATGAAGATGTCTTTCGGTTCGCCGGTGAAAGAGAAGGTGTGCTCCTCGCCGAGCTTGAGCTCTCTGAAATGCACGTTCGGCCTGGTCGCTCGCGCCTGGAGCGCCGCGCGAATCTGAGGTGGCGTGCCGCGATAGAGGCCCCAGGTGCCGCCGCCGATGATGCCACCGACCGCGACCACTTGAATTCCGATGGTCGCGAGCTGCTGCCACATCATGCCGCGTTGCCGTATTTTTTCTTCTTCGGGCATCTCGGCCATTTCGATGTCGAGAATCCACTGCCTGGCCAGGTTGCCGAGCTGGGCACCCATCACCGTGCCCTGGGCCTTGGCCCCCACCATCAGGCCGGCCTGAATCGCCTCGTGTGACCAGAGCACCTGCGTCTGGCGCAGCTTCTCTTCGTGCGACAACGCGTTGAAGCCCTTCGCGACCAGCTCAGGGGTGGCGGCCAGCTTGGCCATTCGGGCCTCGAGCAGTGCGGCCGCTTCTGGGCCTGCCTTCGCTCCCACGAGCGCCGCCTGGAGACCCGCGCGCCCACCGAGCTTGGTGAGCATGCCGAACGGAGCGCCCAGACCGATGAGACCGCCGACTGTGCCCGCGATGCCCAGCGCGGCTTCAGTGGTGCCCATGCTCGTCAAGCGCGTCGAATAGGCTTCGCTCGCGTGGCTCCAGCTTCCCGCCACGGCTTTGATGCTCAGCGCGCCCAGCGCCCACATCGCACCGCTCACCACGCCACCGACCACCGCGCCGACCAGAGTGCCCCCGACCGGTATCACGCTGCCACCGGCGCCGAAGGTCGCGATGGTTCCGAGCGCTGCTCCGCCACCCGCGTACCACGCCATCTCGGCGCCGGTGATGTTGGTCATGCTCTCGGTGCCGAGCACTTTGAGAAACGCGGCGGCGCCGCTCTGCCGGTACTCTTTCTCCATTCTTTCAACAGTCGTCTTCACCACCGGCAGCTGGGCGTAGGTGGCCTTGAGGTGCTCAAGCGCGGCGTCGGCTTTTTGGCCTTGCCCCGAAGCCAGCAGCGCTTCGATTTCAGAGATGTTGAGGCTCGCCAGTACGTCAGGCTCGAGCGTTTCTTTTCGAACCTTCGTCGGAGCCTGACCGGTCGAGGCCTCGAGCGCCTGACGCAGCTCAGAGAGTTTGATCGCCGCCCCCTGCTTCTCTTCGTTGCTCCCCTCTCTGGCCATGCGGCCGTACGACTCGACCTGGCCTTGAAGCGCGCGCTTCGAGAGCTCGAGCCCTTTGCGCGTTTCTTCACCGACCAGGGTTGCCTTGCGAACCGACTCGTAGAGCTCCTCGGCCCGAGCCACGGCCCCGACCACGGCAGCTTGGCCCGCCTGCGCGAGCGTGGCTTCGAGGCCCCACTTGGGGTTGGCCTTGGCTGCCTCGGTCAGAATCTGCGAGGCCACAGTGACCCCGCTGTGGGTCTTGGTCTGGGCGGCGGTCTGCGCGTAGCGGGTGACGACCTCGAGCGCGGCCTCGCGCTGCGCCTCGGGCAGCGACCCCAGCTTCTCGGTGATGGTCTTGAGCTGGGTGGGCGAGAGCGAGTGCACGGTGGTGCCGAAGAACCAGGCGCTTTTTTCACTGGCGTCGATCTTCCCCTCGAGCGTCGGCTTGAGCAGCTCGACGCTCTGGTCGAGGCCCATGCGCAGCTTGAGTTCAGCCTCGATGCTCTTCATCAGGCTCGGCGAGTCGTTCACCGCGGCGTGCACGGCCGCATTCGCCTGAAGCGCGGTGATGGGCAGCTCATCGTGTTGCTTTTGCACTTCGTGGAGCGTCTCTTCGAGGTGCTTCTTCTCTTCGGGCTTGAGCGCGGGCCCGGCGAGCTTCGCCTTGATCACGGTGATCACGTCTTTCAAGTCGGTCTCGGCCGAGGTGGTGAGCGTCGCGATCGCAGTCTGGGCTTCTTTGACCGCAGCGGCATTGGGGGCGCTGAGCGGGTGCTCCTCGTCGACGATGCTCGGGGTCTTGTTGGTGGTGAACACCTTCGCGTTCGACTGAATCGCGGCCTCGGTGCCCGAGAGCTGGGCGCGCCCCCGTACGAGCTCGGCGCGCGCCATCGGGTCTTTCTCGGCCTCGATCATCGGCCCGAGGAGCGCCTTCGCAGCCGCGATGTTCGCGACGCTCGTCGCTTGATCTTTACCGAGCGTACGGCCGACGGCGGCCCGGTGCGCCTCGAACTGCGAGGACGCGAACATTCGCGCGAGCTCAGGCTGCTCGCTGCCGGCACGCGCGACCCACGGCGAGTAGGCCTCCTTGATTTTCTCGGGGGCGTTCTCTTTCTCGCCTCTGAGAGTCATCACGGCGAACTGAGCCATCAGATCTTTGCGCTCGAGCGTGCGCTCGATTTTCTTGAGGTGGGCCTCGAGGGTCTTCTGGTCTGCGAGCACGCTGGCGCGGGCTTCATCGCTGAGCTTCTGCTCGGTGCCCGGTGCGGCGTTGACGTCTTCGGCGAGCACCTGCCGCAGGCCCATGCGCTGCTCGAGGGCGACAGCGCGCTGCAGCCTCAGCAACTGCGGCGTGCCGGCGAGCTGAATGAGCGTGTCTGCCGGAAACGGTTCGTCGAGCTTGGTGAGGTCGAACTTCGGGTTCGACTCGGCGAGTGCCTGGGTGTGAATCGAGTTGACCTCTTCGGGTCGAATACCGAAGGCCTCAGCGATCACCTTACGGGGCGTCGAGCCAGCCGAGAGTTTGACCAGGCCGGTGCGCACATCGGGGGCGTCGGGCATCAGAGACGACGCTGGCTCGGGCGTCTGCGCGGGAGCGGCAACCGGGACGACTTGAGCATCAGCAGGAGCGGCCGCTGCTGCCGTCGGAGCGACACCCCCGGTCGCGGGCTTGCCAGTCGGTGGGGCCTGCTCCCAACGAGACGCCTGGTCGGTCTTCTTCTGCCCAGCGAGCTTGGCGATGATTGCCTTGGCCTCGGCGGCCGACGGCAACTGAATCGAATCTCCCGCCAGAATCAGCTCGTTCTTGCCAACCTTCTTGGCGTTCATCTCTTTGATCGCCGGCCACCACGACGCGTGGCCATACGCAGCCAGCGCGATGGCGCTCAGCGTGTCGCCTGGCACGATGCGATAGGCCTTGCCCCCGATTGCGCGGGAGCCCGAATTTTCGCTGTTGCCCGAAACGGCCGGGCCGGTGCCACTTCTCCGAACACTCACCGGAGGCACCTTACCCGAAGCCTCCCTCACGAAAGGGAAGCGTGACGGTTTTCGCTCCTCTCAGATTCTCACGCTCTGGGAGGTTTCGGAGAGTCGCCTAGTTGTTGAAAGTCGTGTTCTTCACCACCGCCAACGAGAGGTCGTCGAGGTAGAGCGCCGCGTTCACTGCCGGCGCGGCCGCCACCGAGTTGTCGACCTGACACAGCATGCGCACCGTCTGCCCCGGAGTCAGCGGTACGAAGGCCGTGAGAATCGGCCCGGTGTACGTGGGTTGCGTCACCGAGGTGAAGCTAAAGATGTTCTGCACCAGCGCGTCGCTGGTGTCGGTCATCCGGCAGCGCTGCGTCACCGTGGCGGGCGTGCCGGTCGGGCTGAAGTACTCGGGTCGCTCGGAGTGGCGAATCTCGAATCGCCAGCTCGGGTTGGTCGAGATGTCAGGGAGCACGATGTCTTGCGAGAGCTTGGCCACTCCGAGCGCGGGTGCGCTGCCGAGCGGTGCTCCGATCAACGCCGCGCATGCCCCGACTGAGGGTACGCCCGCGCCAGCGACCGCCACCACCATCGGCATGCCGCCGCTGGAGGTCGCCGTCCACCCGGCGAGGCTGCAGGCACCGGCGGCGTCTTCGAAGCCCCCGTTCACCAGCAGCTCTTTGCGCCCACCCAACACACCGGTGAACTCCGGGCCTGACACGGCGTTGCCTGCCGCGTCTTTGCCGCCTCGAATCACGAAGCTGCCCGAGAGGTCGGTCTTCATCGGCACCTTGAGCGTCAACACGCCGGAGTTGGTGTTCGCATTCCAAGTGAAGCTCTGGGCGAAGGTGCCCGCCATGCTGGTCAACACCGGCGTCGAGGTCGGGTCCATCGGCTCGCTGTAGGTGAGGCGCAGGGTCAGGGTACTCTCGGTGGTGGTGTCGTTGATCGCGTCGACCGCGCCAATGGCTTGGGTCGAAGAGGTCGTCGGCGCCACGTTGTCTCGAATGGTCGCCGTGGGTGCCGCGCTGAGCGCACCCGCGTTGCCGTAGCCGTCAACCGGCACCACCGCCACGGTGAGCTGGGTGTTGTTGGTCAACGGCTGCGAGTTGTTGAACGAGTTAGGCAGGGTGAAGCTTCGGCTCACCCGACCAAGCGCCGCACTGGGGCTGATGGTGACGGTGGTGACGCGAGAGAACGCCAGGTTGAGCGAGGTGTCTTTGGCGTAGATCCAATACTCGAGCACGTCTGGCACCGGGTCGAAGCTCACGATGAAGTTGCTGGTGTTGTAGTTGAACACCGAGGTGCTGGCGTTGTTGGTGACGACCAGGTTGGTGACCGGCGCACTCGGGCCGACCACGTTCGCGCCCCGAACCTGAAAGGAGAGCGAGTTGTAAAACAGGCTGCCACCGCCGACCGGCAGCAACCCGTTGAGGTCGAGCCGGTAGCGGTCACCCTCGTTCAGCTCGCCTTGCGGCTTGAGGGTCACCTGGGTCGCGCTGGCCCACGTCGCCACCACCGCCACCTGGCTGTTGTTGCGGGTGGTGTTGTAGAGCGTGAACTGAGAGCTCCCCGCGCCGGTCAGGCCTCCGGGGATCACCGGTATTGCGAAGGTCAGGCTGATCTCTTCGCTCGCCCCCAACTCAGCGTCAGCGATGTTGCTGGCCAAGATGACCTGCCCCAGGTCGGAGTAAGTGAGGATCATTCGACCAGGCGTGCCGGGCCACAGATAGATGCCCTGCGAGACCGCGCCGAAGTCGGTGATGCCGTCGAGGTTCTGGTCGAACCACTGCGCGTACACCGTGAAGTAGAGACCAGAGGGCGCGGTGGCCAAGCCAGTGAGCTTGAAGGTGCCCGTCATGTCGGTGACGGTGGTGACGACCGAGTCGAAGCCGTTGCCGCGTTGGTCGACGTAGACCGTGGCACCGACCGCCGGCGTGCCGTTGGGCAGCAACAAGGTGCCTCGCACTTCACCGTCAGGCTTGGCCATGTTCACGTTGAGCGTGCGAAAGCCGCCGGTCAGCGGCGCGCTGCCAGCAGTGCTCGGTACGGTGGTCGACCCGATGCTGCGCAGGTAGCCCGCCTTCTCGAAGATCACGCTGAAGTCGCTGCCCACCACCATCTCGTTGATGATGTAGACGCCGCTCGCGTCAGAGGTGGCGCTCCTCGGTGTCGGCCCGACCGCGGTGACGGTGACGCCCTCGATGGGAGCCCCCGTGCCGAGGTCAGTGATGCGACCCACCACCGAGCCAACCGGGGTGATGGGTACCTGAGTCTGCTGCTGGTCGTACTTGGGGGACCCGCAGGCCAACGCCAAGACGATGCATGCTCGAAGCATGCTCGATTTCAAGTTCATGAGAGAATCCTTTTGGTTTCTTCTGACTGAAATCAGTTGTTGAGCGAAGTCGGCTTCACCAGCGAGACCGACACGTCATCGATGTAGAGCGCCGCGTTCACTGCCGCCGCCATCGCGACCGAGTTGTTGACCTCGCACACGATGCGAATGGTCTGACCCGCGGTCGCCGGCGTGAAGGGCGTCTTCGAGAGCGACTGGTACGCCGAGGTGCTGGTCGAGTTCCAGCTCGCCAGGCTCCAGATCAACACGTCGAAGGTGTCGGTGATCTTGCACGTCTGCGGCACCGCGGCCGGCAGGGTCGGCGCGAAGTACTGCGGGCGGGCCTGCATGCGCACATCGAAATACCAGGGGGTCATGGTCAGGTTCGGCAGCGCGATGTCCTGGCTGAGCTTGGCGGTGCCGGTCTGCGGCGCCGCGCCGATGGGAGCGCCGATCAGCGCGCCGCAGCGGCCGGTCTCAGACACGCCAGCGCCAGCCACCGAGGTGGGCTGCGCCATGGTTCCAGTGACGGCCGGAGTCCACCCGGTGAGCACGCAGGCACCGGCGGCGTCTTCGAAGCCACCGTTGACCACCAGCTCTTTGCGACCACCAAGGAAGCCGGTGAAGTCGGCACCCGAGACCGCGTTGCCTGACGCATCTTTGCCACCGCGAATCACGAAGCTGCCCGAGAGGTCGCCGCCGGCCGGCACGGTGATGCTCAAGAGGCCGCTGGTGTTGCCCTGCTCCCAGGCGAACGACTGCGTCACCGGGGTGGCCGAGCCCGTGGTGGTGAACACCGGAGCGACCGAAGGATCCATCGGCTCGGTGTAGGTCAGGCGCAGCTGCACTTGCTTGGCGGTGCTGGTGTCGTTGATCGCGTCGATGTCATCGGCGTTGCCGGTGGGCGAACTGACGCCACCGTTCTGAGTGGCAGGCGAGACGTTGTCGGCGATGACCACGGTGGCCGCCGAGCTGAGCGCGCCGGCGTTGCCGAAGCCGTCGACCGGTACCACCGCGAAGCTGACCTTGTTGCCCGCCGACAACGGCTGGTTGTTGTTGAACGAGTTGGGCAGGCCGATGTTGTAGGTGGCCCGACCGGCGCCAGGCGCCAGCGTGGTGTTGCCGACCAGCACCCACGCCTGATTCGCGCCGGTGTCCTTGGCGTAGATCCAGTAGGTGCGAATGGTGGGCTGCACATCCCAGCTGACGACGAACGAGGTGGCGCTGTAGTCGAACTTCGAGCGGTCGGGGTAGGTGCCATCGTTGATCACCGTCACGTTGGTGACCGCGGTGGCGGGGCCGGTGACCATCGTCGGGCGAACCTGGAAGCTCATGCTGCGTGAGAAGCTCGAGCCGTTGGTGTTCTGCACGCTGATCGCCAGCGCGTACACGTCACCCTCGCGCAGGCCGCTGGTGGGCTTGATCGACACCTCAGTGGGGCTGGCCCAGGTCTGCTCGACCGCCACATCGACGTTGCCTCGGGTGCTGTTCGTCAGCACGAACTGGCGGGTCACCGTGCCGTTGAAGCCGCTCGGCCGCACCGGCAACGCGAAGCTCAGCTTGATCTCGTCGGTCGCCGTGAGGTCACCATCGAACGCGTTGGAGGCGAGCACCTGCTGGCCGATGCTGTTGTAGGTGAGAAACACGCGCGCGAAGTTGCCGCTCGAGTAGAGCGCGACCGAGGTGTTGGTCGGCGAGTAGTCAGCCTGACCGTCGGCGTTCTCGTCGAACCACTGGGCGTAGATGGTGTGGTTGATGCCGGTCGGCGAGGTGGCCAGACCCTTGAGCGAGAAGGCACCGGCCATGTCAGTGGTCGCGGTGACCACCGAGTCGAAGCTGTTGTTGCGCTGATCGACATAGACGATGGCGCCGACCGCCGGGGTGCCGTTGGGCAGCCGCAGCAGGCCCTTCACTTCGCCATCGCCGCGCGCCATGCGCACGTTCAAGGTCGAGTAGCCCGCCGCCAACGGCGAGTTACCGGCGCCCGACGGCACCGAGGAGTTGCTGAACATGCGCAGGTAGCCGTCTTTCTGAAAGATGAGCGTGGTCGAGCTGCTGACCACCACGTCTTTGATCTCGTAGAGACCGTCGGCGTTGGTGGTGGCGCTCGCAGGCGTACCGGCGATGACGGCGGTGACGCTGACGCCCTCGAGCGGGTTGGCGCTGCTGTACTCAGTCACGCGGCCGACGATCGAGCCCTTCGGAGTAATCGCGACCTGCGTTTGTTGTTGGTCGTACTTCGATGACCCGCCACAAGCGACAAGAGCGCTCACGAAGAGCGCGACGAACAGACGTGACATGGTTGTTTCCCCTTTGGTGATGCAGAAGTAATGCGGAAAAAAGTGGACGGACTGTAGCGGCAACGCACGAACTTGCAACGCGGTTCTCTCGAATGTGCATGGTAGGGTGCGCGCCCGCATGCGCCATGTGTCGATACACCCACGTTGCAGTACATCGCCGAAGCTGGGAGCCCTGACGTGATGCGAGCCTTGTTGTTGGTGATCACGGTCGGCTACGTGATGCCGTCGTATTCGATTCTCAAACGCGTGGCGAACCAGCGCGACGATCTGACGCTGACCGCTCTGAAGCTCGATGGCCTGGGCGCCGCCGGGCCGACCGTGTCTCGCGAGCTGGCCTCGACCCTGGGCACGGCCTGGGCCTCGGGCGAGCTGTCGATGTCGGCGAGCTGGTCGCTCCGCTTCCCCGGGCGGTGCCGGTTGGAGCTGACCTCGACCGAGTCGACCAAGTCGCTCGCGGCGATCTCGAACAATGGGAAGAAGCGGGCCGAGGGGCCGACCTTCGCGGCTGCTCAGGTGGCGCTCGATCAGGTGTGTGCGTTGTTGGTGCTGCGCTCCGGCACCGAGGGCGAGACCCGAGAGGCGATCAACAAGCATTTGTCGTCGCTGAAGGTCGACACGCATCAGGTGGCGCTGGGCCGCTTCGCGGGCACCGTGGCGTTCATTTTAGGAGAACGGAAAGAGGGCTCGGCGCAGTTCTGGGTCTACAAAGAACGGTTCTTGCCCGCGCGGGTGCGGTTCGCCGATGAGGCAGGCGTCGCGTGGGACGTGCGGTTCGTTGATTATACGTCGCAGGCGACCAGTGAGTGGTTTCCGCGGGTGGTGGAGGTGTGGAAGGGCGAGGAGATGCAGTTGAGGGTGTCGGTGCTGGCAGCGGAGACGCGGCCGAATGTGGAGTCGATGAAGTTTTAGGGTCAGGGAGCGCGTCGTCGGCTTCGTCAGGCGCTCGCGCACAGCCCGAGCAGCACCGCCTGGTAGGTTTGCACCACTTTCGGCCCGATACCGGCGACGCCCCGCAGGGCCTGCGCAGTCTTCGGGCGGGCGTCTGCCAGCGCCACCAGCGCCCGGTTGGTCAGCACTCTGAACGCGGGCACTCGTCGACGCCGCGCTTCTTCGAGTCGCCAGGTTCGCAGCTTCGCCACCAACGCCGCACTCGCACCACTGCTCGGCAGCGCGACCGCGGGCAAGCGACTCGCACGACGGGTCTTTTTCGCCCGCACAGGTTTCGCCGCCTTGCCTCGACGCGCAGTCGTCTTCAGCTCGGCTTGGAGCTGCACCGCGTGCGCTCCATCGCCCGCCTTCGAGGTGGGCGAGACCCGGTGAAACGCGATGGTCTGGCCTTCTTTCACGAACGAATCGTCGTCGACCCGCACCAGGCCGGCTCGCACCAACCCGGCCAGCAGCCGCTCGTAGCGAGCGCGTGCGCCCGGCGCCTCACCGAACATCGCCCGACACAGCTGGCCGCTCGCCCTGCCCGGCTGCGCGATGGTCAGCTCGAGCAACTTCTCGAGGAGCGAAGCCTCGACACTCGACGGGGCCTCTACCAGTGCCCCGATGCAACTGGTCGGTGCGCAGACATCGCAGCAGCCACAGGGCGCGCCTGAATCGGCGCGGTCGCCGAAGTGCCGAACCAGCGCGACCATTCGGCAGCCGTTGCCCTCTGCGAACCGGGCGATCAACCCCAGCTGCTCGACCCGACGCGCGCGTTGGGCCGCATACGGCGCAGCCCAGTCGTCATGGCCCTTGAGGAGCTGATCTTTCGAGACTCCGGTCACGCCGCCGTGTACCCAGAGTTTTTCGAGCGCCTTTTCGAAGTCGTCGACCTTCACCCGGGTGCGACGCTGCAGCGCCTCGGCCTGCTGCGGAATCTCGTCGAGCGCTCGAGCGATCTTCTTGAGCAGTTTCTCATCGGGGTAGTCACGCTCGAGAAAGAACTCGTGCGTCTTTCGGTCGGCGAAGTGGTGCATCAACAGCGCCCGCGAAGGCTGGCCATCGCGGCCGGCGCGGCCGATCTCCTGGTAATACGACTCGATGCTGCCGGGTAGCGCCAGGTGCACCACCGTTCGAATGTTGGCTTTGTCGACGCCCATGCCGAAGGCGACCGTGGCGACCACCACGTCGAGCCCACCTGAGAGAAATGCCGACTGCACCGCGTCGCGCCGCTGGGCCGAGAGACCGGCATGGTACGCCTCGACCCGATGCGCTCCTGCGAGTGACTCGGCCACCGACTCGGCCAGCTTTCGAGTCGGTGCGTAGATGATGGCTGGCAACCGCGCCGGGTCATCGAGCCACCGGGCGACCTGATCGACGCGTTGATTCGGCGACACCTCGAACGCTTCGATGCCGAGGTTGTCGCGCCGAAAGCCGTGAATGAAGCGCTGGGCCCCACCGCCGAGCCCGAGCTGCTCGACGATGTCGTTCTGCACGATGGGCGTCGCCGTCGCCGTCAGCGCGATCACCGGGGCGGGCCTGAGCATCGGCAAACGCTGCCCGAGCAACCGGTAGTCGGGGCGAAAGTCGTGGCCCCACTGAGAAATACAGTGTGCCTCGTCGATGGCGATCAACCCCAGCGGGCGACGGGCGAGCAGCTCGACGAACCCGGGCACTCCGAGGCGCTCCGGAGCGATGAAGAGGAAGTCGAGCTGACCCGCGAGATATTCCGCGCAGACCTGGCGCGACTCGGGGCGACCACGACCCGAGTGAATACGCGCCGCACGCAGCCCCAGAGCCTGCAGCCGCCCGACCTGGTCCTCCATCAGCGCGATGAGCGGGCTGATCACCAGCGTCGTGGCTCGGCGCGCGAGGCCGGGTAGTTGGTAGCACAGCGACTTGCCCGCTCCGGTCGGCATCACCAGCAACACGTCTCGCCCCGACGCCGCCGCCTCGCAGACCGCCCGCTGATGCGGCCGGAACGACGAAAACCCGAAGGTGCGCGAGAGCAATTCATCGAGGTCTGCGCTCACGCCCGGTGCACGCACGGCCGCCCCTTCGACAGGCTCTGGCCCAACGGATGCCCTCGAGTTCAGAGGAGCCCCCCGTTCATGACCATTTCGTTCATGCGTCTGTCGAACCATGTCCGTGTGCACGACGCCTGGTGCACGCGTGGTCGCCCCTTCGGAGGTTCGGCTCATGCCCGGAGGGCCGCGAGGCGGGCCACCCAGCGGAGGCAACGTTGGAGGCACTCGCCCCACCACTCTCCTCACGTACGCCTCGACGTGCTCGACGAACTGCGACAGCGAGCCCTCGGCTCGGGCGACGCGTTGCAGCTGCGCCTCCCACTCGCCGGTCATCACCGCGCTCTTCACCTCGGAGTCGACCACCGCAATCAGCCCGATGCCCCGCTCGGTCGGCTGCAGCACCTTGCCCTCTCGGGTCACATAGCCGCGCGTCAACAACGTCTCGATGATGCTGGCCCGGGTCGCCGGCGTACCCAAGCCACTCTCTTTCATCGCGTCAGAGAGCTCTTTCTCGTCGAGGGCCTTGCCCGCGCTCTCCATCGCGGTCAGCAGCATCGCGTCGTTGAGCCGGGGAGGCGGCCGCGTCTTCTTCTCAACCGCCTTCGCCTCGAGCACCCGCTGCACCTGCCCTCGCTCGAGCCCGGCCGGCAGCATCGCCTCGTCCTCCGCCTCACCGCCCTTCTTCTCGCGCGGCGGTCGCGCCTCGCCCACGTCGAGCACCTTCCACCCCAGCTGCTCGATGGCCGTACCGTGGCTGCGATACGCATCGACCGCTTCGCTCGGCGACGCCTGGTGAACCTGCGTCACCACCACCGTCGACGCCCAGACGAAGTCGTCGTGCCAGGCCTGCAACAGCCGCCGACACACCAACTCGTAGACTTGCCGCTCTGGCACGCTCAGCGAACCAGCTCGCACCGAGGTCGGAATGATCGCGTGGTGATCGCCGATTTTCGAATCGTCGACGAAGCGCTTGCCCAACGGCCGCTCACCCGTACCCGGCGCGAGCTGAGCCTCGTACGGCCCCCGAATCGCCGAAACAATCTCAGGCAGCGTGCTGGTCACCTCGGTCGACAGATGCCGACTCGCCGTGCGCGGGTAGCTGAGCACCTTGTGCCGCTCGTACAGCGCCTGCGCCAGCTCGAGCGTGCGCGCGGCCGGCCAGCCGAACCGCCGGTTCGCCGTGCGCTGCAGCGTCGTGAGATCGAACAGGAGCGGCGGTGGCTCGCGCACCGTCTTGTGCTCGACCCGCTCGACGGCGCCGGTCCCGACCAC
>Ga0105048_10010637_pt1 | contig 14569 bp, 12 predicted proteins | sample MAT05_FD_78382 | JGI IMG/M metagenome (GOLD analysis project Ga0105048, IMG submission 78382) | Freshwater microbial communities from Lake Fryxell liftoff mats and glacier meltwater in Antarctica - MAT-05 | ecosystem: Environmental > Aquatic > Freshwater > Ice > Liftoff microbial mat | place...
CCACCCCCACCGTCGCCCCCAGCAGCAGCGCCACCCCGCGGAAGAACTGCTCGGTCGTGTACTGCTGATACTTCGTCGCGTAGTTGTCGATCACATGCCGGAAAATCAGCGGATCGAGCAATGAAAACACTTGATTAATGGTCGCCAGCAACAGCGCGAGCAGCACAAGCCGCGAGAATTTCTTCAGGTAGCCATAGAGGATGGGCATCTCTAGATTGTCAGCTACTTTGCTCCCCCCGCGCGTTTCATCTCTTCGCACGATACGCGCCGCAAAGTGGTTTTCGATGGCTCCGGCTTTGCCCGGCAAAATCCGCCGGCACCGACGAACTGGATTCCGGGCCTGCGGGCTGTTCGCCGCCAACCGCGGCTAGACCGTGTCTATCTCGAAGCAAAGCAATACGCATTAGCTCCATCGAGCACCGAGGGAGGGAGTTAATGAGCACAAATGCGTGTTCTTCGTCTTCGCTCATGATTGGTGTTACAAATGTCGCCGTGTGCGCGCTCCTTTTATTGGTGATAAAACAGTGCTGCAACCCCAATAACTTCTAGGCGCTCGCCAAGGAGAGTGGGGAGGCAAAGTAAAGGTCGGAGCAGCCGGAGAGTAATCAGCCGCATCCACAAAGCGAAGCGCACGAAGGCGGGATACCGACTGCGGAGCCGAAGGGAAGCCTTCGCCGCGCCAGGGAAAAAACTACTTAGTCTTGAAAAGGGCGTTGCGGGGTATGCCCGCTCGAAACGGACCGGTCGCACGGGCGCGGCTACTCGGCGCAATTCGATATATAGCACTTGGCGGCGATCAGGATGCCCTGTGATTACCTCGTCACCGGTAAGGTAACACCGATCAACCCGACAAACCTCCAATGCACAAAACGACCGAAATCCTTAAGAACATATCTCTCATGAGCGTCTTCAAAATCAATCACGCAGGCACAATCGGCGCTACTCTTTCCGGCGACGACTTGGCTTTGTTACAGATCTACAGTCCGGTTTGCGCCAACCAGCGACGATCGGAGCGCGCTGCCGCTCGTCAAACGAAGAGAGCAACGCATGCAGCTCTTCTACGGTGTTTGCTTACGTGCCGACCGCTGCCTTAAATTTCGACGCCACCTCCGCTTTCGCCTTTTATTCGCTAAACTGGTTCTGTGTCGAAGTGGTGCACGATTGGAGAATCGAAACGGTACAGCTTTGCTGTCAAAGCTGACGGCGGCGGCGACGCGGCGCATTCGTTTCTCACGCATGAGAAGAGGCGTCTGGGGTGCCGCATGCTAGTCGCAACGACGGAGACGGCTGTTGAAGTGGTGGCCACAGGCAAGATTTATCACGTTAGCGGGTCGCGGTTGAAAGCAGGACTAGACCATCGGCGGCAAGAGCGGAGTGGTCCTAGATGATGGCTCTTCAGCCAGGGGGCGACATTAGGTTGTTCTCAGTGTGTTGAAATGTGTGGAATGGAGCGTACGCGTCAATTCGGGGTCACGAGAACTTTCGCAAGGGGAGCGCACGCTATGAACGCGTCGGAATAGGATGCCATCCTTCTACGAATTCTTTGCCGGAGGTGGTATGGCGCGAGCGGGTCTCGGCTCTGGATGGGCTTGCTTGTTCGCCAACGATTTCGACCGTAAAAAAGGGAAAATATACACTTACAACTGGCGGGACCAGGCGCTCAAGACGGCGGATGTCGGCGCGTTGTCCACAAAAGATATTCCGGGTAAAGCTGACTTGGCGTGGGGATCGTTTCCCTGTCAAGACCTTTCCTTGGCTGGTGGCGGCGCAGGCCTCAAAGGTGATCGATCCGGCACTTTTCGCCCATTCTGGCAGTTAATGAAGGGACTGGTGCAGGAGGGGCGCGCGCCTCGCCTGATCGTTCTTGAGAATGTATGTGGCACGCTGACATCTCACGAGGGAAAGGATTTTTCGACCATCTGCGGCGGCTTTGAACAGGCGGGTTACGCCGTGGGTGCCGTTGTGATCGACGCCGCGTTGTTCGTTCCGCAATCGCGGCCGCGCCTATTCGTGATCGGCGTCCGCAAGGACGTCGAGATTCCCGCCCATCTGATGTCGAGCACGCCAGTCGCTCCGTGGCATACGGGAACATTGAAGACCGCACATGAAAAACTCTCCGCTAAAACCAAAAAAGAATGGGTCTGGTGGAATCTTCCGACACCGCCCCGCCGCCAAGTGAACCTGGCTGACTTGCTCGAAGACTATCCGGCGAATGCACGCTGGTTCAGCGCCGAAGAAACGCGGAACTTGCTCGCAATGATGAGTCCCCTCAACCAGGCGAAAGTCACAGAGGCGAAACGGCAGGGACGAAGAATTGTCGGCGGCGTTTATAAAAGGACCCGTCCCGATGAAAGCGGCGGAAAAGTTCAGCGTGCCGAAGTCCGGTTTGACGACATATCAGGATGCCTGCGAACGCCCGCGGGCGGATCAAGTCGGCAGGTGATCGTCATCGTTGATGGCGAGTCGGTCAGGGCGCGCCTGATTTCGAGCCGCGAGACGGCACGGCTGATGGGCCTTCCGGACGATTACGCGCTGCCTGACAATTACAACGAAGCCTACCACCTGACGGGCGATGGCGTGGTTGTTCCGGTCGTGCGGCATCTGGCGGCAAGTATCTTCGAAGCGGTGGTCGCCGCGCCGGTAAGGGCGACCGTGGCAGCATGAGCGTTATCCCATGCGAGCAGAATCACGACCTGAAAAACTTAGTCCGCGACTACGTGGAGGCCCTGAAAACAGAAGGGCACAAGATCGGATCACACGGCCTCAGCGAAGAAGAATTCTATAACAGCGGCTTATTACGCGCCGCTATCGAAAGCGCGCGCGGGCAATTCTCCGCCACGATGGGACCCAAACGGGAATTCTGCCGTCACGTTCTCAACTATATGGAGGATCAGGGCTTTATTCAGGGTTGGGAATCGGCGGGGGAGTCAAACCGCCATGATTACGTGGTGCGGCTCAAATCTGGCAAAATTGGAGTTATCGAGTTAAAAGGTTGCCTCGACGGCAACAATACAAACATCTTCGAACGGCCCGCGCAAGCCCAGGAATTTATTATCTGGAGCGTATGCACGAACCCCGGATCCGATCCTCGCCTGAATGCTTGGTCCGGCATCCACACGCGTCTGAGCGCGGAAATGATCTCGCGCCACCAACAGGTCGATGGGGTCATAATCTGGGACATGGTCTGCGGGACTATCGGGCGACCTTGCCCAAAGCTGGTATTCGCGCCTGACCGCCTGACGGCCGTCGCCCACTACATGCTGCCACCCGCCTGCATCTACGTGATGCCGGCGACCATCGCTAGCACCCGCAATAATCCCAAACCCATGGCGCAGTCGCTCGATGACGTTCAATTGTTAAAGGCATTCCACGAATGCTTCCTTGGCACGGCCGAAGAAGTTAACTACGTTGATTTCGAGATTGAGCACAAAGGAGCGGAAACGGTGCGTCGAACCCGGATTCGCCGTGGAGGAGAACTAGTGCGAGAATCGCAGCTCACAGCAATCCGAAGGGCGTGATGGAATCGTCGACTGTAAGCCGACGGACCAAGCAGGCAGTTAAGTGCGCGGATAAAGCGCCGGCAACGATCGTACGCAGGCTTTTGCATGCCAGGAACCTAGCTTTGTGCCTTCGGCGTATGTGCTTAACTTCTTGGAAGATAAAGACTTTATGCAGCGTTTGGCCCAAAATCACGACCTCGTCGATTGGCTCGGCCGCTTCCGCCCGGTCAAGCCGCCACCTCCAGCCAAGCTGCTGCCAGAACCGGTCCGCCTTCACGACTAAGCTCGAACTCTGCCAACCCACCCCATACTCGTCTACATTGAATAAGCGTGCTCCGCCACCTCCTCCTCGCCGCATCCCTCCTCACCGCCGCCCCCAAACCCGTCTTCACCGATCCCGCCGTCACCCTCCTCGGCGCCCCCTCGCTCGACGGCCGATACCTCAGCCTCGTCGAACAAGGCGACCTCGCCATCCGCGACCTCTCCACCGGTAAGTCCACCAAACTCACCCACGCCACCGGCCAACAGTTCGCCTACTTCTCCGCCATCTCCCGAGACTCCAAATTCGTCGCCTACGCCTGGTTCAACGACGAAGGCTTCTACGAACTCCGCGTCCTCCCCCTCTCCGGCGGCACCCCCCGCACCCTCTTCAAAAACCCCGAAGCCGGCTTCGTCCAACCCACCGCCTGGACCCCCGAAAACAATTACATCCTCACCCTCCTCTTCCGCAAAGACAACGTCAGCCAAATTGCCCTCGTCCCCGTAAACGGCGGCGAAGCCAAAGTCCTTCGCTCCCTCAACTGGGTTTACCCCAAACGCATGGACATCTCCCCCGATGGCCAAACCCTCATCTATGACTCCTTCGCCCCCGGCAGCACGAGCCAAAGGACCATCTACTCCCTCGCCCTCAACGGCGCCGCCGAACAGCGCCTCGTCCCCGAACCCGGCAACCATCTCTTCCCCCTCTACGCCCCCGACGGCAAGTCCATCTACTACCTCTCCGATGGCGACCTCGTCGTCCGCCCCCTCAATGGCCACCCGCGCATCGTCCAGAAAGCCCTCGGCCGCGCCCTCCCCCTCGGCATCACCCGGCAAAACAAGCTCTACTACGGCCTCCGCTCCGGCTCCAGCGACGTCTTCCTCGCCGACATCGACAACATCCCCAAAACCGCCCGCCGAGTCTCCCTGCTATACCCCAACCGCAACCTCGCCCCCAGCTTCTCCCCCGATGGCCAACGCCTCGCCTACCTCTCCCGCCGAGACACCGAGAACTTCGGCCAGGAGTCCCGCGCCGTCGTCATCCGAGACCTCGCCTCCGACGCCGAAGTCGAACAACCCGTCCGCATGGCCCACATCGAAAGAGTCCACTGGCGCCCCGACGGCCAAGCCCTCTACCTCAGCGGCAGCGACGGCAAAGGCCGCGGAGGCATCTTCGAGTTCGACCTCACCACGAAGCGAACCGACCGTGCCGTAGCCGAATACGGAGGCCCTCCCAAGGGCTACGAATTCTACCCCCAAGGCAAAACCTTCGTCTACCGCGACGGCCCCATTTTCCGCGACGAACTAGGCAAACCCGCCCCCTTCCCCGGCCAAGCCGCCGGCATCACCGAATGGCTCCCCACCGCCCAAGCCCTCTTCGGAATCCGTCAAAACACGTTGATCCGCTTCGACCCCGCCGGGCCAAAAGAGTACCCCCTCCCCGGCAACCGCCAACCCGGAGCCGCCATCAGCCCCGACGGCAAAACCATCGCCCTCACCGCCGGCCGAGAGTCCCAGCAGATCTGGTCCCTCGATCTAAAGCCCTAACGCACCGCCTGATCATAAGTCCGCTGCCGCGCCACCGGCGCTTCCAGCAACGGCAGCGCCCCGTTCTTCTCCGCCTCCGCCCACCATAGCTTCTTCAGCTCCGCCAACTTCTCCGGGTACTGCCCCGCCACGTCCTTCGCCTCCGAAAAGTCCTCCGCCACGTGATACAACTCCCACCGGTCCTTCCCAAAGTCCGTCCCCGGCGTATGGATCCCCACCGCCTTCCATCCGTCATGCCAAATCCCCCGGCTCCCCCATAGCTCGAAATACTGCCGGTCCCGCGGGTCCCCCGCCCCCGGATCATCGAACGTTGCCCGAATACTCTTCCCCTGCATCGGCATCTGGCACACCCCTCCGAACACCGTCGGTGCCGCCACCCCCGCAATGTCCAGCACCGTCGGCGTAATGTCGATCACGTCCACGAACTGCCGCCGCAGCCCCGTCTTCTTCACCTCCGCCGGCCACGAGAACAAGAAGGGGGTCTGCACCCCGCCCGCATACGGCCACAGCTTGTACATCTGAAACGGAGTGTTCGATACTCCCGCCCACGGCCTTGGATACAGCGGCTGCGTCGTCGGCGTCCCCATCTCCTCCCGCCGCTCATACATCTCCTTCGTCGTCGTCCGGTCGCCGTAAGGCTTCAGGAAGCCACCCTTCGTCCCCGCCTCCGGCGCCCCGCCGTTATCCGACATCAGGAAGATAGCCGTGTTCTCAAACAGCTTCTGCTCCTTCAGGTAGTTCACCACCCGCCCAATCTGCTCGTCCGTATGCTCCAGAAAGCCCGCATAAGCCGCCATGAACCGCGTATTCACCGCCCGCTCCTCATCGCTCAACGCGCTCCACGCCGGGTCCCCCGCATTGCGCCCGGGCAGCTTCGTTCCGGCCGGAATTACCCCTAACGCCAACTGCCGCTCATACCGATCCTGCCGGATCTGGTCCCAGCCCTTCGCGAACGTCGCCACGTACTTGTCCGTATACCGCTTCGGCACCTGCACCGGCGCATGGGTCGCCCCGAACGCCACATAGAGAAAGAACGGCTTCGTCGCATCCGCCGCCCCATGCTCGCCCATCATTGCAATCGACCGGTCCACGATGTCCACCGAAAAGTGGTAGTCCGGCTTACTCGGCCGCGCCACCACGTGGTTATCCTCGAACAAGTCCGGCCGATACTGGTCCGTCCAGCCCGACAAGAAGCCATACCATCGGTCGAACCCCTTTTGCAGCGGCCAATGCGTCCGCGCCCCGGAAGCCTTCATGTCCGCGCCCGGCACTAAATGCCACTTCCCCACCCCATAAGTGCTGTAGCCGTTCGCCCCCAAAATCTGCGCCGCCGTCGCCGCCGCCGGGGTCACCCGCCCCCTTGAATGTGCATACCCCTGGTCGTCTCCCGCCAACTCCTTCATCCCCACCGCGTGGCTATTCCGCCCCGTCAACAGCGCCGCCCGCGTCGGCGAACAGATCGCCTTGCAGTGGAAGTTGTTGTACTGCAACCCGCCCGCCGCCAACCGGTCCATGTGCGGCGTTGCCACCTCCGACCCATAGCAATGCAGGTCCGAAAACCCCGTATCGTCCAGCAAAATGTAGACGATGTTCGGGCTCCCCGCTCGCGCCTTCGGCGTCTGAATCGGCGGCAGGCTCCCACATGCCTCCTGCGCCGAGCCCCTGCTCGCCAGTAACATCATTCCCATCAACTGCCTACGCGTCGTGTTCGTGCTCATAGCTTCTCTCAGATACCATATCCCTAACCATGCCCCGCCTGCTCTTGCTCCTCCTCCCCTTCGTCCTCGCCGCCCAACCCGCCGCCGAACTCGATTTCACCGGCCCCATCGGTGACCTCCGCGATCTCCCCCAAGAGACAACCCAACTCCTCATCGCTGAAGCCAATCGCCACCTCGCCGTCCGCCCGGTCATCAACACCCCCGCCGCACTCCAAGCCCGTGCCGCCCAAGTCCGCCGCCAAATCCTCCAGAACATCGGCGGCCTCCCCGCCAAAACACCCCTCAACGCCCGCACCGTCTCCACCCTCCAACGCGGCAAGTACCGCATCGAGAAAGTGATCTTCGAAAGCCAGCCCCGCTTCTACGTCACCGCCAATCTCTACATCCCCAACAACCTCTCCGGCCCCGCGCCAGCGATCCTTTTCCCCCTCGGCCACGAGTCCGGCGCCAAAGCCCATGACGCCTGGCAAATCGCCCTCGGCAGCTTCGCCTCCAAAGGCTTCGTTGCCCTCGCCTGGGACCCCGTCGGCCACGGCGAACGCTCGCAGTTCTTCGACCCCGACACCCGCGCCTCCAAGCTCGTCCGCTCCACCAGCGAGCACTCCATGCTCGGCGTCCAGACCCTCCTCACCGGCGACAACCTCGCCCGCTACATGATCCACGACGGCATCCGCGCCCTCGACTATCTCGCCGCCCGCCCCGAAGTCGACCCCGCCCGCATCGGCGTCACCGGCAACTCCGGCGGCGGCACCCTCACCGCCTATCTCTCCGCCGTCGACGACCGTCTCAAAGTCGCCGCCCCGAGCTGCTACATCACATCGGCAAAGTCTCTACTCACCCAACTCGGCCCCCAGGACGCCGAGCAAAACCTCCCCCCCTGGATCAGCGCCGGCTTCGACTTCCCCGACTTCATCTACGCCTTCAACGGCAAGCCTTATCTCATCCTCTCGGCCATTCGAGACTTCTTCCCCATCGGCGGAGCCCGCGCCACCTACGCCGAAGCCCTCCGCGTCTATGACCAACTCGGCCAGGCCAATAAGCTCAGCATGGTCGAAGGTGACGACAGCCACGGATACTCGAAACCCCGCCGCCTCGCCGCTTACGCTTGGTTCTCCCGCTGGCTCGCCAATCGAGAAGACGATGGCATCGAGCCCGACATCCAACTCGCAACCGAAGAAGAGCTCCAGTGCACCCCCACCGGCCAAGTCCAAACCTCCCTCGGCGGCGAAACCGTTTTCTCCCTCAACCGCGCCCGCCTAGTCGCCCGCCCCGCCCTAACTTCCGCCCAGGTCATCGCCAAAGCCCGCGAACTTACCGCTTACACCCCCTCCACTCGCCCGCCGGTCGTCTCCCGCTACGGCGTCCTCTCCCGCCCCACGTACCGCCTCGAAAAACTGACCTATGAAAGCGAGCCGGGTATCCAGATACCCGCCGTCCTCGCCGTGCCCAACTCGTTCAAGCCCGGCGGCCCCACGGTCCTCCTCGCCGACTGCGACGGCAAGTCCGCCTCCGCCGCCCGCCTCGACCAGCTCGCTCAAGGCGGCACCCGCGTGCTTTCCATAGATCTCCGCGGCTGCGGCGAACTCGCGCCGAAAGGCCCTCGCGGCATCGACCCCTGGCTCGGCGATAGCCGCAACGTGAACGCCGCCCTCCTCCTGGGCCGCACGATGCTCGGCATGAGGATGCTGGATATCACCGCCGGCCTCGACCTCCTCGCCGCGCCCCAGGTCACCGCCATCGGCATCGGTCATGCCAGCCTGCCCGTCCTCTTCGCGACGGCCCTGGACCCCCGCATCAATGTCGTCGAACTCGACGGTCTCCTCAAGTCGTTCCAGTCCGTCGTCGAAACGCCCCTCCATCGCCGAGCCTTTGAACACGTTCTCCCCGGAGTTCTCCGCCGCTTCGACATCGCCGACATCGTCAAAGCCATCGCGCCCCGACCCGTCACCATCGTCCGCTCCGTCGACCCGATGGGACAGCCCCATCGGCCGCAGTAATACACGACCCTATGCTTCATTGCCCTCCTCGTCAGCGGCGGCCAATCGTGATCTCGCAGCCTCGTATCTAAAGGGGCGAGGACGGATCGCCCCCGGCCGGTCACTATCGACCGAAATGAGACGATGCCCGCGCCGACCCGGTTCGGACTGCCCCTTGGTTCACGACCCGATACTTCTTTGCCTTCCTAGTCAGCGGATTCTAGTACGGCGGAGGACGCGTCGCGCCCCGGCCCGTCACCATCGTCCGCTCCGTCGACTCCATGGGTTCACGATGATACGATTACCCCCATGCCCCGTCACGCCGGTCTGGTTCGGATTACCCACTGGATCACGACCCTATGCTTCTTTGCCCTCCTCGTCAGCGGAGTCCAGATCGTCATCTCGCACCCGCGTTTCTACTGGGGCGAGGACGGCAATGTCCTGATGCCCGCACTCTTCAGCCTGCCCATCCCCGCCTCTCGCGGCGCCGTCCAAACCGGCTATGACTACGTGCTCAAAGACCAGAACGGCTGGAGCCGCTACCTTCACTTTCAGACCGGCTGGATCATGCTCGCCACCGGCCTGCTCTACGTCGGCTACGGCTGGTGCAGCCGCCACTTCCGCCAGAACTTACTCCCCACCGAATCCGTCCTCTCCAGCTTCCGCCGGCACCTGCGCTTCAATCGTCCCAGCGCCGTGGAAGCGCAGTCCTATAACTCCCTCCAGCGCGTCTCTTATCTCGCTGTCATCTTCCTCCTCTTTCCCGCCATGATCTGGACCGGCCTCGCCATGTCACCCGCCTTCACCGGCGCCTTCCCCTTCATCGTCGACTGGCTCGGCGGCTTCCAATCGGCCCGCACCATCCACTTCCTCGTCACCCTCACCCTCGTCCTATTCGTCATCGTCCACGTCATCATGGTCTCCATGGCCGGCTTCCGCGGCCGCATGCGAGCCATGATCATCGGAAAGGAGCAGTCATGACCAAAACCTCTCGTCGCAACCTCATCACTGCCGGACTGGCCACCACGGCCGGCGTCGCCGTCGCCGCCCGGTTGGCAGAACAATACGGCCTGGTGCCGCCCGACAACGGCGGTGTCTACGGTCCCGGCGAAACGCTCACCTATGCGGCGCAACGCCTCCTCACCGGCTCCTCCCTCGCCCGTGAGTTCCCCACGAGTAAGATCTCGAAATCGCCCTACCCCAACGGCAAGCCCCCTACCGACGAACTCTTCACCCGCCAGCAAGCCAATAACTTCGCCGATTGGAAGCTTTCCGTGCAAGGCATGGTCGCCCGCCCGGCCACTTACTCGCTCGCCGAACTGCGCGGTCTCCCCTCCAAAACCCAAATCACCCAGCTGGCTTGTGAAGAAGGCTGGTCCTACATCGCCGAATGGATCGGCGTTCCCCTCTCCCATATCTTGAACCTGGCCGGCGTTCTCCCTCAAGCAAAGTACGTCGTCTATGGGTCCATCCCTATCAAACGCCGGCGCTGGGACAGCGTCGACCTCGACGAATCCATGCACCCCCAAACCCTCATCACCTACTCGATGAATGGCGGTGATCTCCCGGTCGGGCACGGCGGCCCCCTCCGTCTCCGCGTCCCCCGCCAACTCGGATACAAGAGCATCAAGTTCATGACCACGATCACCGTCACCGACAGCCTGAAAGGCATCGGCAAAGGTCGCGGCTCCTCCGCCGCCGACGGTGCCTACTCCTGGTACGCCGGTATCTAGCGGCTACTCGTTCAGCTTGCCTTCGTAAACGTTCCCGTCCTTGTCCGACGCCAGCACGATCCATAGCCGCCCCGGCGGCAACAACGCCTTCGTCCCCGTAACGTCGTTCAAAGGCCGCGCAGCCTCCAGCAACACTGCTTCCCCACTTACGATCTGACTCCCCCGCGGTGCCGTCCCCGTCCGCGCATACCTGCTGTAGAGAACAAACTCCCGCTCTGGCTTCCCGCTCAACAACACCATCGGCCGGCTCGGCTCAAACTCCATCGTCCGCGGCGCAAAATGCCGGCTCGTCCACCGCCCCGCCGCATCGCGCACCCGCATCACCAACTGCGGCTCCCCCACCGCATCCCGCGAGTTCTTCATCACCACATGCAACCGTCCGTCGGTCCCCACCGCCGCCCGTATATGGTCGTCCGCCGTCTTCCCCCCGCTTTCGATCGCTTCCACTCGCCCCCACTCCTTGCCATGCCACCGGAACCAAACCACATCCGCCGCCTGGTCCGACCAAATCACTCCCACCCCGCCGCTCACCGCCACCACCGCGCAAATATCATCGGCCGACGCCAAGGTCTCGCTCACTTTCACGGCCGTCGCCCAGCCATCGCCGGACCGCCGCACAAACATCTCCCGACCCCATCCATAGGCCATCCACCATTCCCCCTTCGCATCCCTCGTAATCGTCGCCGTCTCCAAATGCCCCGTCCCCGTCATCCCGATCTCTACCGGCTTGCCCCCCATCCGATAGCCCGTCCCCGCACCTTCCAAACAAGCCACCGCCAACCGTCGCTCCTCCACCAGCACCGCACAAGCCGTCTTCTCATCCGCCCACACGTCCGCCTGCCCCGGCAGCCCCCGTAGCGCCGCGTCCAACCCCGTCTCCCGGCTCCATCCCGCCGTCCCCCGCCGCCAAACGCTGCTACCTCCTTTCACCGGCAACCAAGCCCACCAACTGCCCCGCGCAAACCAGATCTTCGACTGCGGCTTATCCGCCGTCGGCGACGCCACATCCACCTTCATCACCGGCTCCGCCCCGATCGCCCAGAACAGCCACATCGCAAAGATCATCAGACTTCTCCTAAAGAAAATCTAACTCTAGCCAATAAGTACTATCAAGGAGCTCCTTTAGGCAAAAAACATGGAAATATCCTCCCCCACCGGCCTCCAATCCTCCATCGTTCGCTCCAGCCAAGCCTTCACCGGCATCGCCAACGCCACCCCTGGCTCCATCTCCGTTCTCCTCGCCCAAGTGCAGGGACTCGCCCTCGATTCCGTCAACATCGCCTCCGGCAACCCCACCGCCCTCGCCGCCAACCAGGACCAAATGCAACGAGCCCTGCTGAACCTCCGCGACCTCGCCCCGCTACGCGATTCTTCCGTGGCCATGAGTCTAGCCCAGGCAATTCGCCCAGAACTCGTTACCACCCCCTTCGCCCATTCTGTCGCCGTTCAACTCCGCCCTTAAAAATTCCCTCTTGTTCCGCCTCACCTCGCCGATAAGACAGTTACGGTTCAATTTCAACGTCCGCCCTGCGAGGTCACTCATGGCTCTCTCCATCGCCCCTAGCGTCGCCGAGGTCAACACCCGGTCCATCCTGGCCGCTCGTCCCCCGACGCCGAAGCCGCCCGTTCTTCCCGAAGGCGACGTCGTCGCAGTCTCTCCCCCTCTCCGCTCGCTGGAGGAAACGGTTCCGCCCACGGCCCTCCTGCGGGATCCCACCTCGGTGGCCGAACTAGCGAACTCCACCAGCCAGCAAATCACCAGCTCCGTTCTCGGAAACGCCAATCAAACCGCCGCCCTCGTCGCCTCGCTCCTGCGCGGATAACCCCATGTCCCGTTCCTGGCTCAACGCATACAAGCCCCCACTCGAAACCGCTACCCCCGCTGAACTCGCCGTCGAACTCTGCGACGCCGCCCTCGTCCGCCTCCAACCCGACGCCTCGCCCGATCGCCTGCTGGAAGCCCAGCAAGCCATCTACGCCCTCGCCACCATGGTCAACCCTGCGGCCGAAGAAACCGCCACCAATCTCTTGCGCCTCTACGAATACTGCCTCTTCCGCCTCGCCGACCCCTCACCCGCCGCCCTTCACTCCATCCGCGCTACCCTCTCACCGCTCCGCCGAGCTTTCGCCCAGCTAGATCAGCCAGCCGCCGAAGGTGGTCTCGAAAACAACATCGCCGGGTGAAGGCCCGCAAAGGCCCCGCCCGGCGATAGTCGAGTAGATCCGGTCAGGTTAGGAAGATGCCGCTGCACGAGTCATCGTGCTGGCAACCTTCGAGAAGATCGTGCTGATCGAAGTTGAAACGCCGGGCATAATCGCGCCCGCGGCAACCGCCACGAATCCCGCCATCAACGCGTATTCAATGAGGTCTTGGCCCTTAGCATCCTTCAGGATCTGAACCCTAAGGATGAGATTGTGAATCCTTTTCATCGTGTTTCCGTCACTCCATGTAACTTAGTCTTATCGTTCCCTAGCTACTGAGAGAAAGTTATCACGCCATCGAAATCAAGGCACGGGGCAAAACTCTTAGTCGAAGCCTCCTTTCACCCTACGATCGCGCCGAGAGGGCAAACTTTGGTACCGACGGCACTAACCACCCGCTCACAAGTAACAGTACTATCAGAGCCGCCAAGTTAGCGTACACTCAATCGTGCTCCGTTTTCTCCTGCTCTCCTCAATAGCCGTCCTCGCCACTGCGCAGGACTTCCCGGCAAAAGCCGACGTTTACGTTCAAAGCTGGACCCGCGACGGCCTCTTCCGCGGTACCATCCTCGTCGCTAAAGACGGACAGCCCCTCTTCCGGAAGGGCTACGGCCTCGCCAACGCGGAATGGGATATCCCCAACTCCCCGGAAACCAGGTTTCGTCTCGGCTCCATTACCAAACAGTTCACCGCCGTCGCCATTCTTCAACTCGCCGAGAAGAACAAGCTCAAGCTCTCCGACCCGGTCAAACTCCACTACCCGGACGCGCCCGCCACCTGGGACAAAATCACCATCCATCACCTCCTCAATCACACCTCCGGCATCAAGTCATACACCGGCCTCAAGGACTTCTTCGCCAAACAATCCCGCCAAGCCCGCACCCCCTCCGAAATCGTGAAGCTTACCCAAGACATGCCGCTCGAATTCGAACCCGGCGTGAAGTTCGCCTATAACAACACCGGCTATGTCCTCCTCGGCGAAATCATCGAAAAAGTATCCGGTCAGTCCTACGCCACCTATCTCCACCAAAACGTGTTTACCCCCCTCGCCATGGCCGACTCCGGCTATGACTCTCCCACCACCATCCTCAAACGCCGCGCCTCCGGTTACCAATCAAACGGCACGAAGAACGCTGACTTCCTCGATATGAGCCTCCCCCACGCCGCCGGGTCTTTATATTCCACCGTCGACGACCTGCTCAAGTGGGCACCCGAAAAGCTCGTCTCTCCAGAATCCTTCGCCAAAATGACCACCCCCGGCAAGGGCAAGTACGCCTACGGCCTGATGATCGACGAGTTAAAGGATCACCGGATCCATGCCCACGGCGGCGGCATCAACGGCTTCAGCACCTTCCTCGCCCGCTTCCCCGACGACAAACTCACCGTCGTCGTCCTCGCCAACCAGGAAACCCAAGCGCCCCAGCAGATCGCCTTCGCCTTGGCCCGCATGGCCTTTGGAGAAAGCATTCCTCCCCGGCCGGTCGTCACGAAAGTCGACGTACCCGCCGCTCGACTCGACCAGTTGGCCGGTCGTTACGAAATCGCTCCCAACTTCGTCCTCCGCGTCTGGCGGGACGGCGAAAAGATGCTTACCCAGGCCACCGGACAAGGGGAACTCGAAGTTGTCCCCATCG